>Ga0209671_1006350_pt1 | contig 12117 bp, 9 predicted proteins | sample WorMetHERISLAND2_2_FD_187401 | JGI IMG/M metagenome (GOLD analysis project Ga0209671, IMG submission 187401) | Marine gutless worms symbiont microbial communities from Max Planck institute for Marine Microbiology, Germany - Olavius geniculatus... | ecosystem: Host-associated > Annelida >...
ATGAAAAAGCTTTACGGTTCCTGAAACTAGAGTCTTTCAGGCAGCCGATGGTGAAGATTTGGAGATCCTAGCTTGGACCGTTTTTGCCTGATCCACCCGTGTGACAGACAGACGGACAGACGGACGGACGGACGGACGGACGGACAGAATTGCGATGGCTAAGACGCGCTGAAAGCATAGCTGCTTTCGCGCGTAAAAATTGGGGTGTTCATGCTAAGTTAATATACGAATACCAAATTTTCTATCTGGATCGCATAACGATAGTTTCGTGGCGCCACCTTGTGAATGATATAGACTTGTGTCGCAGCCCAAAATCGCCAAAAAATTCATAAAAGCTCCTATTTTGGCGTTTAAAGTAATTCAAGGTTACTGAATTTGGCGCCAATCGGGAGCCAGTTTACGACTTTCTATTAATGATTAATAGTAACCTAGGCCCTATCTCGCACCGTTACTGAGATACAGCGACTTATTGGCCAAAAATCGCAAATTTTGCTCACCATCCTCTCATTTAGCGCTCTCGTTCGGGGTGACCCCTTCGAATTTATGGAAAAGCTTTACGGTTTCTAAAACTAGAGTCGTCCAGGCAGCCGAAGGTGAAAATTTGGTGATCCTAGCTTGCGCCGTTTTTGACTGATCCACCTGTGTGATAGACAGACGGACGCACAGACGGACAGACAGACAGACAGACAGACAGACAGACAGACGAACAGAATTGCGATGGCTAGGACGCGCTGAAAGCAGTAGCTGCTTTCATGCGTAAAAATGATATATTTCAAGGTTCTGCATTTTGCAGGTTTTGAATTTTCAGGGTTTTTATTATTCATACACGATATTCGTTAACTGTAAACAGAGTCGAAAGTAATGTATTTGATCCGATCAGCCGACTTTTCGCCAACTAGATTTCTATTAGCATTTTTTCAAGATCAAGAAAATTTTGCATCAAATTATTTTAAAACACGCCAGTCGGTCTCCGCAGACAGTCAACCCTACAAATTACAGAGTCGGTATATAGGAAGTCCGAAGAAGCGTCATGATTGATTAACTGAATACGGAAATCGATGAATATACAATGCAGCAAAGCTCGTGCTGCTGCATCGGCGCCGTTAATTGATTGATTGTTTCTATCATTTTACGTAAAAAGTCGATATAGACTTTGATTTTAACACGCGTCGAATCGGTGAACCGTCAAAGGCATGCAGAAGTCCATCTGTCATTGAGCAATTTGACTGCGAGTCGATATTGTCTGATTGTTCAAGTAACTGCGGGTACTCGATACCGCGGCGATTCATCGCGGTTCCCATCACTACAGGCTAACGGCGGTGCTGAGCTGAATACATTGATTAATATTGACTAGATCTCTGTTCGCATCAGTGACGTCGATGAGCGGTGCAGCTTGCGTAACTACCACTTCCTCGGCCAGGCTATTTTTTTCTATTTTCTCGCAATTGATGCACGTGAAGAGCATCGACTACATTCAAGAATCTAAACGCGGCTTCCGCAGACCGGAAGACGCGACTTCTATTCGAGACGACGTCCTGGTCGATTGCGGACGAATGTCTACAGACTTCCGCTGAGACACTGTAACAAATAGTTTCTGCTCATACGTCCGTGCATGCGTCTTTCTATTAGCTTCTAACTTTGTCGTACATCGTTAATCCTTTAATGTCACTTTTTGATCGCCCCATGCTGTCCTTGTTGTCCGCTGTCATTAATGGGTCAATATCTATTCGTGTAGGTCAATAAGCCTAAGCATGCAGACGTATCGAAAACGGAGCAATAACGCAAACGTTTCGAAATGCGTCGACATTTGCAGAAACGTCGTTTTCTCGTCGTCAGTTCACGGCAGTGACCCGGAAGTGGCGCTTCTCCGCTTTTCTAATGTTTCTCTATACAACTTTCGGACGCGTAAACGTTAAACAGACCACGGCTGCTCCACGAAATCAACAGCGGATGTGTCGCATGCAGAAAAAAAGTTATTTATCTCTATTATTTCACCTTTTTCATTGTTGTTTCTTCGTGTGAAGAGAAAGACATTGCAGCGTCATGTATGCGTTTATGCGTCGGACGGGCGAACGGACATGAACGGATGGGTAGGACACGTAGTGCTAACTTTATGACGGCCGCTTAACAAAATACAATACTTTAGCAATTAAAGCTAAAATGGAGAAAAAAGTATATACGACCCGACGTTCTGGTTCAATATATGGGCGAAAATGGAAAGCCAAGAAGCGAAGCATAGTACATATTCACAAAACATCTTGAAATGTCAAGATGCTGCAAAGATTGTTATAAAATTCGTTGTTCAAGAAGTTCGCAAGACATCAATGTATAGGGGCCTATGCTTGGAGTTTGGGCTTAACAACGAGCAAGATGTCAGGACACAGTGGTTGATTTTCTTCAACCCACTGAAACAACTTGGTACTGAGACTGAGCAAGGTATTAAAGAGAAACCGACATGCGGCCTGCACGCACGGAGTCTGCACTGCAGACTGCATGTTTCATGCGGCGCCGGACAATTGGTCTTTGATGACAATAGGAGACAGCGTGCAGCGGTGGCGGCGTCGCGTGTGAGAAGATTCCAATCGTCTGATGTGCCACGACAGTTGTCGTCGTCGTTGTTGTTGTCGTTGTACTAGTAGTAGTAGTAGTAGTAGTAATAGTCGTTGTCGTAGTTGTTGTCTTCGTTGTCGTCGTCGTCGTTGTCGTCGCGGCATTATCTGTCGCGTGACTTCGCAGATAAACCGCAGAAACAATGCTCCGACACCACCGTGCGCACAATAACCGGCACCGGGCGCCCAACAGTAGCCCAATAATGCGCATCCAGAAATGAATTGAGGATTTAGCGAGCAGAGAGACAGACAGACAGGTCCGACTCTTTGACAACATCACGCGATCTTGCATTAGTTTATCATTCGGACAGGAGTGCATGGCGGGCGACGTAGCCAACAGACACTTCGTTTAATTTTTCGAGGTTGAACGTGATAAAATGAGTATCTTCAAAAACTGTCAAACACAAAAATTTGCATGCTTCTCGCGTATTTTATTTTTTATCTATATACCAAACAATAATATTTTCATTAATTTGAAGTCAAACTCAAAGTAAAAATATTGATTTTACTGGAGTTGAACTTAAGTAAGTTAAGTTGAACCCCCCAAAAATAACAACTTAAACTAAACTGATAGTAAAAATAGAGTAGATGAACTGAACTGAAATTTTTGGATGACATTTGTGAGCCGTTTTGGGATAGCTTGCGTCCGTGCACTGTATATAAACTGTAGGCTACTTTTTATGATTGCATAAACCCTTGGCTGATGGACTTGATGATTTGTGTCTGTTTAGTTGATTGTCTGTGCGTACTGTTTGTGTGTTTGCTGCACCATTTGCGGTGTCAAAAAGCTGCTTTGGAGATGGCAAGGTATGAACTAAATTGAATTTAAACTGAAACGGTTTGTCCGAAGTAAAATATCACTGATACCAAAAAAATCGCCGGTTTGAAGCTATAACGTGACGAACTACTTAGACTACACGTCTCTGCGGCTTTTCCCGTTGTATAAATCGCTCAGTAAACCTCAGCTTTTTTTACTCAAATACGTTTATTTTATATTAGCATTTTGTTTAAATTGGTTAAATTATGATTAATTTACTCTACAAGTTTCAAAGCATCGTGTATTATTTACGTTTTTTTGTTATGTATTTTTTGTGAATTGGCAGTGAATACACGTGTACGTGTAAAAATTTTCGTAGGGTAATTTAATTATTTTGATGCCGAGACGCGGTTGCTCATGCACTTGTGGCTGACATGGCGGTTGAGTGGTAAGGCAAATTCGAGTTCTGATCATCTGCAGTCTCGTGGGAAGCTGCAGCAGCCAGTGGTCAGTCATTGGTCACTCGCTGGTCAGTGGTGCTGGTCAGTCGGTCTGTCAGCGCGCCGTTGAATTATGACAATCTGTTAATCCGGACACTGCACGGCCGGTGACGCCTCGTGTCACGACCTTCGCGCCTCCACGTCGCCTTCCGTGCGACAATCTGATATTTCATACTGCCCCCGGCCCATCGCCGGCGAAAGGTCAGCTGACCGCGGGGCCGGAGGCGCTATCAGTGACGGGCGGACAGCCAGTGCTCCCCCGGGCAATCAACAGCATTGTCCCGGGTACAAAGGCTCAGCCTGCCTGTAGTTCTCATTCGTCCTGTGTGGTCTGCAGTCTCGTATTGGTCATGCATCACTGGCCCGGAAGACGTCGCACGATCGTCGTACGACTGATCACGACTGTCGCCTACGACTCGCCGCAACCCTTAACCCTTCGTCGCATTTTGTTCGTTGCAACGACAGCTAATGTAGCTCGCGGCGAAGGAAAATCGTTTCGGAAAGGGTAACAGCGGTTCCCGAAACGTCGATCACAGATAAAAATTACAATTTGATGAATTTTTGTAGCTCATTATTCTCGTTATCTGTCCAATATTTGCTTGCTAACCGGCAAGTTCTGGACAATATTTTACTTACTTACGAAACGGTACAGTACTTTATTTCAGTCCACTGTTGGCCCATGATCCACGCCAAATAGTTTACATTAACCAAAAACGACACACCGAAGTGTTTCGGGTGTTTGACATTTAGTATATTTACGGTGCACAACCAGGTAACAACCTTGGGCAAGTTGTTCACACACATTGTGCCTCTGTTTAACAAACAGTACAATTTAGCACCGGCCAAGGGACGGTTACGCTCTACAGCTGGGAAGGTAACCCTAGGTCTGGCGTCGCACTGGCCATGCGTCATGGACTCAGTGGTTTATCCACCTACGGGTTCAACGGCCATAGAAAGGGAGATGAGCACCCCGCCGATTCCCCTTGTGGAGTATGGCACCCTTTTACTAAGAAGGGTTAAACTGTGAGTCTTCGTGATGGGTTAACAGTGGATGGCGCGTCGGAAGGCACGGCACGCGTCGTCACTGACGTACGATATATTGGCCACTTCTGTTCCAAAGCATTTTAGTATTGCTTATCGCTTATTCTATAAATTATTCAACTTGTTCTACTACGAGTTTTACGTTATCTTCTGTGCTTATTACGATATATTGGCGGCGTGTTCCAGTCGGACTGCGTAGCGTAAAGGGCGTCGGTAAATGTGTCATGACGAATGGATTAAATATCGCGCGCTGACCGTCCGTTCGTGCGAGCCGGTCCGTCGACACAATTCTCTTAATATCCACCAACTTGCTGTGCGCTCACCGGCATTCTGAACAGTTTATTGGCCACTGTAGGCACACTGGCCCGGATTCCTATCAAATCTATAACTCTATACTGACTACAGTGTGTACAGGCAGCTTTCGAAGCTCTTTCCTCATGCCGGCCGAACTGATACTTCATTTTATTTTCTCTTTGCTTGTTAATAATTCAATTTATTACCGGTTTGTCATTTATATATCAATTTTTTATTACTGAGTGTTTGTTATTATTAACCATTAAAATTTTTATAAGTTCAGTTCAGTTCGTCGCTATGAATTTATTCGACTTTAATCGACGTAGCTGCAAGCAAATAAACTTGTGTAAAAAAACGTTCGCGCCGTCACGGAGTAATGTCTATAGGCATGTCTACAAAGCAGACCGCACGCTGTAAATTGATACAGTCGCTGTGTGTATACTTTACATAGACTTAGATTTTCGTGTTCAGGTTCATCGCACGTATAGGATGACTTGTCTATTCGTGTTAAACAAAGTCGTAGTTCCCGCCCGACAATCACCCGCCGCATAGTTAAACCCAGCAGAATGTGCCCACGCCGGTTCTAAACCTCGCAGCAACATTTTACGAACTTTCGGGGAAAATAGGCCTATATATTATATACGCTACCGAAAATGAACAGACAAGTGAAAATGATCGATCCGAAAAACATGGTGTATATTCGCCCAGTCCGGTAAAATATTAACTGTGGGATCCCATATCGTTATTGACAGCTGTGCATGAAAAACGGTTTATGTCCAACGGGTGTTCGTGACAGGAGGGTGATTCCACCGAGCGGTTATATGAGCGTATATATTCCGAGATGACTATAAGCGGTCGGTCGCCGAATGTCTTTCGGCCGACGAGTAACCGGATAGCGGCATGTCTGCACTGAGACAATCAAGTCGAGGACCAGCTTCGTGAGGTCGACTTCCGGTATGTTTTCCCGCGGGATGATGACGTCACGCAGAATCGTGCATAGCTGGCTACTCGTCGTTCGCACTTCATGTCACCGTCCGCACTGGAAGTACTTCACTGCAGTGGCGTACACAAGGGAACCCAAACAGCCCAGCTCCCTAATTCCCCATGACAAGACATAAGCACACGTTCAGAGTGCACTAAATTTGACCAATTGATTAAAATTGTTGCTACCAGATCTCATATTTCTAAGTTGTAGCCTAATGCAACAAATTCGATGTCGTCTGGGGCTCTATTTACAGCGCTCCCCCAGTTCCTCTGACCCCTAGCTGGATTTTAGGGGTCTTAATTCTAAAGGAAAAAAGAAAAATGAGAGAGAAAAAAGGGAAAGGAAAAGGTGCGGAAAAAGAAAAAAATAAAAAAGAAGGGGGGAAAGGGGAAAAGACACGAGAGGAGAGGGAAAGGAAGAAAGGAAAAATCGACGAAAAGGGGTGGGGAAGGAAAGGGAAGAAAAAAGTAGGGAAGGGAATAAAAGAATAGGAAGCGCCCAATTCACATTTCTGCCTACGCCACTGCTTTACTGTCACGTGACGTCTCCCCAACCCGCACGAAGCCGCGACTTATTGCACTCGATAGACCGGAAGTGCGGCGCGCCGCAACGACTGATGGGATAGCCGAGTACGGCGATGGCTTGAATCTCGTTGATATCACTGATTTAATTTGTACGGTTTAGAAGCCTATACACTTAGTAAATCTCAAATCGCATGCATCACTCGATTTCGTTGCTGAACGCTTCTCTGTGAAGCTTTTCAATACAAGTAGGCTAATATGAAAATTATGATAATCTTTAATTCACCGATAACGGTATACAAACACAAAGAATAACACAATAGCAACACAGAAAAAAAGAAAGAGAAAGAAAGAAATACATATACATGCAGTCCATGCTGCACAACGGTGGCAATATTATCGAAAAGCAACTTATTTATGCAATTTCAGACTAAAACGATTGCAATATTTACAAAAAGCGTGATCACAATCCTTGCACTTAACTACTTGTCAAAGCTATTTTTTCTCTGTGTTTTAATTCCACAAGGTGTTGTAAAATTCGAATTCAAATTCGAGTAACTCGATCTGCGATTTTTCAGGTAGCAGCTCAAGTTCATTATTTTGTAGACTTGTAGTGTCTGAGATTTATTGCTTGAGACTATAGTATACTTGAGCAGGGGCGTCCATCTCTCCTCAGCACCAGGAGGCAACCTTTCCCACCAACTCGGATGCCCTCACCTTTTTCTTCTTCTCCCCCTTTTTCTCCTCTCCTCCCCTCCTGTTTTTCCTTTTCTTCCTTTCCTTCTGTTTTTCCCTTTCTTTTTCTCCTTCCTCCTCTCCTTCTTTTTAGAAGTGGGACTTCTTGAATCCAGCCAGTTTCCCCAGCTGAATCTGGAGCGGAGCTCCAGCCAAAATCGAATTTGTTCGATTTTACCCTATAAAATATGACATCTGGCAGCAAATAATTTAATCATTTTCCATATAATTAGCTGACCAGATTTAGTGCAGTTTGAATAGAATAGACAAACAAGAATGGCGTGGCACTACAACTTTAAAAGTAGGCCAGGCCGTACCCAGAATTTTTGTTTGGAGGTTTGACTTTTCCCTCCCTTTTCTTTCCCCTTACCTTTCCTTTTTTTCCTCGCTTGCTTTTTCCTCTCCTCTCCCTTTGCCCTTTCCTTTCTTTTCCTTGTCTTAGAAGTAGAACTCTCAAATCTAGCTAGAGGGTCTGGGCATTAGTGTATTTTAGCCTTAAAATATGACATCTGGTGGCATCAATTTTCCATTTCAATTATTTTCCTCAAAATCAACTGAGCAAATCTAGTGGTTGCAGTTTAAATAATAAAGGCAAACAAGGGCAACGAAACAAATTTAGAAATGAAGGTACGAATAACCTGCAAGCAAAAAAAATTAAACCGTTGTACGCAGAATTGTCACATTAACTTTAAAAATTACAGGGGTTGAACCCGCTACCTCCTTCCAACTTAAATACAGCCCTAAAAGTAATCTGCGAGCCAAGCGAGAAGAAAAAATAGGGCTGTTGTACGCAGAATTGTACCAGGCGTTTTTATATATATAGGCAATTTGCCACCAAAAATATCCCCCAGTTTTCTATTTTTTGCTTTCCCCAACTTTTTCAAGGAGGCATTTACCTCTATCTGTCAATAGAGTGGACGCCCCTGTACTTGAAATTTCGTTAGCCAAGTATTGATGCTAGGCATATTGATGAATATTTCGTCCGATTACAGCATATTTTTTCTGTTTCTTTTTCATTTTGTATTATGTATGATTGTTACACACATATCCAGTGATGGCGAATAAAATTTCTAATAGCCTAAACTTTGAGGAGAAAATATAAAGCCTTGAAGGATCTGCATTGGCTCCCAATTGATCAATGTATTAAATTCAAACTTGCCACATTAATCTACAACATTTTCAACTCCTCTCAACCTGCTTATCTACGTTCTCTGCTCAATTATCACACTCACACACGCTCTCTGCGTTCTGCCAACACAAATCTGCTGTCGGTTCCACGTGTCCGCACAACCTTTGCCTCCCGCGGTTTTAGCATTGCAGCCCACGCAGTCTGTAACTCACTACCCTCTAGCATCCGCAGTTTTACTTCTGCAGACACTTTCCGTCGCCTCCTTAAAACTCACTGCTTCCAGCAGGCCTACTGCTCCCCCTAGCGGCTCAGCCAAGTGCCTCAGATTTGGCCACTGGCTGACATTGTGCACTTTAAATATGCACACACTTACTTACTTACTTACTTACTTTCTTAAAAACGCGTTTTATATGTTAAGGAAAAAACGTTTCGTAAACGTTGATTTAACATGATTTTTAATAAGCAATATTGACTAAAATCATTGTTTTTCATCGAATGATAGTTTTCTTTTTCATATTTGCGGAATTTTTGCAACACGTATAAGTTGGTGAATATTAGTGCAAAATACATAACTACTTTATCAGAAAGTTGTTTAAGCAGAAAATACGCATCAATTAACAATTGTTTATTTTGTCCTTTCTCATGAATGTGCAATAACACATCAAACACTCAGGTTTACAGGTAAATGACAAATTCTTCGAATTTAGCTAACGTGGCTTGAACATCAGAGGAGACAAGACAAAGATGATTTTGTGCATGTGTGATGTGTCCCTTAATTGTTTACAATAATGCGGGACAGACGGACGGACAGACTGACTGACTGGCAGAATGCATAATGCAGCTGTTGACAGCCGCACAATAAAAAATTCTTGCTTCATAGTTTCAGTAGTCGGCATTATCATTTCAATTTAGTGATGGGCAATTTAAGCAAATTCGTACGCGATACCGATACATATCGCAAACGATAAAACGGTAACAAATGTCAGTCGGCAATATACGACGCGACGCTATTAAATAGTATACAAAACAGAGATCGTGCTCTGCACAAGTATACATGCTGTCCACCATAACGTGTCCTAGGAACTAAAATATAAATAAAGTTAAGCACTAAAATGTCCATGCGCTATACACTGCTTAGATAGGCCTATACGCATTAACGAATAACTTAAACAGAAGCGTATTAAAAGGGCGATCCAAAGACGCAGAAACGCGATTCTATAATATCACGGCAGATCTGACCATATTGTGGCGGATCCAGGAGCTGGAAAGAGGGGGACATGGCAAGTGCGATAGTGCCACTATTGAAAGCCAGCGGGGTCCAGCGGCAGGGATCAGGGGGCACTTCCCAGCGACTGAAAGCATTATGACAATTATTTGCAGTATTTTTGCCTCAATTTTTCATATTTTGTTTATTTTTATCATGGTCACAGTCCACACGCTGCTTCAAAGAAAAATGCGACCGTAGGCCTGTTGTCCACTGCATATGATTGGAAGGGGCCATTCAAGCCCGCCATTGTCGAATTGTCCCCTGGATCCGCTAGTGCATGACTACACTTCTAAGCCATTAAATCTTCAAGCAATTTCCTACATGGAACACTTTCAAAGTTTCTAGACTTTGCAAGTCTGAACGTAGTCGAATTTTGTATACAGGCTACAAACAAACAGACTGACATGTTGTCCATTGAATACACTGCGGCTTATAACAAAGATACGTAGCTTTTGAAAATGTGGCATTTTGATAAAAACCAAATAGTCCATAAACGTCTATTACAACTATGAGCCATCTGACGTACATAGGTCAAAAGTTCAACGTAGCATCATATCTATAGAATACGCTGCACGCTACGATTAGTCATTCTATGCAGTCACGTGGGAAGGGGGTCAGTAAACGCAAGGGGGTACGACGTTGGTGGTCGGTTTCAGCGAGCTGCTCGGCGGTCGCGTGGGGGACTTGATTGAGGGTGAGACGGAAGAACCGGATAAGGGCGGAAATGTCCGGTGAAGATGATCTGCGCCGGTGGTCATCGCCAGCAAGTTGTGAAGCATCGTGCGGGGGGCCGAGCCCCCACCGGGCGTGGAGACCCCTCCTGCTGCACCGAGGGCCGCCATCAGCCGATGTGGTCCAGGGTGATGCCCTGCTGTCCAGGCACCCCCGTTCATCAACGTCGACCTCGTTGTCGTCTCGCCGCCATCTTCCCATGATTCCAGCTCGTCGTCGTCATCAACATCCGGGTCGTAGCCACGCCCACCTCGACCTTCACCCCCGCCGTAGCGGCCCCGCGGCTGCATAAACCACCTCCTCGAAGTACCCGGATGAACGACTGGCGCCGGCGGTGGACCACCCACGTAGCTTCCAGTGCTGCCGCACGCCTGGCCGATGAACTTGCGTATCTCGTTGAAGTATGTGTCCCGCTGGGCCTCTGCGGAGGGCGACTGGGCACCGCCAGGGGTCATCTCGAGGTCAAGGTCAGGGGGAGGCGAGTCAAGGACGTTAGGTCCGTCAGACTCGTGTTTCTTGAGATGACGGTCGAGGTTCGTCTGCTGGCCGAAACAGCGCTCACACAGAGGACAACGAAACGGCTTCTCCTACACGCGCAGACAATACATCCCGGCAACTGTAATTATCGTTGGATATAGCAATTTGTCGAAACATACATGTACACTACATGCCCTTGTTTGGAGCCTAACCGCTTTACTCTTTATACTTATGACTGTCTCTTTGGTTTAAAATCTTTAACGATTTGTACGCCTGTGTTGCCGGAGTTCGTCTATCAGTGTGTCTGCATATCACTGTGATTCCGTGTTTTCGTATTGTTAACTGTACCTGTCTTTGTGTAACTAGGAGTTGGTTTGTAGGTAGCAGTTATACTAATATGGCTTACGTTATGTGATATGTATACTTTAATTCAAAATTCTACCTGTAATAGTAATCAATAGTAATAATAGCCTAATAGTAATCGGTCTTGTATAGCACCGGTATGCCAGAAAGACTTCCGAGACGCTGGCGGACAGTCACATGCAGTATGATATTATGATTGTGGTTTCTCAGCAACTTCTTAAAAGTCATAGACAAAAACTCATGCAAGCAACAGGAAGACGCAGACACGCGTGCTATGTAGTAAACTGTCCACCTTGTTGCACAATACAAGCCATGTACCTTACAATCTTTGCAATGGTTTATGATGACACAATAAAAAATGATTTATTTAGCCTATTGATGGACTGAAGGACTGATTGACACAATAGCCGACCTTGTTGTGTATGTTTCGGACATGGCGCTGTAGGTTTGACGAGATGCTGAACTGTCGCTCGCAGTACTTGCACTTGTACGGCTGCTCGCCTGTGTGTGTTCTCAGATGACGGGTCAGGTTGGCCGACCGTGGGAACACCTTGCCGCAATACCTGCACGCGTAGCGGTCCTTGAGCTTACCACCGAATGACGCAGACGGCGGCCCCGGCCCAAGCAACGTCGACGCCGGCGACTTCATTCCCGCCTGGTGATGATGATGGTGTCGCGAATGTTCGCGGTGGTCCGGGGGAGACCCC
>Ga0209671_1006352_pt1 | contig 12115 bp, 5 predicted proteins | sample WorMetHERISLAND2_2_FD_187401 | JGI IMG/M metagenome (GOLD analysis project Ga0209671, IMG submission 187401) | Marine gutless worms symbiont microbial communities from Max Planck institute for Marine Microbiology, Germany - Olavius geniculatus... | ecosystem: Host-associated > Annelida >...
ACTGTCATATTGTATTTTATTTGGATATGCGTTGTGTATATATCTGTCCTGCCTGTCTGTCTAGGCCTAGCTTTGTCTGACATTTTGTTGAATTAAAGTGATCATTACCTAACTCCGAGGATTGGTGCATTGTCGGAACTCGGAAATAAAGAAGACGAAAAGAAGAACGTATTGATTAAAGTCATGGTTACGAAATCTTTTAGCCATTTGCTTTGTTAATTTAATTTTTTAAGCACTCTGCTAAAAAAAAATAAAAAAGACGCGTATATGTCCGAAGGCGTCCACGTGATAAATTTTTTGGTGACGAAGGCTAAGCGGCCGTCGATGACCGCCTCGCCCATCGTGTTTGATTAAATACAATAACTTATTGTTGCCTACTAATGGTTAAATGATATAACTCTTCATGGAAAACCCATCTAAGAGCTACGAAGCGGTCAAATTTCATATTATAACTGGTCATTTTTGCCTGCTTTGTCTTTCCCATAGGAGCTCTGCCCTGCTAGGGAAATGAGTCTGTAGCTTCTACCTCGCGTACGTCGCTGGACTCACGGATCAATGCGCATGGGGTTCCGTGAGTGATCTTCACTCTTGTTCAGGGTTCCGCTGCAGCAAAAAGGCTGAAAAACACTGCCGTATGCTCACATCTTGCGCCGTTTCGACGTGATGCACGAGTGTGACAGATGAACAAAGAAGAAGGGAGAGACAGACAGACAAACAAGCAGACGGACAGAAATGCGATGATAGCAATAAACATTATTTCGTACGACACGCGCTGGGAAGGGTTAAACGCTGGACGACTGTATACGACGAATGGCGCCCGGATTGAACATTAATCAGAGTATCGTGTACTTTAGCATAGTCAGCTTTGCTACCTACTGTTTTGCTTTTACTATATCCATTCACTGAATATCTGGCCGTGCTGATGTCCTCCTAGTTTCTTGTTTAATTGAAAATGAACGGCATGACTGATCTTGGAACGATGCTTCATAGACACTGGCGAGGCTAGAGATGTTTACTCCAAGTAAGTCGTTCGGTTACTCAATACTACATTCTGTCATCGCCATTCACATGCATAGACATTAGCTCAATATATCGACTTAATATATCAAAGGATTTCTGCATTTGTGCAGCGTTTTAAGCTGTTCTTTCTGTTACACGACAGCTTGAAGCTGACACTGCACGGAGTGAATATCGTACCTAGTCTTGTATTGCCTATTCAATTTTTAAACTTCCTCATGGATATTTTAGCCTACCCAGAGTCAAAAATAGTAATAATAAGTCTAGAATTATTACTGTAGTTAATCCCCCAATAAATCGACATTGTTGTGCCTTGTGATTTATTCATATCATGCAAACAGACGATATGCCACGAAAAGAAATAGACGGTCGTACGCTAACTCAGACCTATAGCAGTGAAAACGCAAGCGTTCTTCCTTAATTCACATTCCGCTCGCCTCTTTGTCCCGCTGTTCGGGTTCTTACGCGATTTAGACGGTGCACTGCGGAAAATACGGACTATGCGATTGAATTTGTCAACGCACACAACTCGTCGCCGTGTGTGGCAGCACTCACTCACTATTGATCCGCTATTGATTTAATCTCCATCATCAGTTCGTCCGTGGCTGTCGCGCCGTCAGGTCACCGCAGTAACAGCTATAGCATTATGACGCGTACAGGGAAGTGTGACATCTCGGGGTCGCGGCATGTCGCATTGTTAGTCGACGGACGGACTTTGCCTTTGCTCGATATAAGACAGACAGAAAGAGCCGGAGAGAAAGACAGAGGGGGAGAGAGAAAGAACGAAAGAGATGCCTTGCGCGAGCGATAACGTTTGCACGACGTGTCTTTGCCGCCGCAGCAGCAGCAACCAAGGCATCGCTCAAAGTGAGACTTTACGGTGTGACGTTACTACACTGTGTCCGGAAAAAAGTAAACCATTAGACATTGTAAAATATAAATGTTAATTGTGAACAAATTTGAATAAAATTTCGTTTGTTTAATTTTTAATAAACTGCTTAAATGCTCGCCAAATTTCGTTGAAAATTGTTATCTTTTAGCGAAGTTATCAACTGTTGAATATCGATAACAAAAAGTTACCAGTATGGCGTTACATAAATAAACTCCTGTACATTTGCGTAACTCCAAGAAACAACATCTGATTGTAACAAAATTACAGATTAACAGTGCATCTCTCACTGACAATAAAAGTGCCATATGTCAGTTAAATCTGCCAACGCAAACAATAGTTACAGTGGCTTTTGTGATGCCATGCACCCAAAACGTAAAGTGTCCAGTATTAAGCAAACGTTTTTTAAAAATTCCGACAGTGTCCACGGCTTGCTGGGAAATTCCGCGAAAAACTTCTTCGCTTGTAGTATGATTTCTGGCATGAAAACTAGTCTTTACATTTTTATCTTACAAAATCCCTGGAGGAACCTGGGATACAAATAGTAGAGAAGGGGTTCGGTAACTTTGGCTCGATTGAGAGAGCTGCGGGATCAATTAACTGCTTTAGAACACCCAGTCCACACCACAGATAAGGGTCAAGATGTGACGGGATAAGATTAAGATAAGACAATTTTAACCTAACGACGAGTAGTCAGCTTAATGTAGCGCACGGAGTCAACAAAAAACATTAATTAATAAAATAAACTACGAAGAAAACCCATGAGCTGAAAAATTCCGGTAATTTCACTAATATGCGTCTCGGTTTAGTTGACGTTTCGACTACCACAGTGTCTCGTTTTAAGCCGCCCACGAAGGTCCTAGAATACAACGGATCTTTCCAGTGGGAATTCTTCGCCGTCAAAAGTATGAAGCCGTCTATCGCGCATGCAGCTGCGTGTGTGCAGTATTGTATAATCGCATATAGCAGCTCGTATAACAGCGAGGCATCTATTTAAGCCAATTACTACTGCATTTTCTTTCTTTCGTTATATTTGTCCTTTTTCCTTTTTATCTGTCCCATTGCTATAGCATAGCATGGGACAGATTATAAAATCGCTTGCGTCTGTCTGTCATCCTGTCATTCTGTCAGTCGGTCTGTAAACACTCCTACGGTCGCAACTTTGATTCGATTTTGATGAAATTTTGCACAGTGATTTGGGGCCCAAAAAGTAAAATCGAGTTCGTTTGGGATAAAAAAAAATCTGATAACTCCTTCTTCTATTTTACCCCAATTTTTTGAAAATTTGCTTTACGGCCCATAGGGACTTCAAAGCGGTATAACTCGGTCCCGTGAAAAATAATTGCTAGCTGTTTGCACCTACCCCCTATTTTCGGGCCCGTGCTATCCGATGGTGTCATTTGCATTTTCCCCTGCCCATCCCCGTTGCCATGGCAACGAATCTCGGGACAAAATTGACTATAACTTGGCTCCCGCAAAAGCTAATTGCACATTGTTTTCACCTACCCCCTATTTTGGGCCCACGCTACGCAATGGTCTCATATCAATTTCTCCCCTAAATATTCCTGTTGTCATGGCAACCAACAGTTTTTATTCAAAGACAAAATTGGCTGCAGGCTCACAAGATCGTCAAACACTGAAACGCAGCTGCTAGGCTATATAGCGTGGCAATGGGACAGATACCTCGTTCCACAGAACGTATTTCTAGTCTTCTGAAACGAATCATTTTCTGCCAATAGAAATGCCGTTACACGAAATGTAAGTCTATACCCAGACTGTCAATAGCAATTAACAAGAAATTTGAGCTAATGCTCACGAGACGCGCGAAAGCCTATAGCAGTTCCGGTTTAGTAGTTTAGCTAAAAATTGGGGTGTTCACGCTAAGTTAGTATACAAATACCAAATTCTCTCGTCTTTCAATTTTTTTACCACAGTATTTGCGGTGTAATAACTGCCCATAGTCTTACTCCAGTCATTCGCGACGACTGAAACGTGTCTTGGTTCTGTTTGTCACACGTCGTCGATCGTAGTCATAAAATATTAAGTAGCCTACGTTTCAACACGGTCTAGAGCGTATTAGGCATATCCTCGTTACATTCGCACAGTACACTGATCGTGATAAAACGTAGGCTAAACATAGCGAGGTATGATGTAAGAGATAAAAGTCAGACAATCGTTCGTGGCTACGACAGAGCTTTGCGGGACGATTAATGATTCCACCGAACGCATGACAGAAGCCCCGCTCTCTCTTATCCCAGTTTCGTTATGTCGCCTGGTAGAGGCAGCTTAATTTCCCGTTAATTAACCGCACATCGACGTCATGCAGAAGTAAGCGGCGGCCGACGGACCGGAAGTACTGGATGACCGCCATTTCCCGTCATGCGCCGCGTTCCACGCTGCTTCAGTTAGTTTAATGAATTGATCGGAAACGACGGAGTGGGATGTAGGCTTAATCGGAGTCGCTCGTACTCGTATACATTGTGGTGCTTTAGATCGATCTTTGAAGTGAGATGCCACGGTAGCAAACTGGCTAGCGAGCGAAAACGGATGCTAATACTCTACAACTAACAGCTGCAGACTAGCCTTCTTTTCAGCACAAGTCTTACAGATAGTCAACAGATAGTCAGTTTTAACAATTTTTTTGACAGGGTAAACCGTGAAGTAGGCCTCAGTAATAAACAGTTTAAATTTTGATAGTAATCATAACCGTTTTAATCACTTAGCCTACTTGAAGTATAGGCTAAACTAAATAAAGACCTAACAGTAACGCGTTCATCATAACAATGCATAAAATCTCTGTTTGATTATATCTAGGCGCATGTTCCATGTACGTTATTTATTAGGCTATCATGCGTTCGCTGTATTTGCGTAACTGTGCTGTACGGGCTTTTTGTCACATAATGTAATGTACTGCGTTTTACCAGTTGAACAAGTTGCGACTCTTGTCCGTTAATTCACCCGCACCCGAATTAACCGCTAGGTTTAGGGTTTATATTAGGGTTAGAGTCAGGTTAAGTGTTATAGTTAGCGTTAGCATTAACGATAATAATTCGGGTCACATTCGGGTGCGGGTGAATTAGCGGACAAGTACCCCAGCAGCATTTGCTCTCACCGAAATCACTACAGATTATCACCGGTATATTTTTTTCTTTTTTTCTTGGTGTTGCTATTGTGCTATTTTTGTGTTTTTCTACCGTGATCGGTAAATTGAAGATTTTCATATACTGAAACGTACGTCCCACAGTAATTTAATGTCGTGCTGAGCATTACGTCTCGGTCTAGCAATCGCTTATTGTGCGTCGATTGGAGATTACGAACACGTCGGGCTCGGTTTACACAACAATTACCAGGCCGCAAGGCGGGGCGACTGAAAATGCGAGACTGGAATATAAGGAACAATAAGCGCCTGATTTGGAATCTTATGCGCCATCTTGGCGTTATATTTGACTCAGAATTACACATAAAGTTGCAAATCAACACAACTGCAAGCGCACGTTTTTTTTCCATCTGAGAAGGCTGTGATAACTGCTAAGTGCAGTGACTGATGAAGTCATAAAACAATTGGTGACGTCACTGGAGATCGCCACCATGATGCACGCCGTTCTTCAGCATTATTTCAGCAACATGGTCAAATTTATGAGTGAAGAATCTGGTCGCCGACAGCACCGTTCGTCTACAACTAACGCAGCCGTTGTCGTGAGGACACTGACCCACTTCTTCGTCTGCGGTCCAACAATCTGGAACCAGATTCCTCCCTACATCTGAAACATTGATATGATTTACAGTTATTGTTTTTCAAATTTCAGCTAGGCCTATTCGTTCTGGGGACCACTTTTTACTGCGAACAGTGCACATTAACCACACACGTAATTTGTTTTTCCCGCATTTTTTAGCCCTGATTTTTTGTGCTCCATTTTCTCTTACGCTCCATTTTCCAGTCTCGCATTTTTAGCGTTCCCCATACGGCGCGCATCACAGTCCTTAGTTACCGCATAGCAACAGCAACAGCAGCAGCAGCAGCAGCTTCAGTTGCAGCGGTCGACGAGAATGCGTAATAAGCCCCAATAATGGATGGAAGGAAACGCGTGCTGTATAGTGACGAACTTAATATAACAATACAATAGTACATCATCTGACGATGACATCGCATCTTGTGCGCTGCTACGTGACATGTTTGCTCAATAAGTCAACGGTAAACATGTGAAAACTGCAGAAACACGCGTCAAGCCAGCAGCAACTATTTGCATAGACAGTGGCTATCACAACACTAACAGAAAAATGGTATAGAGCAGAGGCGTCATTTAGCGGGAGGGGCGGGGCTGCAGGGGTCTACACACCCGATAAAAATTTATGATTTTATTTTTTCCCAGTAAATCATACCTTTGAAACAGTATTACTACTGCAAGAACAATACGTTACGTAGACTGAGACATCCCCCAAGATTACTGAGACCTCAAATAATTCACTGAAATGACGCCACTGTTATGCAGGTACTGGGGGCCCAATCAGATCTGTCAATGAACACACACATTTATGCACTAGGCCACTTACTTAAAAGCCGTACAGAATAAGAGTGGGGACGAAGTGCGTGCAAGTAAATTTTTCAGAATTCGACAAAATAACTTAAACGGTGGCACTTCAGTCATTTACAGATCGATCGTGTCGTGTTATATACCATTGGAAAGCTTTCCGCTTCAGCTTTCAAGCGGTGTAATTATTTTTACGCTAAAGTAAATAATTTGTGCAGAAATAAACATTTTATGTCTGGTCCATTGTTACTCTAATCACGACTGTAGACGTCCGACTAGCGAACAGTGAGCCAAGTCGACTTGGTCCGCACGACAGCTGCCGTCACGATGCGAATAAAAATGGACCATTATGTACTTGGTCGCATATAAAACGCAACGAATTGTTAAATTTTGCTTATGGAAACGGACCAAGTACAATGGTCCATTGTTAATTGGACGACATTTAACAAAAACCTTAATTTAAGAACCAATATGCTAAAATGAACATAAAAATCGTTATATGTAACGGTGATGCGCAAAACCGAAAAAATCTCAAAAAATGACCAAAATTCAACTCGGTCCACTCCACTCTTATTCTATACGGCTCTTACTTACTTACGGCACGTATACTCTGCAGCAGATTATTAATGATACGGAAATGGTCGTATGACATCAGCTATTTTATGCTTTTCACCTAGAATATGTGAAATTGTGTATCTTTATTCATAAGTCATTTTAATAGAACGACATACATAAATTACACGAAAGAATTTGTGGGCCACGAAAAAGAAGAAAAAACTTTGCGACTAACGACTACGAACTTAGAATATCTACGATATGTGTTTCTGCGCCACTGTATAGTCTGAGTAAAAGCTAATGTTGAACTGTGGATTAATGCTAGTAACTTTTCTTTAACGACGCCATACATTTCCAGCAATATGACAGTCGTCACGTTCAAATCACCAACAGCAAAAGAAGTAGCCTATATACAGGGTTCATCACAAAACACCGAGTGCTAATATGTAACTTTATACATACATAGGCCTACATATATACACAAATGTGACAGTTGTAGACATCAAAGCGGGAGACCATGTTCGCAGTCTGAAAACAAATGCCACAATTTTCGCCATTTGCTGTAAAATGTGAGTATTCACATTATCAGAATAATCGCTGAATCGTACCACTGTCAGCAAAGTGTGCGTAGTTTCCGAGTCACCGTGCACAGTTATAAGCTTGTGGAAAGAAAAAAGACGGCCGTACAGGGATCGATGTTGCTAATGTAGCCGCGCGGCTGTCCATCAGAGCTGCGCGTTGTAGAGCTGGGCAAATTCGTTCTTTTTTATTTGATTCGAAATAACACCAATATTCAATCGTGTCACGACGAATAAATACAAAATTTATGTTAACCTATAAGAAACGGTCCAGTCTATATCATAATTTTGTTTCTAAAATTATGTATCGAAATTATTTTTGCTTGTTGGCAAGCGTATAACTCAGCCGGCAAACGTCTGAGTACTAGAAATCTTTATTCATTGTCACTGGTAATAGATACAAAATTAAAATACAATAATACAAAATTAAACAACACAAGAAAAAACGTACCGTATACAAAATGCATCAGACGAAATGTTCAGTTAACCAGTTCACTACTATTAGGCATAGTGTGTTGCTGTTATTTTTTGGACTTGCCAGACTCCCGCTGGCTTTTTTAGACCATCAAACATTCACTTTATCGTTTCGAGGAATAGAATATTGTTACTCGAATCGACTGGGTGCATGAAATCGTATTCGGGTACTTGTCCGCTAATTCACCTGCAGCAGAATTATTATCGTTAACGCTAAGCTACTCATAAGCCTAACCTGATCCTAACCCTAACACTAAACTTAAAACTAGCGGTTAATTCAGCTGCGAATGAATTAAGGGAGAAGAACCGGTATTCGGTAATAATTCACAGTCCATCTCTAGTTCTTGGCGGCAGAATCGACGCCAGTGGCCGGCATCAAGTCGTTGTTGGACACCTCACGGTAGCGGATCTGCCAACGATAGCGCAGACCCTTGACACGTCGACACAGCTGAGCGTACCGACAGACTAGTGCGCCACCCGTCAGTGTGGCGGCAGCACCCGTCACGCAGGCGACGGCAGCCAGCACGTAGACCACCGCAGTCCGACGCGCGTCGTCGTCCGCGTCATGGTTGATAGGACCGCCTCGGTGACTGCTCCGCGGGCACAGCCCAGTCGGACGAGCAGCACGGCTGAATATTGACTTCCCACGAAGAGCAGGCGGGAACTCGCACTGGTACCTTTATCAGACAGACCGCAGCCGCGCAGTTCGCTCACTCACACTGACGGACTTATGGATCCGCAGGGACAACTAAAACACGGATCGAAGCCGAAGCCGTTCTAAGGCCCGGCTGTAACGTACGGTTACAACTTAGTCTTCTTAGTGACAAGCAAATCAAAGAAACATCTGGAGCAGATCACAGCACATGTTGGGTGATCTCGGGAGTTTCTAACATTAACTAAAAGGCGCTCGTAAGAGTGCATATCTCCGCCAAGTGAAGTAATTTAAACATTAAAACAACAACAACTACTACTACTACTAGTACATTGTGACCATGCGTCTATCTGGCACCGTTATGGAGATATGGCGCCTCAAAAATAATGGGGTCACGACCTTGACCTTTTGGGGTCACGTGACCTCATCGGTCACGTGACCATTCGACTCGCAGTGGTGACTTCCTATGGGGGTCCATTGTGATCATGCGTCTATCTGGCACCGTAATACAGATATGGCGTTTCAAAGTACATGTACACAAACAAATAGACACACAGAACGACGGACAGAACGACCAATCTCTTAATCTCCTCCAATGTTCTCTACGTTTACTTGGCAAAATAATAATCAAAGTATGATAATGCCGTCTGAGCAGGCGTGGGTTATGTTTATGCAATGCTAAAAAAGTTTAGGATAACCGGCGGGCTTCGATCGACTTTTCTAGGGGCTTGCAAATTTTGGTCTCTTAAAACCGGTGTAAACAACGATGTCAAAAGGCATAGAAAAATTGTCGAATATTAACAGTAATATTGTACTCAATTTAGTCACAAAACGTCGGCGAATTACACAAACGAAAAAGACGACTTACCTATTGATGTCTGCGGATCCGAGGACCAGTACAGGTGTGGCGTTAGTCCAGGCGAGGAACGGCATCAGCGCACAGGTGCACTCGAACGGATTGTTTCCGGCATCAATCTCTTCCAGGTATTCCAGGCGAGACAGCAGCCCAGCGTCAGGAGCCGTCAGCTGGTTGCCGGCGATGACCAGCTTCGACAGGACGCGAGTTGACTCCAGGCCGGAGTCTGCCAGCAAGTGCATCAGGTTGCCCTCAATGTACAGAGTGTTGAGGTGGTGTAGACCTGCCAGAAGATCCGGCGGATGAATCGCACTGATTCCATTGTACGATATATCAAGCACCTCAAAACACACGCACAGACACACGCATAACATACTTTCTTGCACTAATTATTTTAAGATTAAGGTTGCAACGATACCGTAGAGGCCTACGTAGACTACTAACTACGAAAAAAGGCAACGCAAAAACAGCTTTATAGGAATAAAGGAAACAAAATTAAGCAAAAAGTAAATCAGATCGGTCACAATAAAGATTAGTTTTTCTTACTTTATTTTCGTTAATTGTCCATGTGTGGTAGACTATTTTTGGTGTACATTTTTATCGTATCCTAACTCCTCAGTCGTATATAATAGATAGACAAGAGGTCCAACAGACTTGTCCGAAAACGAATTTACTTCTTCCTTCTCACTATTTGCAATTTTATTTAAAAGTTAATTGCTAAAACCGCAAAAAAATACCAAAAAGCAGCGCGAGTCATTGGAACATATAGTCTGTAGGCCCCTTTTCTAAGATATTCAATGTTATGACAAAGTATAATTTTAGCGAAAATTGCAGGGGCGTTATAACAAATTAGCGATAAAATAAGATTTAAGCCTAACGTGTAACTCTCAATGCAGGATGCCTCAATAGACCCGATTCCTTATATATACGCAATGGTTCCGTGTAGCCTAAATGGTTTTAATATTATATTGCTGTTCGTGGCTTTATGTTCAGTTAAGAAACCAGAAGTGCTTGGATTATGCAAGCTACTGCGGCTGAATAGACTGATTGCGTCATCGCACGCCAATTGCGAATTAAACAGTGGCGTGTAGGAAACCAACGTCACGGGAAAACGAGAAAATGAAAAATACATGAAAGCAGCTAAAGCTTTCAGCGTTTCGTAGTGCATGATCTATCACTCGAAGTTGCTTCCGACTTGTTTCTGCTGATAAAATTAATTACTGTTTTATCGAAAAGTTTTCGTTTTAAGCTAAGTGTGGTTTCTATTCAAGCCTCGACAACAACCAAGTGACGCATTAAAAGACAGGCATACCGGCCGTATCTCATAAACGATTAATACCCTGTTTACACGATAAAGCAAACATGAAGCAGACTTAAAGCACACGTCGTGCACGTGTATTTTGAATACGTTTGCTTCATTTTCGCTTCACGTTTGCTTCATGTTTTCTTCATCGTGTAAACGGGGTATAAAAGGAAGTTTATTTATGTCCAGGTTAAAGATAACGTATGGGTTGAAGTCGGAAATTCCAACAAAAATTACTGCGTAGGCCTAAATGTAGTGTAGCATTTCTCAGCATTTATCCTACAATGCAGAGCGTCGTGGCCGGGGGCGGGGCAACGGGTAAGTACCCTTTCTTTTCCCCCGCCAATTTTTTGCCTGTCGGAAAATTGTCCAAAAATCTTTTTGCTAGAAAATTTTCGTCCACAAATGCAAAATTTGGGGCTGAAAAACCCCACGTGCCGAAATTTAGAAGCAAAATTGAAATTTTGAGCACTCAATCTTTTCTGTGGAAAATTTGCAGTGTCGCTCAGAAAACTGCAACTTTCTGTCCCACTTATTTTTTGACCTACGTCGCTGCTACCGCAATGCAGTTGCCAGCAAGCCGCATCGAATACAATAAACGCGGATTCTTGCACGAAACGTTGCTGAATCAATCAAAAACGCCCTCACACGCGGCCGATCAGCTGCCAAGCCGTAACGCCATCCGTCACTTCATGGAAGGCTAATTTTCACAGACACGCAACACGCAGATAACACAACGTAGCATTGCGTGACGCTGGGAATTAGTCTTTACTGTTTAATACCCCGTTTACACGATCAAGCTGGCTCGACGAGCTGGCTATATGTTAGCTGGACGAACCAGCTCGATGTTTGCTCGATCGTGTAAACGGGGTATAATCTTTGTGCCATTCTTTCAGTGTCTGTCTCGCAACATTATTAGGCGGAATCGCTTCTTGCAGCGCAAGCGATTCTGCCTATTCATGCACATCGGACGTGGTCTATCTGTCTGTCGTTTGTCTGTCGTCTGTAACAATCGTGCACTCTGCTTAGACTGTTTGACGAATTTAAATGCCATTTGGCAGGTACACATGCGAGAAAGGGTCAAGGGGAAAAGATTTTGCGGATCAAACCACCAGCCAAAACGTGAAACTACTTATTTAAAATTTACCCGGTGGCAGCATCGACCAGCGATTTTGCCTATTACCAAATCCCTTTGGTGCTCGTATTAATGTGAAAGTAGGACCGAACCCCCCCCCCCGGACATAACCCCCCTAGGACAGAAC
>Ga0209671_1006354_pt1 | contig 12113 bp, 10 predicted proteins | sample WorMetHERISLAND2_2_FD_187401 | JGI IMG/M metagenome (GOLD analysis project Ga0209671, IMG submission 187401) | Marine gutless worms symbiont microbial communities from Max Planck institute for Marine Microbiology, Germany - Olavius geniculatus... | ecosystem: Host-associated > Annelida >...
GTTATGTCCGGGGGGGGGTTCGGTCCTACTTTCTGGTGCCATGGTACTATGGTACTGACTGGGTGCGCAGAGTGAAGGCGGCACTGGTGATTGACGACGGCAAGTTGAGACCCTTCGTGATCTCCCGCCACAACTTCTTGTTGATCACCTCGACCAGTCCGCCCTTGGACACCACCAGACGAAAAAGCTCGTATAGGTCCAGAGTCTGCTTCGCCATGATCGGGATGCGATTCACCGGAGTTCCTACCGAACAACGAGGCAGCGAACAATCACCACATATAGGTCAGTAACAGAATGTAGAGCGCTGAATAGCGAACTATTCAGCGCACGGAAACATTTGCGCGAAATATGCGCCATTTTCTGGCGGTTTTTACGTCAGATAACCCTGATCTTTGATATTTCACCTTAATAATAATTGGTACACTTGGTTACTGCTGCCCGGAAAAACGTTCATGCAAAATTTGTTTTTTTAAATACTTTTTTTACGCGCGAAAGCAGCTACTGCTTTCAGCGCGTCTTAGCCATCGCAATTTTGTCTGTCCGTCCGTCCGTCCGTCTGCCTGTCTGTCTGTCACACGGGTGGATCAGTCAAAAACGGTGCAAGCTAGGATTATCAAATCTTTACCGTCGGCTGCCTGAAAGACTCTAGTTTCAGGAACCGTAAAGCTTTTCCATAAATGCGAAAGGGGTCATCAAGAACGAGGGCGCTAAATGAAAGAGGGTGGGAAAAATTTGTGATTTTTGGCCAATAAGTCGCTGTATCTCAATAACGGTGCGAGAAAGAACCTAGGTTACTATTAATTACTAATAGGAATTCGTACACTGGCTCTCGATTGCCACCGAATTCAATGACCTTGGATGACCTTGAACGCTAAAATAGAGTTTTATGGATTTTTTGGCGATATCGGGTTGCGAGACACATTTCAAAAGCGAATTGTGCCGAAAACAGTTAAGATAGACTTGGACACGCTGCGTATGAAATTTTCAGCATTAAACGTAGAATTCGACGGTCTAAGTCTCGCTTTTTAGGTTCAAGGAAACCTGCGCACGAGGGCATCAAAGAACGGTACCCCCGTAAAAGTCTTTATTTCACCATTGTTGGCCAGTAATTGCTATAGGCTTTCGCGCGTCTCGTGAGCATTAGCTCAAATTTCTTGTTTATTTTCCGCAGGTGACGGACAGATGTATCGACAGGCTAGACTTGTAATGCGGCTTATTAGTACAGCCGCATAATAAATCTTACTTAAGGCTGACAACATTTTACAGGTATGACATAATTTTGCATTTGTACAGATTAAAATATATAGTATTTTGTATTATGAACAGAATTCTAAAATATAAATTCTATGACGTCAGATGATTAATTTCTGATTTTACATGTGAAATAACAAAGTTTATATATTCGCGTGCTTTCAGGCAGCAAGGGCGAAGCGAAGATTCGTGCGGTGTTACAATCGACAATGACGTCACCAAACCGGAAGTAAACGGAGGTGTGAAGCAGGAAGTACTTAGACACCGGCAAAACTGTTACTCAATTACAGCGCACTCTAGCGGACCACGTCGAAACTATAGTTGTGAACGTCACGTGACTGCTTCCTGGCGCACAGCGACAGACGGCGTAACGCACGTTGCTGACTAGACGCCAAGGAACTGATGAATTGGTGTCGAATTAACGCGCATCTCACCAAATAAATACACGCCACACGTTGAAGCATCCAGCCTTCATTATTTGCGTTATGTACACGCATGACGTTCACTTGTCTATTCTACATATTGCAAACAATAAACGACCCTTACTGTCAGACACCTTGACTGCGTCTGCATCTCTGCGTCTGCTGCATGCCTGTCTGAAACACGGTAAATGTAATATTATTGTTTTATTACTATGCTTAAAAACGGCCAGCATATGATACGGACGTCAGTGTGAACAGTCGTCCATTCATATAACGAAACGCGACGGGCGACATTCGATCACCCATATAGCCTACAATGCCGAATAATTTATTTATTAATTCTCGGAAAGACTTCTTGCAACGACATGGAGCACAATACGGAGACAAATAAACACAGACTGGGAGGTCGTAGAAAGATGAAACAACGGACACAAAGGAGACTAAATGTGTCGGACACACAAGCAGAGAAAGAAAGAGAGAGAGAGAGAGAGAGAGATCGAACGACAGCCTTGTGAGTCGAGATCGACGCTGGCGCCTTCAGCGGCGGCGTGTCGAAAATTACCCAACACCTCGGTCATCTGTCGGACCATCCGTTGTCACGTAGCTGCTTCCGCAAGCATCTGCCTATAGCGCGCTGTCTGGCTGTCCTGTATAACACGCCCGAGTGAACGACCAACGCGCATGACCGATCAGAGGACAGCGCACACAGGCCTTTAGTTTAGTAGCATAATGACTCGGCGAGCCACGGCATAATGTTCGTATTGCATGCGGCCAAAAGCGAAACCATATAAACTAAATTCAACTAAAAGACTTGTTGTTATTTAACAAAAGTGTTAACACATCTTTATTGCTTTACTCCGTTTGTTTTTAACGTTTACTAAGCGATCGATTACTGCCAGAAAAAAACAAATGGTAAATTTTGCAATAAAGCAATTATTACGAGAACCGAATAAGTTTGTTTCATGCAACACTGCAGCCTGGTATTTTTCAGACTCAGACTACTGCTCTATTACGCATTACGCAGTGCTAGTGGACGAAAATGTCGGCAGACGAAGTACTTTTAATCATTTCATGTTATGTGTAGTGTACTGTTCTACGAGCACATTAAATAGAACATATTACGTCAAGGTAAATTGTCGTAACAGTAACATTCGCAAAATCCAAATGTCTTCACTTTACAGATATACAGCAGACATAAAGTGTCTTCGGTGAAATTTTACGCTAGAATTCTGAAACCGTTTCTGTTTGGCGCCGTACGAACGAGGGTCGAGATCAGAAAAAAACTCACGGACCGAAATCCGATATTGTCACAAACGACGAAACATGAAAGGTGTAAGTAATATCGATTACAAAGTTGAATTACGACGAATTCCGGGAGTAAACTGGTGGGCGTGTGCGTTGACAAACGATCAGCTGCGTATATCTCAGCTGGTAGCCGTGAGCCTGCGGTTGAGTGATGTGTGGTCATACGCTATCTGCTGGGCAGTGGGCACCCAACGTGTCTCACAGCGACCCGTCACTATAACCATATCGTCAAACGGTCTAATCATCTCCCACCATGCAGCCATAATCCAGCCAGCAGCCGGCAGCGTAGAGACGAAAACTATAATCTCTGTTTTCCCAAGCGCCTTGCAGCAAATTTTGTAACGCACGACATACGATACGGGGATGCATCGAAAAAGGCAGGTCAAGAAGAAAGGAACTAGATCAATGACATTTCTGAGTAAACGAACATTAACGGGGAGCAGTAGGTACTAGTAGTTTACCTATACGACTTGCAAAGAATTGTCAAGCATGAAAAGTGATGGTCCATTGAGCATCTGACCATCTGTTCTGACGAAGAAATGGAAGAACAAGAAGAAAAATAGACGACTTCGTTCCAATGAAATTTTGCTTTGACTTTTATGCATTATGTAAAAAATGTTATTATAATATTGCTTGTCGAGATGTACACCATAAAGTTTATAACGGTTTACCCCAATGTACAAAAAACAATTTAACTGAACCGGTGCACTTAAATTGTCCTATTTTATTTTTTAGAAACTGCATTAATGCGAGCCGTAAACGTTATTTACAACATTCGTTTCGTCTGCTAGCATAATATACTGGTATAGTGAACAAAGACGTTTATTTTTTCTTTAATTTACGTTTAATTTGTTATTATTTTTGTTGTTGTTCTTGTTATTAAATCTTACAGGAAATACACGATAGAAAAAATACGGACAAATAAAAAAGAAAAAAAATGCTACAAAATGCACATTAAGTAAAATTCTAAATATGAAAAAAACAAAATGACAGGCCCCAAATCAAGATAGCAGTTGACTTATTAACCACATATACAGTCTTCAGCAAAAATAAAGCAGCTAAAATAGCGGGCTGTTAAGTCGTCACGTCTATTTGTTCCTTGTCGCTGCGGCCATCTACACACATCATAGTCGGGCGGCGGACTGGGCATTTAGCGGCAAGCTGAGATACATATGTCGACAAGACGACGTCGCAGGCAGAACAAAGACTGGGGTCAGAGACCTCGCCGCAACTGCAAAATGTTCGGCAAATTGTCTTCAGACTGGTTGGTATCCGCCCACCGGCTCGCGTCCCTAGAACACGCATGTCAACCTCTGACGCCCAGTAGACACGGCAAATAGGATGACGCACACATACACGGAAGATCAAAGCGCCTCGAATTAACTGTAGCCATAAACGGACACTACGCGTGCAGTATATGCTATCTGGCGCCGTAAAACGAGGATCAAGACCAGAAAAAACCTCACGGACCGTAATCTGATATCGCCATAAACAACGACACATAAAAGGTGTAATATCAATTACAAACGGACGGCTGGGAAAGGACAAAATGGCGTCATACGACGTGCTTCGTTTTCGTTTTTTTTGTGTGATGTATTTCCAGATAAATTTTAAAAAAATACTGTATAAAATATACACAAACCTTTTGTTAGGTAACTAACGCCAGAAAGACAGGTATAAGTTTAGGCCTACATGCCTTAATAGTGCTACGTTATATTCTTTGTTTAAAACATTTATTACCTTCATTGGTGGTTTAACGCCTCCAAATACAATGTAGGCCTACTTTTAATTTGCTATATTATATTGCATTCATTTATCAACATTAGTTTACAGTTACGAGAGACTGTTGAAAAATGAACTACAATGTTTTAAAAAAACTGGATGCGCTTAGTAGGCCACAAAACCAGAGCATCAGAAAGAATAACTGAGAAGCATTTTAGCAAATAAGATGCTTAATGGCATCATTTAATAGTCTCATTGGCTTTCTGTGTGCATGAAACGACGAAATAAAGACATAAGCTGGCGGCCACATATCACAGCGCCAGACGATGACAACATAATTATTGCACGACCACAACGACGACGCAAATTGAGAATTGCAGCATTTATTATCAATTTCGAGTATTGACGAGCAATTTGTCTAGAAGAAGAGCGAGCGACACAGCTGGCAACTAAATCGCATAATATCGTCGCTCTGATTAGATTTGGAGGACGGACGATGACGTCGGCAACAGCAGCAGCAATCAGAATTAAACTACATCAAGTCGTCATCGTCAGGAGATCATTGGATGCTCGATGCAGCGACCAATGATACTCAGCCAGCCAGGCGGCAGCCGCTGCAACAGCGCAGCGACGTTCATCGCCGTATAATTGCGTTTGACGAATCGAACGCGCCACAGCGACTGCAGTCGAGGGGAAGAAAAACGGACGCAAAGACGGACTGTCGCAGAGGGTTAATGACGATGACGATTACGTCAAATGCTGTAAATTTAATGCGAGGTCCAAGACTGATTCAGTGTGTGCTCCAACTCCACGCTGTAGCAGGCTGTCGTTTGTATTACGGCTTTTTTGCACAGTTCAAATAAGTATGCTTCCCCATTGCATCCGTGTCTGAAGATGAAGATTACTATATATAGATCGCACGTCTTTCTATGGAGTACTGAGTTTATTAAAGCAAAATAAGTGAACGAAAGTTCATATTGTGAGCAAATAAGATATCTGATCGCAAATGTGTAATACACTTAATATTTGTCATAATGTGTACTGCAAAACATACAATGAAAAAACAGAATGTCAGGAAGCCACGTGTCGACACTGCCGCATAAGACCGCACCGTAACGGAAACGTTTCAGAACGTAACGAACACAGAAGACAGACAAACACAGACATCTTGAAGTGTCTGCTGTTCCATTTGTCATGATGCTTGAGATCTGTTTCGTCATCATCTATCATCATCAACATCATCAACGTGGGCTTGACGCTGTATCAACAACGCACACGAGTCGTCGTCTCGTCAGCTGTTCTAGAGCAACAGTTCAAAGCCTCTAACATCATTCGGCTCATGTCGACCTGCTGCTGCTGTGTATAGTCTATAGCTCCATCAATTGCGCCGCATCAGCTGCGGCAACTGCTCACTCAGGGCGGCGCCGGTGTCACGTTAAAATGTCTCCCGCATGAAAAATCCGCCCGGGGAGAGATAATCACGAATTTGATATGTCTTCCCCTTATTAAAATATCGCCGACCACATAAAAATGTCTTCCCGTTATAAGATCACCCTCCAGAAATGTCTCCCCCGGCCGATAACTGGCCGGTAAAAATTGGCCCCGTCCGGGCGGCAGCCGGGCGGGGCGGATTTTTGCCGGTAAATTTTCGGCCGAGGATATTTTTCTGACGGCGATCCTATAATGGGGCACCGGCGGCGGTGGCGACAGTAAGATCAATGCCACAGGCTCGCAGCCATCTCCTGATACACGATGGATCATCCGGCGGCGGCCTGGTGCATACGTGCACATCACATAACGGAAGAAATAATTACCGACAGTCAGTCGGTCACTCACCTGTTGTACGCTCGTCACACTCCGCCCGGCGGGGTCAGTCGACTGACACCACAGCAGCTGTTCGGCGTATTAATCAACCGAAAAATTATAAACACGCTTCTTCTGCTCGACCAACCGATCGACGTCTTTCTCTCAGAGCATTCTTCCAGGCGCCGATGGAGATATTTTTCCCGATGCGCGTCGCATAATTTAACCGCCGCCGACACCGGCGCCGGCAGCTAGCGTTTCATCCTGCATTCGGCGAGCTAGCGGTCGACGACTGAGCTGCACTGATGGAGGTGAGGTAACTGCAGTAGGAGGACGCGATCTGTAGGATGGCTGTTTGCCCCGGGCTCCGGTCAACGGCGTCGGCTGCCTTCTACGCTTGATTGAAGATTCGTTACCACCATCGCCGCTGATGGTACGGTAGCTACCGGAAAGAAGAGAGGAGAGCTTGGCGGCTAGACGCCGGACGCGGACCACGCAGCGGACGCAGATTAATCATCATACGTGCAACTGGCGTGCGGTGGAGCGGCCAGTCGGTTGCTTGTACGGCCAGGATTCACCGGGTCTAGGTGGTTTCAACACTGTTCCAGTGGTCTGGCGCAAAAGCAAGGGATCCATCCAGGCGGTTCAATGAACTGGGGCCCCTGAGCTCACGAAGATCCCGAGCGAGCGCGGCGACACAAAAATAAGGCAAAAACTAAGCATCTGGAAGACACATGTTTTCTATAAAAAAAAATGTCATCTCAGAACACAAAATGCATTAAGATTCAAAACTCTTGGCGGCTAGAGCTTTGTTACAGACCCCTCTGGAAGCGGTCCCAGACTCCCCAGCTGGTGTGAGGGGACTTGCTCCCCTCTCCAAAACCTCAGCCCCACTCTCAGCCTTTGGGGCTCCGAGCTTCAGCCTTTGCAACCCAGGGCCCCTAACTTACTGTTGAAACAAGACCCATCAAAGCTTTGCTACTGCTGCAGCTGCTAGTATCTCGCCAACTGACGACAGCTGTTAATAGCAGCAATTGTCTGAGCCTCTGGTGCAGGGGCGCTCACCCCGCAGCAGTCATTCCGCTACCGAGACCGCCATACTTAACCTACCGCGGCGTTTATACAGGGTGGGCTATAAAAAACCACCCCCTATATTATTCTGCTTAAAATGCTACTGCATTTGTTTATATGGACAAAATGACATACCATATAAATTGCTGGTCTGTTCTGCACATACTGATGTCAAAACCTAATCCTAATGAGTACGTCAAAATGTTATTAACAAATAATACGATAGAATCAAAGCACCCCAACTGTATTATATCACAATGGTAAAACACAAATGAAAATACGTGCTTGCGTATATGTCTAAGTAAAACAGCAAAAACTTCATACAACAACAAGACAGTCAAGTAAACAACTGTTCAATGTGCCTTTCTGAATGTCTTTCGGAATTTTGCTGGATCCAGGGTTGCCTTCCTGGCTGCATATCAGCTCCGCTACACACTCGATATTCTGTGTTGTTCGAACAGTCCGCTTCCGTCCACTGTCGACCTTTCGAAAAATCGAGTTCGTCTTGCCAGTTTTGCGCAGAAGATCTTTAATAGAACTGACCACCCAATTCTTGTTAGAAAACTCTTTACAAATGCGTTTAGCGCCCCATCCCTTTTGTTGGCGAACGAGTTTGATCGACGCTTTATCCTCGTACGTTAAATGACGTTGCACTGTTTTCCCCATTGTGTTTTCTGTAGAGTTGGGTTGCTTTCATTTATATTACCCCATTACAAAGTCATTGAAAATATTTGCACAAAATTTGCACAAGTTACTCAAAATTGATTATATTTTAACGTGTGTTATTCACTTTAAATGTACGTTACTCTTGGAAGACATAATTAGCTGACATGTATAGGGGGACGGTTTTTTATATACAACTTTATTCAACATAATACAATGGCCCACTCTGCATATCATTAGTTCATCCTCGAATAACTCAGAAAGACATTCCAGACCACAGATATCTCCGCGAACCTTTGTCTGCGAACGCTTATTGTGACCTACCATCACTACAATTTATTGACGAAATAAGAATGTACGAGTAGAATGTATACGTAGAAAAAAATAAATGCATTTGTCTGACTAATTGTAGGACTAGTGGACTACGCCGTAGGCCTAAATGCTTACAACCGAAACAAGAAACGTTTGCGGACCAACGGACGTAGCCTATTCTTGTCATGTTACCAACAATTAGCAACAAAAAATTCATTTGACAAATGTACAAAAACTTCTCGTCATGTAGGTCACAAATAACGACAGTCTACAAGAAAAATATTGCAGATAATAATATTTAGTGGTTTCTGTTTAAAATAGCACAAAATTCCATTAAGCTTAGTAAAAATTACAATAAAGTTTTTAGCAGTATTTGCTTAAACGACTAACTACCATTTTTTAAAGAAAAATTGCATTCATTTTCGTATAAATTATTGCAGAGTCACACGTTATCAACTCACCTCGCTTCTGCATGAAAGTAAATAGTTCGTCGAGAAATTCCTTCCGTTTGACGTCGTCTGACATCTCGTACAGCTATACAGACAATAACGCAATATTCTCTTTATTATTTACATTTTTACGTATTACTTAAAAGTAGCAAAACGCAGTAAAGTATCCGCATAGAATTATTCTATGAATTATACTTGAATCGAGATAAGATAGACAAATTACGGTTATTATTTTGTTCGCCATATGAAACAGCAACAATTTTACAACAATTTTAGCCCAACTAATTGAAAAATTTGTTGGATTTTACAAACAATACCGTACAAAAGTCGCATTTTATCCAGAATGTTCCAGCTTAACTAAACGCAAAAACTCAAAATTACTGACAGTCACAAAACCATTGATATTAATTGTTAAAATAAACTTGTTTTCATTCAACAAACTTATCTTCCACTAAATAATCATACGGCATAAGGATTATCTTTAAAACTGATAAACATATGAACACTTCAAATAGCTGAAACCTGCCAGCTTATCGAATTGTAGATGTAGACACGAAAGCCATAAACAGATGTGTGCAATTATTGTAAACGGAAAGACTTATCAGGCAGCTGCTACATCCCTGCGAGTAGCCTATACGACTGGCTGAATTCTGACACCGTTAAGCCGATACATCCCTATTATTATCATTAACCAATTCCCGTCGGCGGCGCTAGGAGCTAGCGACTTGGTGATGGCGGCCAATCCACGGGAAGACAAGTCGACGACAATCATTATGAGTCCGAGTCTGACTCAAATTGCTGCGCGGAAGAATGTCAAACCCGGGAGGGACCCCGGCGTCAGTTATTCTGGAATGCTTTGCAGACTGCACGCGGCTTGGTGCAAGCGCGTATTAATCGAAAATGTCCGTTTCGAATGATTACAGGCAGGTAGGCAGCGCTAGCGTCGAAACGTTTTCCATGCAGTCCTAATCCAAACGGTCGCTGCAGCAGTCAGTGCGACGGGGCAGGAGGAGGACTGTCAAAGGCCGGTGACTAGGATGGACAACCGATAAAACGCGGGAAGACTCATCTTTATTGTCGTGGGGAGGGCAGCTGGCTACAGTATATTCGAATGCTGATCGCATTTTAAAACCAATTACACGCCGAAGCTGCAGAGGCGAGGCCCCGTCCTTCAGTTGCTGTAGGCCTACCGTGCCACAGGCGCGCCGCGTACAGGCACCGGTGTACACTGCGACATACTGCTTTCATTAATATCTCAATCTGCTGATGATCGCTGGTTGGCGTATGATATTTCCGAATTCGTTATTCGTTATTTTGAAAAACATTAATTATAATTAATTAAATAATCTAACGGTTTTCTGTGAAGCAATAATGCTCAGATTACTGCTGAAGTTATATGCGCATCATACCGAACGCTGTTTTTTCCGGGGGGTATATTTAACCGTTATAAAGTTACATTCAACAAGTGGCCGCCGGCTAAGTCAAGTCACTTCGTGGCGTCCGCACTGTACACTGTATATATGTTTTAAAAGAAAATTAACGGTGTGCATAGCTCTGCATGGAATGCCACCTACTGAGCACCGGCTGCCATCTGCCACCCGAAACAGGTAAACGCGCTCCGCCTTTACCCCAGCCAGAAAGCCGCCGGACGGTGTTCAATTTACATACTCCATAGGGATAAAAAACCGAGTTGTCCCATGAGATTTATCATGTCCAAGATGGCTTGGTTGCCTGCAGATAGTCACCCATCCCAGTACTAACCAGACCCGGGGTAAAACAACTTTGATCATCGGGACCAATGCGTTAACCACTATACACCAAACTGCCGCATTCATTTTCTAAGCACCGAATAATAATATAGTGCACTTATTCACTTATTCCGTTGATGTTCTCGATTCGTACTCAGTTTCTAGAGTGTACTAAATTAGACCATATATACACGTCAAGTTAACGAATAAAATATAAAAAAATTCAACCAATGACAAGTTATGAAGATAAAACTACAGTTTTTTTTCGAGAGCAAAGTCGTGCATTGGTCACTAAGTGGTGTATCAATGGTGAAAGATAAGACCGGACAGCAAGTGCGTGTGATGAAAAGTTTGTTCGTGTCAGAGCAAGACTGTATAAAAGGCGGTGAGTAGAAACGAAAGCAAAGAACGTGTTTTACTCTCTTACAGACACGCGTAGTCAAGGCGCATTTAGAACTGTAAAAAGGGCATACAAGTGTACCTACAGCAGAAAAGAAAATTCGTTAAGCCTATCAAACGTTTCTTTCTTATGATTATTATTTTCTTTTTTCTTTTCATTATTTTTTTACTTTCAAGGGAACGGGGCAGGCAGGCATGCGGCAGCCCCCTCAACCCCCTCCCCTAAATGTGCCCCTGCGTAAGTCTCGATGCGGTCAGTGAGTGTCTAAGTGACATCAGTCGACAAACATCCGGCCAGGTACGATTTAGCGGCTGAGTGACACGCACATGTTCATCATCGTGATATACACATGATGATGACGCGCACAGGCCTATTGAGCCAGTAAACCGAGACCCCGCGCAACTTATATTATATATACCCACCCGGTATATATGCCCTGAGTGACGCGCGTCGCCGTCACGCTCGAGACAGTTTTAATAACGCAAATCTACCAGCACGCAGACAGCGCGCGCGCTCAAGCAGAGATATTAGTCGAATGTCTGACGTCAATTAGATTCGGCGACTGCAAGCAAGCATCTGCATCCAATCGCTGTCTGTATATAGGATGATGCCGCGAAGTCGGCAGCGGCCATGCAGTCGAACTTAGCGCGTCGTTGGACGTCGATCGACTTCGAATAAATGCACATCACGTGTTCATGTCTGGCTATGAATGCATATGTAGGCACCGACTTCACGGAGGAGGCATAGGGGCCATGAATCGCCCACAAAAATTTTGATTTCTGACGACTTTTTGCAACAGCAAAATGATCCGATTTTGCAGGTTCAACTTCAACGCAAGTAAGCTACATACCCTCGCGTTTTGGCGCAATTGAAATACGCAAGCCTGGAAAGAAAATAAAAGAAGATCATGGAAAAGGGGCGAAAACGAAAAAATAAAAAAAAACAAAAAAAATAGGAAAAAAGGAAA
>Ga0209671_1006355_pt1 | contig 12112 bp, 7 predicted proteins | sample WorMetHERISLAND2_2_FD_187401 | JGI IMG/M metagenome (GOLD analysis project Ga0209671, IMG submission 187401) | Marine gutless worms symbiont microbial communities from Max Planck institute for Marine Microbiology, Germany - Olavius geniculatus... | ecosystem: Host-associated > Annelida >...
GTTTAACCACGGTGTTGTGGTTTTAAAAAGTAGGCGTGGCATAAGAGTTGTAACTTTTCGACAGAAACTGCAAATTTTCCACAGAATTTTGACAAAATGGCAAATTTTTTACAAAAAAATATGGCTGTTGAGTGAGAAAAAATTAAAATTTGTCTTTGAATTTTTCGAAAATGGAAATTTTAGCCCCAAATGTTGCCATTTTTGGACGAAAATTTTCAAACAAAACAATTTTCCGACAGCCATAAATTTTGGGGCTTCTGTCTGCCTACCCCCTGTTACGAAGCCAAACCTTCTTTCTGTTGCAGATGGTGGTACGCTGGGCCTCGGCGTCAAGACGTTCAAACTTGGCTTTGATCGCCAGTCGATCAAACGCGGGCATCTCCGAGCTTTCTTCGTCATCCATGTTAGTGTTCCTCCGGTCAGACGCGATGTCATACTCACGCACTTGTGACGGTCGCCTGCATTTACAAACAAACGCGGGTTAAAAGATTGTAAAAAATAAGTCAATTTAATTTATAAAGCGCACAATGTCAGCAAAAAGCTGCTGGTTTCCGACAAAGAAAACGTGGGTGCTCAAAATGTCAATTTCGTCTCAATATTTTTCCCCAAATTGGCAATTTTTTTGCCCCAAAGTTTTGCGGTTTTAAACGGAAATTTTCCGACAAAAAAAAACAATTTTTCAACAGCTCCCACGGTTAAGGGCCGGGTGATTAAATATTTTACCAATCGCGAAAAAAATCGGTCAATATCATTCTGGCGAAAATATGAACAAAAGTTATAGGTTTTTGGGCCCACGTGTATGTCAACTGCTAGAGTGTGCTGCTAAAGCGATAAAAAAACTTCGTTAAATTGTGCACTATGCTGTTATTAAATTATAGAAATTTGCAGCTGCATGTGCTCAAAATTTAATTTCGCCCTTACATTTTTCCAAACGACACTACACACTGTAGTTTGTTCAACACATGCTAAATATCTTTACAATTAGTACCTGGCCACGGGGCCACAAGACTGGGATCTCGCTGAAGCGGGTGGTACTCGGTGCTGCTGGTTTTCCGAGTCCGGTGATGTCCTGAGCCAGGCGGTGGTAGCTCTGCTGGCGGCACCGGTGGTCCTTGTGGAACGCTCTGTGGCAGCACGTTTAATAAGTTGGTCTTCCCGGCGACGCTGTTCAAACTGACGCCACCGAGCCAGCAACGTCTTCATGTGTCCGCGACGTGGTAGAGTGTCCTCGGCAGCTGATTGGTCAGTTTCGTTCTGGTCACGTGCCTGTGGTTTAGCCTTAGATTGGTCAGTTCCGTAGTCACGCGACCCCGTCCCGTCGGACATCTGGATCGCGTCGAGGGTCCCACCGTTCTTTGCCCATCTGCGTCCAACAATCCTGCTTTGTTCCCGATAACTGATATTATTCTCCACCTGGTCAAAGTCGGTGGATTTTTGGACGTAGTTTTCGTCCGAGCTGTAACCGTTCGCGCGTGGATCGAGATCCGCAGGGTGGTGCATGGAATCGCTGAATCTTTCTTCCTCCCGAGGATTAAGTCCGTTTCTCGACTGTTCTTCGGACTCTGCCATTTCAACTGTTAATGGTTTATGCAGCGCCAAACTGTGACGAAGATGAGATGGTGATTCGAAGTTTTGGTCACTCCACGAATCAGCATGCTGTGAGATGATGTGATCGTGGTTGACGCTGTTCCAAGCGCATCTGTAAGATAAGATAACATAATTACTTGTTAGAATGCAGCCACGGATAGTCAAAATTTTACAATACGGCAAATACAACAATCGGTCAATAACAATTAATCAAAAAATCTATCAAACCAAGATTATGTCATCACACGACAGCAAGTTGTCTGAAGTCGATGATTTTCATGTAATTTAAAAAGCTCATGCAACTGCTGATTAATCATCAATGGCAACCGTTGCCCTCTCCCTCACCGTTTTTGAGATACGGCGACTTATCGATTGAAAAACGCATTTTTTCCTACCCCACCTTTGTTCAAACCAAAATTTTAAAATGTTTCCATTGCACTGGATTCTTGAAATTTTGCAAAGTAAAAGCCGTAATAAATCATGTAATAAATTGTTTGCTTAGACCTGCCGTTTAGCCACAATACGTGCGTTACAGACAAAGAACAGACACAGACGGACGATAGACAAACATATCGTACCACAGGCTCGGCCAAAAATGTTGTATATGGACAAAACTATAAAACGTTAAACTTAATAACAAAGGCAATGTATCGGTTGCAACAGCAAAGGTTTTAAAAGTTTTCAGCGTTAAGGAATCGACAAAAACGAATGCAAATATTCCAAAACTTTTCACAGACATGCTCAGCACGGACCGACCTGTGTGCAATGTCATCGTCATCGATGTCTTCCTCCGAGACTGTTTCATACATCATCATCATCTCACTGTTCTTCCGCCCCGCCGTCTCTCTAAGGTCATTGTCAGCTGGCCGGTGTTCGTGCTGGTGGATTTGATCTTCATTCTGCTGTCCGTCCATTGATGTGGACTGGTGATCAGCATCCGTGTAGCTGTTATCATAGTCGACACAGTCGCGCTTTTGCGGGTCTGGAATGGCGTTATTATACCCTGTATAATATATACGAACATACATTACACACCCTGCAGTATTAGTAGTATTAGTAGTACACGGACATGCCGGTCGGTCCATTTACTTGAAACGTTCTTCCGAACATTCTTAAATGCAGCACACAGTTTTTAGCCTACCTACTTCTGAACGTCATCACGAAGTTTTCACTTCACGTTCTACGTATTAGCACATCGAGCGCGTTCGAGATTATTACAGTTAACGCGCTACAGAAATTATTTACTTACTTGCTTAGTAGTAGTAGTAGTTGTTGTTGTCGTCGGAGTAGAAGTTGTTGTTAAAGATAAAGATCCGGTACTTGATATAGCGCCACTCAACTAGACAAATTCGTGACCAGAGGCGCTATACAATCTCCGGGCAAGTGGCAGATGATTGGCATGAACTAATGATACCACAGCGCACTATGCGGCCATCCATTGTCCGCGTCAGAAAACAGTTAGACCCTCGGAGCAGCCAGTATTGTCTTGCGAGCTTGGATTATTGCATTACTACATGCTTTTGATATTTGGTACTGTATTTGCAATATAGTATAATACTGGCAACATAAAGCGCTCTATTTATTAGCTATTCTACAGATATTTTTTTCTATGTATTTATTGTGCGGCGGTCTTAAAAGGCCGCACTACGCATCTTGTCCGTCCGTCCGTCTGTCTGTCTGTCCGTTCGTTTTGTTTTCCAAGACAGGAGAAACCGGTGTCCTAATTATTGTTATCTCAAACGGCCAAAAGTCAAACGAATAGCTTCATAATATATCAGCGCTGTTTTTTTAATTTACTTGTTTGTTTGTTTATTTTCTATTAGCAGTAATAAATAATTATCAATTTCTGACCGCTGCTGACTGGGCGATCTTCGTGCGTTGACAAACCGTCCATGCCAAACGAACGACTCATCGTAAAGTTAAATATCTCGCTGACTTTGCCGTCAAATTTCGTCGCCTCGTCTTCTGCTTCCCGGCTCGCATGATCAGCTGCATCGTTCATAGAACTTCCAACATTATTCATAAATCGCGTAATAAATTCATCAAATTACATTTTTTTATTTTTGAAATTAACGTTTTGGTAACTTTCGTTGCCTTTTTTATAAATAAATAACCGACAACTAGTTATTTCCGCAAGATTATGATTTTATTGTAAAATAGTTATGTTGACCAGCTTTGGTGAATTAAATAATGATGAAATGTTGTTATTTAATGTGAAATTTACAGTCAAAATATTAGCTTTGACTGTGCATATAGATTACGTGACGTGCTTCAGCGTTTAAGTTTATTGAATAATTTAATTTATTGTTAAGGTAAGCCTAGGTTAGTTTTTTACGTTTTAAAAATATTTTTGTTAAAATAAACTTACGTAAGACCGATATACAATAATTTAATAAAAAGCGCGTGTCTACTTCTTTCTACAGCTGCATTGATTACTGACCGATTTACAAAATACGTTCATCGAAATGCACTACAGCAAATTTTCAGTTGAGTGCTTATTGTAAGTTTCATCACAACACGCAAAACGCGTTACAGGTGGACTATATTTTACTAAATGTTTATAATATTAACAAAATCTTATCATTAACGCTTCTCAATGAAAAAAATTAAGAATCTTAAATTAACCCTATGTTTGTTTAAAACATCTGAATTAGAAAATAAAATCATTACCGCAGTGGCTTTTATTCCCTTCAATCTGGACTCGAAATATGGCACAAGTTGTCCCACCCCACTATCCGGCTCAAGTTTCCCCCAATTTTGGACTCAAGTCGTCTTTTTTCAAGCTCTTTCTCCTTTCTGCCTCCTTCTATTCGCTTTTTTACGCGCGACAGCATGTAATGTTTTGCGCGTTTTAGCCGTAGTTGAGGTGTCTGTCCGTCTGTCCGTTCGTCCGTCCGTCCGTCCGTCACACCCTGGCACTGTACAAAACGGCGTCATCTAAAATTACGAAATCATCACTGTGGGCTGCCCCAATGACTCTAGTTTCAGTGACAATATTTCGTCCCTTGGGTGATGAGGTACCCCTCGAACGAGAGCGTCATAGTGGAATACCCCTCCCCTAAAACGTTGTTTTGCCATTATTGGCTCTTACAGTGTAAAAATGGTTGCAGATAGTTACAAACTTGCTGCATTATCATAACAAGCATTGATGACATGCTTTTTTAGATTTGTCAACATCAATCATCTTGAACGACCTTGAACCTCCAAAAGAGAGGTTGTGGTGAGTTTTTTGCAATTTTTGGCTGCAGCGTACATTTCAACCATGGATTGCGACGAAATGGCTGGAGATAGACCAAAGCAATTTGCATGCGAAATTTTTATCATTAAACGTAGATTTTAACTGTCCAAATCCCGACCCTCTTGGTTCAAGAAGGTCTGCGCAGTCGGGCGTCAAATACGGCTACCCCCCCCCCTAAAAGTGGTTATTTTACCGCTTTAGCGTGAAAACAGTTGCAGATGGACGCAGACATACTGCTTATTATAACAAGCACTGGTGACGAGCTTTTGAACAGTGTCAACATCGATGACCTTGAATGACCTTCAACTTCCAAAATAAGGCTTTTAGTGTTTTTTAGCAATTTTCGGCTGTTGTGCACATTTCATAAGTGAATTGCGCCGACATGGCTGGAGACGGACCTGGACAACCTGCAAACAGCAACTGCTAAGGCTGTCGCGCGTCTCATGAGTTTTGCTCAATTGTTTGTTTCCTTCCCTTTTTTTACTCCCGTTTTCTTCGCTTTATCCCTCTTTGTCTCCGTTTGTAAATTGCACGGTAAAAATGGGGGAGAAAGTTTTGATCTACACCCTTAACAAACCCCCCCCTCTATTTTTCACTGAGGGCTAGCTGCGTCAGGGACAGAAGCTTTTGCCTCACCGTCAAAGTCGTTGTATCGTTGATCGTCGAAGTCGTACGTCAAGCCTTGCTGCGTGTCTGTTCGGCACCGATCTCCACGCGGCGAGTTGGACTGATTCAACGTCAACGTATGTACTTCTTCGTTTTCCAACAATTCGTCGTCGTACATCTCTTGCACCTCTTGATTCTCCGCATATGGCCACGACTGCTCCGGCGCCTTTAGATCAAAATACGTGTAATCACGTCAAATGAACGTTTCTTTCATAAACAACTATAGACCCGGCGCAACTGTACGACATAAGCAATACCGAAGTAATTTGGCGAAAAGCGAAACCGCTTTTTGGTGGTATTTGTTAGGTGGCAGCATTGAACTGACGGTTGGGCCATAATTTGAAAATTGCATGTTTTTGCCAAGGATTCAAAGTCTAAATTTACCTTTTTCTTTGGGATCAAGAGTAATGCACTGTATCATTGGACCTGCAAAATGGCATCTAAATCCGTTGAATGGTTAAAGCAGGGGGCACAAGTGTGACAGGCGACAGACGACAGACAGACCACCTTACGAAAAATGTGTAGATTTAGTCGAAATCGCTTGCAGCGGCAACAATTTCGACTAAAATAATACAGACAATAACTGACTATTGTAAGTAAACTTATTATGTCATAAAATAAAAAAATAGTAAGTAATATTGAGCATAAGGGCGAAAGATTCTCCATGTCGTGAGTTATAATAATCAGTAACAGGGCGACGTTTTTATCCTTTTTTATAAATATGAATTTTAACGACTTTTTAAAAACGGTCTTATGTAATTTAAAATAAATATGCGTTTTCAATTTTGAACGAATTCATATTAATCTAGCTGTCATTTGGCGTACCATATCGGGTGACGGTTCCTCAGCAATAGCAAACAGTTCAGAGCAGCGATGTGCGTCCAGAGCGTCAGTTGAACTAACTGTGTCGTCTCTGGGGGCCCAGTCAACGTTGTATTCGTCCTCATCCGTGTCTGACTGCTGTAACTCATCATGAGCTAACTCATCACCGACACATGGATAATTCTTTTCCGGATACAGATTCGCCGCCGTGTTGCAGCTTTCCGAGACGTTTGTGTCTCTGCAATACAATAACCAGCAGGGCGATTTTTCTTACAGTCAATATCATGGCGAGCTGCGAAAACTCGCTCTGGGGTTAATTGAGTTATACAAATTTATTGACATACAACGTTTTATTCTGACACACATTGTTGACGTTTCGGCAACCGCTGCTGCCTTCATCAAAACGACTATCCGCCAAATGTCGCCACGGCGCACAGCGAGCAGCCGTAAATTGACACCTAGCGGATAGTCGTTCCGACGAAGACAGCAGCGGTTGCCGAAACGTCAACAATATGTATCAAAATAAAAGGTTGTATTTCGATAAATTTGTACAACTTATTAAGTTACGTTTTAACTTATGAGTTTATTCAAAGTCGCTGGAGTTGATGTATACCTCAAGCCTTTATCTCGCCCATACATTAGGCACCTACCGTTTGTTTCAGAATTATTTCGTGCTTTTTGTACATAACAGTAATTTTCTTCTCAATTTCTCTAATTACAATTTCGTGAAGACACTTCTAGTTCTTTTAGTTTATATGCTAAATTCAACCGACGTTTTGCATGCCAGTTTTTTAGCACAAATCATGATTATCGCGATTATCATTCATTTGTTTGTCCGATATGATATAATATGATATGATATGTAGTCTGCACTAAAAAGCTGGCAGGCAAGCTGACAGCTTAATCTAGCACAAATTTAAAAAAAAACTAAAACTAGATTGAACACAGTTAAAATAAAAGAAATCGGACTACTCCTAAGTGCTGCTATAAGTAAAAATCAATAAACAGAAACATTTCACTGTAAACGAAATTATTCTGTTGCACTTCGACCAACAATACGTGTGTTCTCCTTTAAATATTGATCAAATATATACCGAGGAAAATGGGGAACAAAATGGAAATCAAGCTATTACTATGACACTACATGCATTTTCAATGAATTGTGCTGCTATAAATAGTATTTAGTTTTATTGTAATAGCACAGTGCACTAGTACATTGCCAGAGTAACTAATTTACTGAGTACTGACGTTGTCGCAGCGGTGGAAGTTTCATCTTCGTTGTGAACGTGATTTGTCAAGTTCTCGTTTTCTTCACGCTGCGTTGCGTCTCTCAAACGCCATGTCCTTTTGTTGACACCTATATAGCATTCGATTCAGAACATATTACGCTTTTCGTTTCAACATGACCGAACAAGATAGTACGCTACATAAAAACGACACTTACCTTAACAAGCTTCAGTGCACCGACATTATGCTCGTTTTGCAAACTATCCATTCTTTGTTAGTTTTTTGTTCTTATCTTGTTCTTTACTTTAGTGTACTCATTATTGTGTAAAGTCGAATTTTACGCGTCATGTGATATTGCTGAAAAGTAGACAGATTTATTATCACGATCACAAAAACAGGGCAATCAATACAAAAAATTAAAGTTAAAAGAATAAAATCGTAACTAAACAAACAAGTAAACAAACAAAATCAAGTAACCTATTAAATAACGCAGAACACAAAAGATTGCGTCCACCGCTTTCTGACTGTTTTGCGTTCGTATCGTGCTTTTATTTACGCACTTTTGATTTGTGTTTGAGCAAAATAATCGTTATGGTCATATCAAAATACAACAAATACAGCATGAAATGAAAAAAAAGATTATTTCGACTGGCTCACAACTAAATCAACTTGAACTTGAACTAGAGTCGATAGAGGTTTACTTACCTATGTTCTGTAGATAGTACTCGAAGTTGATGTAGTCGTGGAAATCGCTGTCCGCCATGTCGGTCATTGTTTCAGCAGACTGCAGATAGCCCTAGCCTCGCCTCTGTTATCGCTTTGCTCGTACAACTCAATGGCACTCCTGCTGCTGCTGCTGCTGCTATGACAACGCCTTCAGTGATGTCGCTGACTCGCCGTGCACATTTGTCTGCATCCGCTGGCTGGCATCTCTGACGGGGTGTCACCGATAGATATCCGCTCGTGTAATTTTCTCCACACACTGACAATTTAATACAGGCAAATAATCTGCAGTTAGGCTTATAGCTAGTCTGTAAACATTTGCGTATGCACGGTGCAAAGTGGCGTTATTATTACAAACATCGTTATATTATCATTACAATAAATAACAAAGCTGCAAAAATTAACGGATTAATCACGTAATTATTCTCTATAACATTTTTTTTGTTGATTGACATATTTTAATCGGTAAATTATCACGACACTAAAATGCATTTTAAACAAGATAAGAAAAGCATCTATTACTTTTTCCAGAGAGAGTGAAGGGAAAAACAAACACTTGTGAGCCGTACAAAATACTAATGATGATACAGATCTGTTTTCTTTTAATGTATTTGCAACAGTTGTCACAGTAGTTTTTTTGTACAATAACCAGTGGTTGTTTTAACACAAAGTAACGATTAATAAATAGTTATTTTCTAAAACGTTCACTATAAAAATTTAATCGTTATCAGCTTATACAAATACGAATATTATAATGCTATCATATGTAATAAATTATACAACATATAACATTATTCAACATAATATATTAGCATCGTTCTATCAGTAAACAAATTATAACTATATTGCGACTTGGCCACAATACTGGCGCGAGACAGTCTGTAACGGGGTCAGTTTATTTGCGACATCCTGCGCGCTGCAATAGACATGCGAGGGGCTTGCAGCAGACGACAATGACGTCAGCTGCTGCTGCTGCTGCTGCTGTATGAGTCATCCGCTAGCCAGCTGATGCGGCCGACCAGATGCACAGACAAGAGAGTGACATCAAAGTCCACTAGTGCTGTGTCGAATACTCGATTACTCAAGTTACTCAAGTCCGAAATTTCACTTGATTATTATTTTTGGATACAGACACTTACGTAGAATATTCGTCGTTTAAAAATAGTTTGTCGAAAATTATATTTGGTAATTGCCAAATAAAATGCGTATTAAAATTATGATTTGATTATATTTAGGGCTATGAATATTTTCGAGTATATAATAGCGCTGGCTGGATAATGCCACAGAAGACTGTAATCGCCGTCGCTTGGACATCGTGTGGTTTCCACACATCTGGCCTTCGATGGACAATAGTATGAGTATACGACTGTCACAGCATGCTCTGGTATCGCTATGACAACAAAAGAAAAATAGCACATTCGACGTCGGCAACAATTAACGCAAAAACACACTAATGTCTAATAAATGTAAAAATCCAGTAATATTATTGGAGGTTTATAACAATTTTGATTACTAACTCATTAAACCAGAACTCGAGTACTACTCGTTATGCTACTGGCCGAGTACTCAGTCGATAAATTACTTAAATCGCACAGCCTTAGCAGACAGAGCCATTAGTCGAGTCGTCTGCGGTTCCAGGCACGAAGCAGCATTTCCAGGCCCGCGGAAGCAGCCTGCAACACGTGCCCCCTTGCTTCCAACGGATGGAGTTGTCACGTGGTGTTAATTTATTCCATTCCGGGTCAGCGTACACGCAAATAACTACTGCACCCACTGAATCTGCTGCAAATTACTGTAACCTCCTTCTGATCTCTTTCAAGAAACGTAAGGAGACTTGCCTTTAGCAGTGATGCAGTCCTCGAGGCAGAAACAAAAGTCCTGGTCTTGGTGCTGGTCGTGACAAGAAAGCTCTCGAAAAGTGTGGAACATATTGTTAGCAATAATACTAAAAATATTTCACACAGCGGTAAACTAGTTATGGAGCGAAAATAATAACGATTGCCATCGACTGACATCAAGCAGCACGCATTGCGTACTTTGTCATATTTGATTAAAACTACATTCTCTGACGAAAATTGTCAATTAGTGAGTGATACTATTAATAGGTTAAAAACATTTTGATACTGCAAGAAATGTCTTGGTTTTGAAAAAAATTGTTTATACTAAATCATTGTTTTATCGCCACAACATAACTGTCTTTTCTGCGGGAAAAAACTAAGCTATAATTAAAAATTTGCATGCAAAAATTGTAATGCATTTGTTCGATTAATCATTACTAGGCTCCAAAGGACTTTGCCGCCAAAAATATTATTTCCGTTCGTCAAAAAGTGCAAATTTTGTCAAAAATTTTCCCCAAAATCCCGAATTTTGTCAAATTTCGCCATCCAACAAATAATTTTTAGCAGTGCATAACCGTAACTGTTGTTTGCTAATTCTATAAAGTCTTGCCAAAACAGTTTCGAGGTTTTTGGTTTCCACTTATTTTTTCGTTTGTCAAAAAGTGCAAACTTTGCCAAAAACTTTGCAACAAATCCCAAATTTTGCCATTTTTTGCCATCCGAAATTGAGTGCTTATTATGATAAACAGGCTTCAAAATATTTTGCCGCCAAAAGTGCCAATTTTCATTTCTCAGAAAATAAACATTTAACAAATTTCGTCGAAATTCGTCAAAAATCAAAATTTTTGTCACGACCACAAGTTTTCGTCATTTCGTCAGTTTTTCGTCAAAAACAAAATCCTTTAGAGCCTTATCATTACTGTTACACAATTACTTTGACCATAATTTTTTCTGGTAAATCTGCTGATAATTTTACTCTCGTCGCTGTGAGGTCATAATGCCGGCGGCTGCTGACTGTCAGACTGAGAGGTCAATACGAACGATGCAGCCGGTGCCCGTGACTCATCAGGTCACGTGTCACATGTCACGTGATCGATCACAATAAGATGCCTAGCCACAAACGGCCACGCAGACAGCTGGTCACTTAGCGCCATATTGCTCAGTGCACTCCCAGCCAACTCAGCTGACCGCCTTCCAACATTGTGCCAATATCTCAACTGAAAACAACGACCAAATTAATTTGGTAAAAGCGGAATCGTTCTCCGCGTTTGTATTTTGCCAGATGGCAGTATAAGACTGTCGGTTTGGTCACAATTTGCAATTGCATGTTTTGGTTAAAAGTTCGACCCTCAAATTTTATCTTTCCTTGTTGTCTGTCCAATGCTATGCATAGCAGCATTGGACAGAGTATAAAATCACCTTTGTGTTCGTGCGTGCGTCCGTGCGTGCGTCCGTCCGTGCGTCCAACATTTCTTAAGCTATCTTCCTTCCACATTCCCTTTCCCTTCCCCTTCTCCTTCTCCTTCTCCTTTCCCTTCTCCTTCTCCTTGTCCTTCCCCTTCCCTTTCCCCTTTCCTTCCCCATTTTCCTTCCCCGTTCCCTTCCCCTGGTTGCCATGGCAACAAAATTTGGGACAAAATGGGCTATAACTCGGCTTGTATAGGAGATTTTTGCGCCTAAAGGGGGTTTTCGGGGATGGGCTATCTAATGCTGCCAGTTGCATTTTTCCCCGACCGACCCCCGTTGCCACGGCAACGATATTTGGGACAAAATGGGCTATAACTCGCCTCGTGTAAAAGATATCTGCGAGATTTTTGCACCTATAGGGGGTTTTCGGAGATGGGCCATCGAATGCTGCCAATTGCATTTTTCCACGACCGACCCCCGTTGCCATGGCAACGAAATTTGGAACAAAATGGGCTATAACGCGGCTTGCGTAAAAGATTTTCGCGAGATTTTTGCGTTTATAGGGGGGTTTTCGGGGATGGGCCATCGAATGCTGCCAAATGCA
>Ga0209671_1006356_pt1 | contig 12111 bp, 7 predicted proteins | sample WorMetHERISLAND2_2_FD_187401 | JGI IMG/M metagenome (GOLD analysis project Ga0209671, IMG submission 187401) | Marine gutless worms symbiont microbial communities from Max Planck institute for Marine Microbiology, Germany - Olavius geniculatus... | ecosystem: Host-associated > Annelida >...
TAGCATAGTTGAGTTTCAGGATCATTTTTCAATTGTTTGGATAAAGGTATTGTAAATGATACCATTTCATGCGCATATTATTTTTTATAACGGTCTTGTGAATTAAAATGGGTACTGTAGTAAATGCTTTGCTACCAATATTGCTTGAAAATTGTTGTTTTTAGACTGATGTTTGAGACACAAGAAGAGTTAAGTGCATGGAAGGCTGCGTTTGAAGTTGGAATTTCATATGCACTTGGCGATAACGAGGTTTGTGTTTCAGGCGCTTGATTGATTTATGCAATGTGCTCAGCTGCGTATACACACATACAGTGTGGGCCAAAAAAACCGGACCTGTTTGAGCATTGATAACTCAGCGATGGTTAGTGGAAGAAAGACGTGTGATACGTCAAAAGTTTCAGAATGCTGTAAAGAATAAATGGCAAATTTGCATAGTGAAGCACTTAAATATTCTTTGCCTGATTTGCATAAATTCGTCATCCCTCGAAATTCTGCCAAATTTGACTGTAACACATGGATTTAACATGGATATTTGAGCTTTTATAACTTAGCGATGTTTACTCACGGAAAAGCGCGTAATATGCCAAAAGTTTTGAAATTGTGTACAGAAGAAGTGTACAACTTGCAAGTCTCAGCATTTAAATATTCTTTGTCTGATTTACACAAATCTGCCCCACCCCTACAATCATGCTAAATTGGCAGTAACGCATAAATTAAAGTTAATTTTCATTCAGCATACAGTAAAATATCAACAATCATTAACACATACGTTGAGTTTAGATGAAATTTGACATAAACAGTTGCCCAGTTTTTGCATTCATAACCGTCATCAGTCCTTCTAAGCAGCTGATCGATCGCTGGAGTCAATGTGTTCAGTATCAGCTAAGCCCAGCATACGATTAACACGTTTTAGCTGGTCCGTTACTGAAATTTTGTGACCGTGCCATCTGTTGCAACTTGCAATGCCCTCACACTGAATAATTCACAGAATTTAAATGTGGACTTTTTGGCAGTGAGATTTTGAGTTCAATGAACTCGGGCACATGGGAGTGCAGGCAAATGCCTAATTTCAGGGGTAATGAAGATTTATGCAAATTAGGCAAGGAATATTTAAATGATTTGCTATGCAAGTTTGGCCCTTTTTGTCTACAACATTCTAAAGTTTTTGACATATCACACGCCTTTCTATGGGTAACCGTCGCTGAGTTATCAACACTCAAACAGGTCCAGTTTTTTTGGCCCACCCTGTATATGCAGTTTTCTGCATATTTTCATTGTGAACAACAGATGTGGACTACTGCAGCATTGTCGCATATGGACAAACGTAGGTGTATGCAGACAGATGTGCGTAGTCATTTATGCTTCGTGTATTTTTATACGTGCATAATATGTCTACAGTGTGAATGCGACTTTACTGTGTGACGGAGTCTGAAAATGTTGAGCATGTCGTAGTTGTTAATTGGTGACTAGTTCGAAACTTTGCACTTTATGCATCTGATGTGTTTTTGCAGATACTTGATAAAGTTTACAAGAACGCTAGCAACCAGTGCTGTGCCGACTGCGGGGTTTCTGGTATATATTTGAATATTAATACATATTATTAATGTATTACTATTACTCACTCTACTTAATATTTGATACTTTTTACTGTTACTTGCTGGTTTGTGCTTTGAGCATTATGTTTCTTGCAGTGGTGGTTTTAGGCCCAGGCTGGCTTCCCCAGTTTTGCTCCAATTTTATGGCCACCCATGATTTTTGGCAAAAATAACACAAATATCTGATTTCTTTGCATTCCCAAATTGTAGAAAAATGGACAAATTTGCAGTTTCCATTGGATGTCCAAAAAACAAAAGTGCTTTAGCTTCATTGGGGGCTGTGCCCCCTGACCCCTGACCAGGGGCTTTGCCCCTGGGCTCCACTGGGGGTTCTGCCCCCAAGCCCCCATTATAGGCTCGCGCTACTGCACTTGACATGGAGCTGTGTTCCCCCAGATGTTGCGGGTTAGAACCGGCACTGGTTTCTTGTGCTGATATTACTGGCTGCACACTGTGAGTACTTTTTAACAGAACAGTTGTTACAAAATTTGGTCATTCATTTATTCTTTGACTAGTTTAAGAAGATTTGGTAGTTATGATAAACGATTATTTGTGCATGCTTTTCTCTGTTTTTGTAGTTAGTCTGTGATTTTTTTTTGCATTTTGTACTGGCTGTTTTTAATGTTTGGGGTATTCTGTGACTTATTTTGAATTGTCTTATGGCACTGTTGGGCTGTTGGGCTGGTAAATGTCAGCATGTCTTGATAACATTACATATGGTGGTACGATGTATTTTCTCACTGTAGGTCCCGAGTGGGCGGCGGTTAATATGGCTATCACACTCTGTCATCACTGTGCAGGTTCATTTTTTGTCATTTTTATGTTTTTTGTTTACTTTTTTCTGTTTGCTCTGTGTTAACCACTGAATAGCGTTAAAATAGTGAATTATGATGTTAGATGATCCCGGCAGCCTAATAAAATCTTTTTTTTAACTTGATGCAGGATTTGCACTCCCAGTTTTGTATAGTAGCAGACTAGTGTTTAGTGATTTGTATCAGGAACCGGATACCCAGACTTGTTTCCAAAGTTCTTTACCCTGTTCCGAATCCGGGTAATTGGTACCTGTTTCTTTGCACTGCTTACTGATGAAACTGGTGAAAATCTCACTACTTGCAAACTTTGTGGTGAAATTCAGTACTGCAAGGGAGATTCAACTTCACCATTTTTGTTGACTGACTTTGCAAATTTGGTATATAGACGTTTATAAGAAAAACTTAACTTAGTGGGAAAATATAAAGTAATCAAATTAGTACATGTCATATTGCTGTTCTTTTTTTCACTGACATAAAGTTAAAACCGGTAATTGCAACTGGGTACTTGGTTCCTGAAACAGGTAATGCTGCAAGTCGCTACGGTAGTAGTGGCTTTGAGTATTGGTGATGCGACAATTGTATTTGTTGATACTACTGCATGTCAGCATGGTCTGTGTTATAGGAGTTCATCGAACTATGGAGAATGCAAAGATACGATCGTTAAGAATGGACTCTAAAGTCTGGACACAGCCGCTTATAAAGGTGATTCTGTTCGTTGCCCAACTAGTTTTTTGCGATGGTAATAGAACTCAAAAATGAATATATATTGTGGCTACCACAAGAGAGAAGAATACAGTGGCGTCACACAGATGGTACATAGAAAAAGAACTATGATATTAACAGCTTGTATAAGGATGGTGCTTGTTTCTGATTGATTAGTTATAGTTATAGTAACAGTATGCTGTTTTGTTGCACGGCAGTTTACCGGCTGCTGACTGCACAGACTGAAGATCTTGTCCAGCTTTGTTTTGCTTAGTTAATTTTTAGACTCTTTCGGCAACAAAGTATCGAGGGTGAAAAATAATAGTAATAACAATAATAGTAATCAGCCCTTGTCAGCTGTGATTGACCTAGAAGCAGGGAAGGACTTGAGCAACTAGAGAACTTACACATCTAGTTTTTGTTGCTTGTGCAGACCTTTAGAGGTAAACATACCAACACTTAGCTGTGCATTAATAGTAATGTAATTAACGTTGTCTGTCATTTGACGAATAAAGGTGTATATATTAACGTTGTCTTCATGGCATCACTGACATACAACTAAGATTTGGAGATTGTTGAAGATGTACAAGGAAACTTTTCGTGTTGTTTTATTTCATTCACCAGCATCGCATTTGAAAGTTAAGCACAAGGAATGCTGGCATCATTGTTGCAGCTGATGAAGCTGATTGGGAACGAGAATGCCAACAAGTTGTTGGAGTGGTCGATCCAAGGTGATGACTTGATCAACAGCGATGTGGACGAGTACGTGCTGTTTTAGTCACTCAGTTGTGATATGTTCATATAATATTAAGCATATAATATAGAAATGGTTGTGTATCATGAACAGTAGCTGTGAATGATAGAAAGTTGCAGCTAATTACAGGTTAAAGCATGCACTCGCAGTTAATTTTTAACGTTGTCTGCTATATAAATTTACATTTTACTTGCTTACTTAGCAAAGCTTCAGACACTTGCTGCTACACAAGTCAAACTTGTGACCAACTGCACATGGCATACATTGACATGGTTCTGGTGGAGTCGCCTTTTTGTGGTAGAACCAACAGCCGGCTGGTTCGGCTGTCGTCGAAAGTACGTCGACAACAAGCCTCAGCATGTCAACGTCTGTACCCGACGACAGTTCGTCCAGCACAACAGCTGCAAACGACTCTGTATCTCCCTCCCTCACTCTTCTCATATCGTCTCTGATGAGAAAAGAGTTGGTAGGCTATCACAACAAGAACAACATGGCATGCACATGGCATGGCGCATGGCATTATTTGTCAGTAATGACAAATTGACAGCCTAAGGTAATGATACCATAAGTGCAGTATATAGCCATCCACTTACCTGCTCAGATGGACACTTGGACCAGTAGTACAGCTAGCAGACATATCACCACCTCCCTGATTAGCCACGCTGAGCATTCACCACATATCCCACACTAGGCAAGCTACTTCTTCACCTTATTGAGGGCAGGAGATCAAGTCTTCCTGAACACATGTACTCAAGATTGCTTGCAGTGGATCATGTTAGGAGTAAACCTGCAATCTTTCAGTTATGAGAGTAAATGAATTAAGTATACACGGTGTTTCAGAAAAAGGGCCCGTTTTTCTTTTTTTCATAATTTGCTCAAATGATAATCAATTTACACAAAATTTTTACCAGTTGTAGCTGAAAAAATACTAATTCAAAATAATTAAACAAAATATGGCGGTTGATTAAATATTTTTTGCTAGTCATGACATAATGCTGACGTCATAATTTGTCGTGAGTACAAGCTTGCTTGTCTCAACTAGTGCTATCAGTTGCTACCCTGCTTTGATGGTGAACTTAATCTGGTTCACTAATGAAAACTGTTTATCGTGTAAGCACTGAGCAACATGGGGACATGAAATTAGGCGTTTCGTAATCCAAAAATGCAACCATTTTGCAAGCTTGGTGTGCTAGTGCACTGTTTTTTTCGAACATGTGAAAGTCCAGCTATCCCCACAGACACGTAAATGCGATCGCTTTGCATGTTTTTTTGTGGCTGCAACTGTAAAACTTTAAAAATTTGTCATCAACGAACCAAATTTTTCACCATCGGAGTAAGGTAGCAACTGACAGCACCAGTTGAGACTAGCAAGCTTGTACTCACGGCACATTATGACGTCAGCATTACGTCACGAGTACCAAAGAATATTTAATCAACTGCCATATTTTGTTTAAATATTTTGAATTATCATTTCTTCAGCTACAACTGATAAAAATCTCATATAAATTGGTCATCATTTGATTGAATTATGAAAAAAAAGTAAAAGGGGTTCTTTTTATGAAACACAATGTAGTAACACAGTAGTATTGTATTTTTATGAATGAGATGGACCAAAACATTGTCATTGTTTTATGATACTTTGCTGTCACTATTATTAAATGTTGTAGGTCATATGACTTTTTACTGGTGACAGCATATGCATAAAATATTTATAATGTTAAATGGTAATTCTGTAATAATAAACTGTAGCCTAAATTCTTTCGACTGTTTTTAATTGATCACTTTTTTCCAGAGCACTAAGCTGCATTTGTCAGCGCCAGCTGTAGAAATCATGTCAGACTATTTAAAGTCGAGTATTATGCACTTTGTTATTCCAGCTGCTGCTGTCTGCATCTGTGTGTAGTTCAAAGCGCAGTGAGTTTATCAACGCCAAGTACAAAGAGAAGCGCTACTTCTGTTTTCATCAGCAGCGCGACAGTCAGTCAACTTTGAACGAGGTCTCTGTCATGATCGTTCAGTGATATTATAGGCCTAGTTTTATGAAGTGTTCCACATGTTAAGAAACTACTTTTGTTGAGATTTGCAGTAAATGATGTTTAAGCTTTTGGAGAACGTCGTACATCAACCCTGTCTGCCTAGCCTCCACACTGCAACTTTGCCATTAGAAATCCCTGGAAGCTTTTTCACATGCCTCGCTTTTTTGCATAGCGCATTTTAACGTGTGTGGCCAGGAAACTTATTCTTGTGTTAGTAATGCCAAACTAAAATGTCTGTCCCATCCAGTTGTCACATGACAGAAGGTGTGTTCAGATGTTGTCGTGGTAATTGAGTGTGTCTGTTTGTGAGTGAGCGAGTGAGTAAGTAGAGTTTTAATACATCTCACTCAGCGACACGTTGTAGCATAATTTCTTCGGCGATGTGTCTGCATCTGTAGCTGCTGTGCCAGAACGTTCAAACCAACTGTGTCCTGCAGACGATGCAGCTCATCTTCTCTGGCGCCGATGTGAGATGAACTCTTTCACATTACTTTTTAGTTTTCATCGTTTAGCAGTAGCCACTCCCACCTTTTTGAATACCCTGCCTTTGGACATTTGCAGTTGTTACGTGTAATGTTTCCATCATCATCTCAAATCGTTTCTGTAACTTAGCTTTTTAAACCATTTTAGTGCCCCAACCCATCAACTGCATCTCAGATTTGGTGGCGTTCTTGCTGACATTGTGCACTATATAAACGTACATACTTAGGTACTTACTTGCTTACTTATTTACTTACTTACTTTATTCTTTATCTGCCATTTTTTTTATTTTCATAGTTGACAGAAGAATAGCTGCACCTTTCTTCTGCTTTTCTGCCGCAAAGTATAGTTAGTTGCATTGTGTTATTTGTAGGTTACGTGTGTCCGCCAGAGTTCTGACAGTGATGGAAGCACGCGTAAGTGCATTGCCTGAAAAACACGTATTATTTCTTTAATTAATTGTGTCTCTTTTGATTATTTGGACCAATTTAGTTTGTGTGTTTACTTGTATTAGTATGCATCAGGGCATGTTTTTATAAAATACATTTCAGGCCGCCCGGAACGTTAGTTCTTCCGAAGGTCTTATGTTTTACAACAGTTTTTTCTTTTTTTTCATCGTGAGATCTCCGAGGTCCGTGGGCCGATCTCCGCGAAATTTTGCCGCATAGTTGGAAGCATGTTCAATTTACAAATGCTGGTCTGAAAATTTGGGGGCCTGCCCTTAAAAAAATTTTGGGGGCAAAAAACACGCTAAATTCGGCCAAATTTCGGACACCTTTCCACTTTGAGCGCGAATATCTCCGAAATAAATAGAGACATTTAAAATCTGAAAACCTGGTGCACTACAGGGTTCTTTTCCACGTTTAATGAAAGAAGCTCGGTGAACATTGGTTCACTAATTACGGAGATTTAGAAGTGCAATTATACCCCGCATTTTGGAATACTATATTTCGGCCCCTAGGGGGTGCTGTGCCCCGAGAATTTTTACACGCGCTATAGAATATCCAAGTCTTGCTAGCGTGTACCCCACCGGAGATGGGGGCTTCCCCAACATTTTTTTTCATGGGGGTCAAAAATTGGCTTAAAATTTAGCGTATGAGCCACTAGATCTTTGGCGCTAAAGGGATTACCCTAATGAAACTTTACCACCTGATGTGCCACTGGATGCACCGCCCCCCTAAAATTTGGGAAAGCAAAAAACGTCCAAAATTCGGCGCGATTTAGCACAACTTTCAAATTTGACTGCAAATATCTCTGGATGGGATTAAAATATCAACAAGCGGTCAACGGCGTTATCAACTACTGTCCCTTCTGCGTTGAACGAAAAAATTGATGAACTTTGGTCCACTAACCACGAAGTTGTGTTTGCTCATTTTGACCTACCCCAAATCGACAGTGCGCGCGTTTTTCGGACAACTTTTGATTTTGAGCATGAATAGCTCTAGAATGAATAAAGATATCGACAAGCGGTTAACGGCGTTTTTAATGACAATCCATTCCACGTTAAATGCAAAAAATTGGAGAACTTGGGTTCACTAACCACAAAGTTGTCTCATTTCGAACCACCCAAGTTTAACATTGCGCTTGCTATACATATATAATGCAGTTGCGTTCGGGCCACGTGACTTTGCTGGAAACTAAATTTCAACCCCTTAACTGTCCCCCCAATCGGACTCACGGCGCCGGGCGGCCTTACGTTGCGCTCTGCCTCATATTTCTGGTGTTAGTTATGTAGTACCAAAGGTCCATTTGTAGGACGTTTTGTTTATTATCATTGTATTATTATGTTAATTATAAAAGTATGGGTGTGTAACATTTTAGATATTTGTGTACTTTATTATGTCATTATGTTTTGTTAATTTTTCTATATTTTTGCATAGTTTTATAGTTATTTGTAAATTTTTATCAAGTGCACTTGTGAGTGGTGTAAAGCTTAGCTGTAATTTTTGGCACACATTATATGCTGCAGGTATTGCTTGTGAATATATGATGCTTTATTTTATGTGCTTATTTATGTTTTACGTTTACTAATGTACTTTATTTTGTTATTGCATGTGTTAACTAGACATACGTTCTGTGGAATGAGGTATCTGTCTCATTGCCACGCTATATAGCTTAGCAGCTGCGTTTCAGCGTTTGACGCTCTTCTGAGCCTGCTGCCAATTTTGTCCTTGAATAAAAAAGTTTGGTTGCCATAACAACAGGGGTCTTCAGGGGAGAATTTTTATGACACCATTGCATAGTCCGGGCCCGAAAATAGGGGGTAGGTGAAGACAGTGTGCAATTATTTTTTGCGGGAGCCGAGTTATAGTTAATTTTGTCCCAATTTAATTTTGTCCCAATGTTCGTTGCCATGGCAACAGTAGTTGCCAGGGGAAAAATGTAAATGACACCGTCGGATAGCCCGGTTCCGAAAAAACGAGTGTAGGTGAAAACAGCTCGCAATTATTTTTCACGAGGGCCGAGTTGTAGTCAATTTTTGTCTCAAAATTCGTTGCCGTGGCAACAGGGGTCGGCAGGGGAGAAATTTAAATGACACCGCCGGATAGCCCGGGCCCAAAAATACGGGGTAGGTGCAAACAGCGCACAATTATCTCTTACGGGGACCGAGTTATACCGCTTTGAAATCTCCGTTGGCTGTAATGCAAAATTTTGCAACATGTGAATGGTTGCTATGGCAACAGGGGTCGATAGGGGTAAGTTTAAATAACACCGTTAGATTACCTGACCCCAAAAATAGGAGGTAAGTAAACACAGCGTGCAATTATCTTTTACGGGGATCGAGTTACCGCTTTGAAGTCTCCATAGGCCGTAATGCAAATTTTTCAAAAAATGGGGTAAAATAGGGGAAAAAGTTAACAGATTTTTATCCCAAACGAACTCGATTTTGCATTTCGGGCGCTGAATCACTGTGCAAAATTTCATCAAAATCGAATCAAAATTGCGGCCGTAGACAGACTGACTGAATGACAGAAGTGATTTTATAATCTGTCCCATGCTATGCTATAGCAATGGGACAGATAATTATTTGACTTCTGATGATTTGCAGCATTGCAGCTTGCGGAAGCCGCTAATCAGCCCCTTCAAATGGTATTCATTTTTTAATTTTTGTTTATCTTTCGTTCCTTTTTTCGTTTTTCTTTTCTTTTTAAGTTTTGTTTTCTGTAGTTTAGACAGTTCTGTCATCATTATTATCTTCCCCCCTCCCGTCGTCTGTTCCTTCCTCTGCTGTCATTTAATTATCACTCATCTGCATTCTGCATGTTATATGTGTTACTTAATGTGCACAAAATGTGTGACTAAAAATGCCATGAAATCTTATCAGGCTGCACAGCACTCAGTCGGATAGCAGTCATAGACTACAGAACTACAGATCTATAGTTATGGGCATGACTGGTGCATTGTGTGGCCATCTTGTTTTGTATTATAACCTGATAGCTTTTGGAGGTACTAGATCGAATTGCTTTTTGATGGGGCAGCAGTGTTTACGAATTTTTATGCTTGTACTGCAGCGATTTGAGGCATGGAGACTTGGAGTCAGCGTTGCTTCTTTGCCATCATGCAGGGGCATCTATCGCCCCTTGGACTCAATATGCAACCCCCCCCCCACATCGCCTCCAATATTAGCCCCCCCTCAATGTCATCTCGAACCCCTCCCATCTCAAGCTTAGTCAAGTGCTGCATTGCCCTCAATGACAGATGACTTTGGCATCCTTACTCATTACTCATGGGTGCCAGCAGAGAATTTTCTAGGGGGAGGGGAGATAAGTTGAGGGATCAAATGATGTGGTAATGGGGATTCACTCCCCAGCCTATTAGGGAATCTAGGGAGCATTGTAAGATCCCCAGTCGGGTCTGGAGCAGAGCCCCCGCTGAAAATGAATTTGGTGCATTTTTAACATCACAAAACGCTTCCGGTCAAGTTCTGGTGGAACGATGACTGCCCCCCCTCTTGAAGCTTTAAAAGTTGCCCCCTTAAGAAAAGTTATACGCTTTGAGCGTAGTTCTCAATGGACGTAAACGCCACTGCTGTCATGTGCCGTCCCATCTTCAAAACTACTACCTTTGATAGTGAATTGCAACGGGTTTGAAGAATAATAGGAAGTAGAAGGAAAACATGTTTAATATTCGGATTCTACAGGCTGGAGCAGTATAATGTGCCGAGTGAAATCAAGTGTGTTTGTGATGCTGCAGGAGCTACTGCTGCTGAACGGTGCTGATGTTGATGCTAAGTTGTCTCAGATAAAAACTGACAGAACAGATGTATGTTGCTTCCTTATAATTAGATTTTGTTTTATTATGCAATTTTGCTCTGCTAAGCATCGGATGCACCTGTTGAACTTTCATTCAGCCAGTCTCTGTTTATATTTTTTATTTTTTGTGTTAAATTCATACAAGTTAGTTATTTGCATAGTTTGAAATGGTGAACATCTTCGTACATGTTGCCACTGGTGTCTGGATTAGTTTATAAGTAAAAATGTTTTTGTACAAATACAAAATACAAATACAATCATAAATTTGCACTCAAAAACTGACAGACAAACCGTCAGTTCAATCTAGCACATAAACTCAAAAGAACTGAAATATTTAAAGGAAAATAAAATGAGAGATACTGAGAATAGATATACTGTTAAATGTAAAACTGACAAAATTCGAAAAATGACTGAAGTAAAGAAAACTAAAATAAGAGAGAAAAACTGAAAAGGTACGAAACAAAGAATAATAATGAAGACATGTATACTACGTAAGATTAGTTAAACTGCTACGTAAAAAAGATTTTGTGTGAATAATTGTATAAAAATTTTGTTCTGCTGTGTTTGCTCAATGTGCAGTCAGCATCAGAGCCCAGAGTTGGCAGGGCTGCTAGCGTTTCTGGATATCTCTACAAAACTGGTCCCAAAGCTAAATCAGGTGAACTTTTGTTGTGCTGGTTAATGTTCATACCGTGTGGCAGCGCACAACAAAAGATAAAAACACAATAAAGCACAAGAACAGAAAAGCAAGGTGATCATTTTGAAGTTCTGAATGATAAACTGTTTGTAACCTGCCTCAGTGGCTTAGCGGTAACATCTGCAGTACTGTCTGTAGCTGTGCCTGAATATTTTCGTGTGGCTAGATAATTTGCATTAGATTTACCAGTGCCATTGTTTCATTTACAGCTTTCAACAAACGATGGTGCATTCTTCGCAATGGATCACTCAGTTACCAAGATAGTGAAAAGGTAAGCGTCCTCTGAACATTGCGTATTTTTTATATACAGGGTGATCCAAAAAACGGCACAAAGTTAATGACACCATAATTTTGCAACCGTATGTCATAGAGTCATGTGGTTTTTAGCAAAATGTTCGGAAAAAAATTCTGTACGTGATTGCTGCTGGCAATTGAACTATGCAAAAACAGTATTACCCTCGACACCTAGGTCCATAAAAACGTGCCACATTTATTTTTCAATAGCTCCATGAAACATTTGCATTTTTCAATAGCTCCATGAAACATTGGCCGGATTTATAATTTTTGGCATGCGACATTAGGAAAAAACGTGACGCAAATGTCTATAGTTTTGGCCACCTCGCCCTGAGGTTGTCGCTACTCTACCTTGTAAAATGCAGAAGTCGTAGTTTGGCCATTGACAACAATGAATTCATACTGGGTAGTGCATGTGTCAGCTCAGAAAATTACTGAGACCACAAAATCATTGAAAATCTGTTGCTTCGTTTTTATTTGAAAATTAT
>Ga0209671_1006359_pt1 | contig 12108 bp, 6 predicted proteins | sample WorMetHERISLAND2_2_FD_187401 | JGI IMG/M metagenome (GOLD analysis project Ga0209671, IMG submission 187401) | Marine gutless worms symbiont microbial communities from Max Planck institute for Marine Microbiology, Germany - Olavius geniculatus... | ecosystem: Host-associated > Annelida >...
GCCCTTTTCCTTCCCCTTTCCCCATCCCCTTTTTTCCTTTCCCTTCCCCTTCCCTTTACCTTCCATTCCTTTTCTCCTTCCCCTTTCCCTTCCTTTTCCCTTTCCACTTTCCTTTTCATCCCCTTCCCCTCCCCCTTCCTCTTTCTCTTTCCTTTCTTTCATCTTTCTTTCCACGTCCACGTTCGTGCGTCCAATATTTGAGGTGCCATATCTCCGTAACGGTGCAAGATAGACGCATGGTCACTACGGACCACCCATATGAAGTTGACCCACGGGAGTCGAATGGCCACATGCCCGATGACATCACGTGACCCCAAAAGGTCAAACTCGTGACCCCATTATCTTTGAGGCGCCATAACTCCATAATGGTGTCAGATAGAGGCATGGTGACGATGAACCTTTTATAGTAAAGCGCTGGTGACGAATCGAATGGTCTCGTAACTGATAATGTTTATTGTTTAGTTAAAATAATACAGAAGTATGAAAGGATCATTGCTGCTGTACAATTTGAAATTAAACTGTTTGATTTTTTTTCTACCGGTCTAAACAGCTCACTGATTATATTTATACGGACATATACTGTAAACTGTTGAAATGCATTGGACAGACTCCGTGTTCATATGAACATTATCTTGGACGTAGAACATTTTAATAAATAAACTTTTAAAATTTCAACTTAAAATTCCAAACGGGTGCTAAGAAAACGGCAAAAAAACTTTAGGGGGCTACTTTTTTGCTGCACCCTGTATGTGTGTGTGTGTGTGTAATGCTTTCTCACACTAACACCATATACTACCAAAGAGACAAGAAGCCCAGCTGTCGCTAAGATAGCCAATCATAGTGCCTGAAAATGCAAAAAAAAATTGGGGGGGAAGGCGAGTTGGGACCCCCATTTTGGGAGGACAGCTGTGCAGAAGGGGTTGGCCACTACTGTTGGACGCCATTGTACAGATGGATAAGGCGTTGGTAAGTTCATATAGGCTGTCAGTAGCAACAATGCCACCAACTGAAGTGGTCTGGAAGCAATTCACAATGCAAGACTTACTATTCGTGGTGTGTAATAAGGGGGGACACTCTAGATTGGTACCACAGGGTAGCAGTCAGGCAACCCTATTTGCTTCTTCAAACAATTTTCCAGTGTGATGCACCATTTAGCCACAATACACAATGTTACACACAGATGACAGATAGATAGACAAAACACAGTACTTTAAGCGTGAACGTTAGTACAATGTGCCAGAAACGTGTGCAAAGAAAACAGATGCACAATGTCATATAACCCACGGCTTGAGTTTCTGCCAACACGTAAAAAGAAGATTTCGCGTAGGCACTAGGCAGCGAAGCTGAACTAGGCCCGTTGTGTGGGAGCTCATCCCCATGACGGTACTTTGAGCCGGCGAGTGTGGAGCCCAATTAAGCCAGCATACAGCCCAAGTCGGCCAGAGACCGACTGGATCGGTATGCTTGCAGTCCTGGCCACAGGGCCTACTGTTGCGCAGAACTCGCCCTTCTGCGCAACACGTAAGGTTAATGCAGATATTTGTGGGACCTCCCTGAGAAAGGGCTCCAGGTTACAACAGACTGATGCAATCATACAACTTGAATAGGAAGCATACATTTTGCCACTGCTGAATTTCATCCAGAGTGTTGCATTATACATCTACTGATTCTAGCAAGTCTGTAAGTAAGTAACTAAGTAATATAATCTGTATAGCACCACCATTCATGTTACATAACAGTACTCTGACTCACCATATTAGTGCTATGCACTGCAACGTTTTGCCAAGTCCCATTTCATCCCTAAACAAGAAAAATGTAACACGCCACAATAATACAGCTGCTCTGCACGTACAGAGATTAAAAAGTTTATAATCCCAAATCCCATTTTCGGGATCAGACTTACCAGTTAGTCGTTATTTAGCCCTAGTAAGTTGCATAGAACGCAGTAAGCCCGGGCATCTTATCTATGGTAAGCCCCTACTGGTAGGTAGAGAGTGAATGTGACTCAAAATGCAACTTTATATTCATCTTTTTTTTCTTCAACGCACCTACAGGTCAGACCCCTTGAGAGATTTTTACGTGCAATAGCTCAAACGACATGGCCTCATGCAAGGTCAAACCTTGGATGTGCTTATACCGACCATGTGACGTAATCAAAATTTGAGATTAAAAAATTAAAATGTAATGTTTAATGTAATTAGTTGAAAAATACAGAAAAATTACAATGGCGCCTATGGGGACGGCCTTTGCACATACCAGTAATAACACAACACAAAACTTGACCTTTACAAAAAAAGTGAACACACGAAACACAAAATATCGAACCTAAGCCTCTAACTGCGTGAACTGTCAACCCCATCTTGATCTACCTCTTCCTGACTCACCATACTTCCATGATCATCTCACCTCATCAGCGTCACCATCACCACTCTTGTCATCCATCACCCCATAATTCTTTCATTCCAATCTCAAAACTTTTCTTTTTCTCAAATCCTATCCTCCATAGACATCTGGCACCCCCTCGGACTGACTCCACGGCTATTCGGACCTGTTCATGGTTTTTATGTTTACTTTTTCAGTTTTTTCTGAGTTTTAGTTTTCATTATTATTCTTTATTTCTTACCTTTTCAGTTTTTTTTTCATATTTTAGTTGTCTTTACTTCAGTCATGTTTTTGAATTTTATCATTTTTACATTTAACACTATTTCTATTCTCAGTATCTCTCAGTAATTCATTTTTCTTTTAAACGTTTCAGTTCTTTTTAGTTTATGTGCTAGATTAAACTGACAGTTTGTTTGTCAGTTTTTGAGTGCAAATTCTCCATTGTACTGTATTGTATTGTATATAAATGAGCATATGTAAAGATAATGACAGTCATTAGTCTCAGCTCATCTGCTACAGTGTGGACTCATGCCAAAATGGCATATAATAAACCTTTGTGGCCATGACAGACTAGTAGAAAAAATATGACAGACTGCTAAAGAAATATGACTTCATGGACACGACACACTGGCAGTGAAATACACGCATGACTCACGCCAGAATGACTCCGGAGCCTCTGTAAGGCTTCATGGCCATGACAGACTGGTACAGAAATACGATGCCATCACGCTGGTGAGGACGGAGATGAATTGTGAGATGTGGGTCAACAACAACATCAACAATAGGCAGACCAGCAACATTGTACTGCCACTAAATGCACAGACACATACTCATCATTATCATCATCATCATCACTACAAATTGATTAGCATGGTATAAGTGCAAACTGCACTTCAAGAACGCGTTACAACACGATAAAAACACGTAGAAACACTCAAAGAATAAAAACCAAAAAAAATAAAACGCTAGGACAAAAACACAGAGAGTTCAAAGCAGTCACACGCCATGAGATCGACGAAATAGAAATGTTTTCCGTTTACGTCGAAAAGTTAAAAGTGATGTAGCAGATGTGATGTCGCCCGGCAGTGCATTTCACAACTTAGCAGCAATAACAGGAAAAGCCCGATCGCCAAGTGTAGAATGTCGTGTAACTGGAACCACCAAAGCTGCAGTAGACGCTGAGCATAGTTTTTGTCTTGAATGCAGGTCGGATACGCTTAAAAAGTCACTCGAGAGGTAGTCCGAACCAAGATCGTGGAGACAACGATACGTCAAGACGCACATTACTACCGTACTATGGCATTACTAGCAGTCTACTATAGTGCACATAGACACACATCATTACTACTTGAGGGATTGCTTTTTCAACTCCATGATCCAGGATTAAAAAATTTGTAAGTTAAGGATCATGTTTTCGGCATTGGGCCCTTAGAGATTGGTCTTTATTCAGCAATTTTCATACAGTAGCCCTACAGCAAAGACTCTTGTGCAAATAAAATATTTCAGTAGATGGTTAGAGTTGTTATTTTATCATCTGATAGTCAAAAAGTACTATTTTAGCAATTTTTGTGACGATGCCAATCACACGATTCAGGATTGGTTAAAATAGCAGGGATCCCGAAATTTGGGATTCCGGAATTGCAATTATTCAACAGCACACTGACAGTTAGATGGTGAGTAATATCATCTTTTTATGATTTTTGCTGTTTTCAATGTGTCAGTCATTGCATGTCCCCATTAACAACTGTATAAACTGATGTTTTGTACATTTACTCACATAATGTGGTAAACAGCAGATAATTTACAACTTTAGTCACAACTCAGAATACACAACACACTGGTTAAGATTCTTGGTAGCTAAGTCTATCATGTCATAACAACAGAACTGTTTCAGCTCACTTTTGTACAGAAAAACCAAAATTTCATACCACCAGCTAAGTCCTATCCCCCTTTTGATGCTTTGAACCAGCAAAGGTTAGATGTCACCCAATTAAGCTAGCTAGCATACAGCCTAATGGCGGGTTTCTGATCTTAACTGGCTGGTCAAGTTAGTGTTAACTGACAGATTTGCATAACTCGTGTTTCCCGTTGTACTAACCAACGGTCAAAATGGCCAAAAATTTAACTGGCTGAGTTAGCTAACGGTCGATCGTAGTTATTGTAGTTAGCGCAACTTTTGTACCATTTTGCAAGCAGTTAATTGCAGAATGTGATACTATATAACGACGATTTTACCATATAGCAATGTCTTCAAAACGCTCGAGGAGACGTTTGGTGCTACAATCTTTACTACAAAATCCATTCATGAATGGACAAAATGGCTGTCTGCAATAGCCTGGCTGATGAGCGCTTGCGCTCATTAATATTCATGATGCCCGCCTGCGCTAGGCAGAAGTGATTAGCGCTGTGTGCATCGTTGCTAAGCAACTATAGTTTACCATTCAGTTAGCTAACGGCCAGTCAAGGTTTTGTTCAGAAACATGCACAAACTTAACTAGTAAGTTACAATTAACAGACGGTTTACTAACTGATCAGTTAACTAAAAGATCCAGAAACCGGCCTTTAGTCAGCCACATGGCCGGCTCTATTAACAGCCAGTTTCTATAAGCGACTGGGTCAGCATGCCAGCAGTCCCAGTAAGTTAACAAAGCCTCCTGTTATGCAGAATTCGCCATTTGTTCCAAAGCAATGGCTGTACTCATTTTGCCGACCCACGAAGGGACGGCCAGGCTGAGTATACAGATGTGGTCTCGGTCTCAATGTCTCAGTTACGAGACCATCTTGAGACATTACTAATGTCTCGTCTGATTCTCAGATAAAGTCCTAAATATCTCGTTTGTCTCCGAGCTATCAGTCACAAGTCTCGGCTCAGAAGGTCTCGTGAACACTCTGTACAGTACTAGTGTAAGTGTAAGTACATTGTGTCCCAAAAAAAACCATCCCAGACATTTTCGACCGTAACTTGAAAACATCAGATTTCGATAATTTTTGGCACGAATATTCCTGACACAACTTGCCATCAAATGACCATTCAGTTTCCCACCTCACCCAACGTTTGTTAGCGCACTACCTGGGGAAAACGCAACCAGCAAAATATCACTTTTTTATCCAATGCGAGATGATTGCTTAATTAACATAACGCGTAAAAACACATTTTGTTCACATTTCTGACACTATGGCTGACATTTCACTCAGTTGTCCATTTTTCAATTGCCTGCAGTAAAACTGCTTGAAGTGTTGGCCCATTATGCGAACACATGCAAGCAGACGTTTTCTCCATTCATTGACATCAGTATCGATAATGTTCTGCTCCAGACCAATCCAGCCTTTAGCAGTTGCTTCTCGACTTCGCAAACACTCCTAAGCTTTATCTGGTAAACACACTGCTGCATGACGGTCAAACCTTGTAATGGACCTACTGTTGGGGCCCACGAATTAAGATAGATGGAATTTATTGACTTTTTTTTCATTCACTTTAACACGTATTATGCTTGGTCTGTTTTCCCCAGGTAGTGCAGAAACAGACATTGGATGAAATGGAAACTAAAACACTTGGCAAATAGCCAGTTGTTATTTTAATAATATTTGGCAGAAATATTTCTGACACTTGGCAAATAGCCAGTTGTGTCAGAAATATTTCTGCCAAATATTATTAAATCTGCTAATCTTTATTCAAGTTGCAATCAATAATGTCGGGGATATTTTTTCAGGTTTTCTGTTTATTTCACCACATATTTAGTTTGGTCTGCTTTTCCTAGGTAGTGCAGAAGCATACATTGGGTGAGGTGGGAAACTGAAAGGTCGTTTGATGGCAAGTTATGTCAGGAATAATTATGCCAAATATTATCAAAATCTGATAATTGGTTTTCAAGTTACTGTCGAAAATGTTGGGGATGTTTTTTTTGGGACACAGTGTAGATTGTGTTAGTACCTGATGGCTGTCGGATGGGCGTGGCATCACCAGTGCGTTTGGTGCTGTAGTGTCTGGCGCCCAATTCCTCAATGAATGCTCTGTCCCCTGCATCATAACACACAACTTTAAATATGCACATACTTACTTACTTACTTACTCAATCAGACACCAGACATAATCTACTCCACAAGCTGTGAACCTCCACCTGCGTTCTGCTGTCCATGGACAACTCGCCGTTCCTCGTCACAGACTTACAACAGCTGGCAGAAGGCATTCTCTTTCGCTGGCCCGTCAGCTTGGAACAGTCTCCCGACGTACCTGAATGATCACACACTCAATCTGGACTCTTTTAAACGTTTCCTTAAATCATTTTTGTTTCAGATGTACTGATAACGCATTCAGCGCTAGAGATTTCTTCGACATGATAGTGCGCTATATAAATGTTCACTTATTATTATTATTACCTTGCGAATAGAAACCACAAAGTGTAACTAAATTATTAAAGCGCTCATGCACCAAATTTTAAGCCAATTTTTGACCCCACTTGAAAAAATTGTCCCCAGTGACGTGTGCACTAGCAAGCCTTGGTCATTCCCTAATGTGTGTAAAAATCTGGGGGCGCAGCAACCCCTAGGGGCCAAAATATGTCTTCCCAAAAGTCGATTTGGATGGGTATGATTCCGCATCGAGATCTCCATAATTAGAAGACCCAAAGTTCACCGGACTTTCTTCCCCGAACACGGGAAGATCACGTACTTGCAGAGGACCCCCAAAATTTTGTACCAAAATTATAAAATCGAACACACTTCCAATCACGACGCAAAATTTCCTGGCAATCAGCCAACAAAGCTCAGAGATCTCGTGGCAGGAAAAAAAGAAGTAAACGCCAGCAAAACAGAAGTCCGCTCCGAAAACTATCATTTACGAGCAAACTAACAACAGCTTACTCAAAAGAACAAAAGCGACAATGATCCGATAAAAATAGATATGGCAAAAAATATTCCAAATATCTTATAACTAATAAGCAAAACAACAAATAAACAATATCTCATTAATTTTAAAAAATTATGACAAAAAATGGAAAAAAACTATGCAATAAAGAGAAGCCAAGAGTTTAAGGCATGCAACACAATGACAAGACAGTAAACACCAAAAAACTGCAACAAACTTTACATCAAACGTCAATTCCTACATCTCAAATTTATAACAAAGATGTACAACAGCTCAAACACCAAGACCATCAACAATCTTAACAGAATACAACCATGCACAAAATAACCTCGACGTAATTTCAAAGTATGTATGATCTCACATGTACCATGCAAGTACTATGACCGAAGCATGACCACAGTCTTTGGATGCCTCAAGACACCAATTTGCTTCAGACGTTAGCCCAAAGGCACAACTGAATGCAAAATAGCCTTTCAGTGTCACTCAAGGTACATATTGGTCGTCTGTAACTAGAAACGTGATAAAATCAAACAGAACCTTTGAGACAGGATGCGGCAGTGCTGTTAAATCGCCATTTCTAATCGGCATGATAAAGGGCTTTGATGCTGAAACTAATGACACATGCAGACGACAGACAGACAACATTCGGTCAACTTAGCAAACAGTTAACACAAATACCTAAGAACCAATAAATGACGAAATAATCTGAACTATACCTAAAAACTATACCTTGTTGATAGTCTAAGTAACTACATTATAAACTATACTCGGTTGCTACAATAATTATTAACAGACTACTGATTATGTAATCCTCAAAAATAACTAATTGCATTGTCGTATTATTGTATACGTTTATTTTTATTTTTTTTCTTTAATTATTTTGTTGTGCTACCAGTGATGGTGAATAAAGATTTTCATTAAGCAGAAGACAACCAGCACTATGGCAGAACAGACTACAGAGGTCGACACTACACTGAGCAATGCTATTTAAGCTACGTCACACTGACAACTAGTCCTGCTGACACTCTGATCGCTTTATATACACTCAATAAGACAAACCACGTTTAGTCTTTGTATAGCTCTGTGAAACAATAGCCTGGTCTGATAATTTTCTGCATGCAACATCAAGAATAACTTGATGTAAACACCTACAATAACAACCACCTCACCCTAATACTACTGCTACACTACCTTGCGAAATGAAGAAGACGTAGTTTGGCCGTTTATAACAGCAAATTCATACTGAACAGCGCATAACATTATTTAAGCCAGTTTATGATTATGATGATGATGATGATGATTAATATAATTAGTACTCAGCCAGCGAAGAACCTGGTCGTGCAGAGTCAACCGCTGAAGGTGATGCCTCAGTGTTGTTGACGTAACAGGTCTGAAAACATGATCCAGTCTTATACTGCTCTTCTGTCAAGCTTCCCATCACCTACAAGAATAGGAGGAACTTGACAGAAAATTGGTCAGCAGCAAACACAACAAGAAATATTAGATTGTGACCAATCTAATGTACTCCTCACTTGCATCATTTTCTTTTGTATTCTTCCAAGAGCTTTTTCGTTCCTTTCGGCTTGTATTAGAGACCCGGCATCTAATTGAGACCTGTTTAATATTATACTAATAGTGACTGGCGTCGAGATCGTTAATGGAAATTGTCTCCTCGAAGTTCATAATATTGCCTGATTTACTGAGAGGAAACTAGAAATACGTTATGTGGAACGAGGTATCTGTCCAATTGCTACGCTATATAGCCTAGCAGCTGCGTATAAGGGGGTAAGTGCAAACAGGGCACAACTATCTTTCATGGAGGCCGAGTTGTAGTCAATTTTGTCCCAAAATTTGTTGCCATGGCAACAGGGGTCGACAGAGGAGAAATTTAAATGACACCATCGAATAGCGTGAGCCAGAAAATAAGGAGTAGGTGAAAACAGCTAGCTATTACCTTTCACGAGTGCCGAGTTATAGTCAATTTTGTCCCAAAATTTGTTACCATGGCAACAGGGGTCGGCAGGAAAAAATTTAAATGACACCATCGGATAGCATGGGCCCGAAAATAGGGGGTAGGTGCAAACAGCGTGCAATTATCTTTCACGAGGGCTGAGTTATACCGCTTTGAAGTCCCCAGAGGCCGTAATGCAAATTTTTTAAAATTTGGGGTAAAATAGGGAAAGAAGTTATCAGATTTTTTATCACAAACAAACTCAATCTTACTTCTCGGGCCCTGAATCACTCTGCAAAATTTCATCAAAATCGAATCAAAATTGCAGCTGTAGGAGAATGACATAAGTGATTTTATAATCTGTCCCATGTTATGGCTATAGCAATGGGACAGATAAAAATTTCAAATAGTGATCGATGACGCTAGTTGCCATTTGTCTTGCTATGCCACAATGCATGAGTCTATCTGGCACAATTATGGAGATATGTGCCTCAAAGATAATGGGGTCATGACCTTGACCTTTTGGGGTCATGTGACATCATCGGTCACGTGACCATTCGACTCCCGGCGGTCGACTTCCTATGGGTGGTCCATTGTGACCATGCATCTGGCACCGTTATGGAGATATGGCCGCTTGAAGTCCTTCCAGGAAGGCTCTTCCAGTAACAGAGGTCGGTCGTTGGTCGGTCGTTCGGTCGATCGTCAGTCAGTCCTCAATATTACACAGATCTCATATACTCCTCTTCGCTACGTTAGGAACGTAGCGCGTAAGGAGTAAAAAACGAACCACTGACAAAAAGTCATATTTCTGTCATGTAAACACAACTGCTGGATAAGACAAGCACACTGAGTTTCATCAACTGTTCACTATCCAGATGAATCTAAACACATATTATCATCTGCACAATAAATCCATTTCACTTTGCTGTAAAAATCCATGCCATGCTGTAATGCAAAAGTAATCATATTGAAAGTGATCAAGCTGGTTTTAGCTAGAAAGTATACACCGGTACTTGGTTGGTGGTGTGGCGTAGTTGGTAGTGCGTTTCGGCTGAAACGAAGTTACTTTACGCCGGGCAAGGTTAGTACTGCGATGGGTGACTGCCTGCGGGCAGGTAAACCATCTCGGTGCGAAGCCTGCCAGCTAGGTCAACTCAGCCTTCTACCCTCTGTGGGACGGTAAAATGAGTAGTCATTTACATGAGTTACGGAAGGGGACCTTGGTACAGCTGACTGGGGTGGCCGTGCGGCAGGCGGCTCTGGTTAGTGACAAAAGCGCTTTAGAGGCGTGTTTGCGACGATGCGCAATACAAATTGACGACCTATACCTTTTTTTACCTTTACCTCAATCTGTTTGCCTCCAATAACAAGCATCTGCCCATCTGATAACGTCTGCAACTCTGACAGCTTGTAGCCACATCCACGACCAATTCTACACCACCACATACACTGAGACCAACTACTGCTACTGGCATGTGCCAATAGCAAACTAGAAATGACTCGATATATCAAAAATATCGATATATCATTTTCAATATCGATATATCGTATCATCGATATATCGCAATATTTAAAAATATTGCGACAAATTGCCATATTTCCTATACTTTTGCAATATTTGCTACACATTCTTCACTATACTGTGAGACTGGAACGAAAGATTACAAATGCAGAAAGTTAATGGTGTCGTAAATTAACTGCAGTCATATTATAACTTTATAAGTTCATCCAGAGACACATTTAATTATTATCTAAATCACAGTGTAGCACGGTAGTGCGTAACACTGATGTAAAAGCGACTATCAAAGTCAGTGGGAAACCCCAGATTTTGGGCACCTGTAGTCCCCAAACTCCTGAATCAATCGACATAAAATTTGCCTCCGATGATCGTTCAATCACTCTGTGTCCTAGTAAAATGATTTCTGCTGTTTTGGATGCGCTACTTGGTCGCCCTTACACAGCAGTGTAAACTGGTAAGTTTTTTTATATTTAATAAATCATACTACCTTGCTCAGTGTTCACATCTTATTCCTGGGCGTGTATAAAATTTACATACTTATTATATTATAAATATCGATATCGCAATATTTTGTAAAATATCGCATCAATATCGGATAGAAATTGAAATTCTCGTATGGAGTCATCACTACAGCAAACACAAACACACACACACTTGCAAAAGAAGACAGCTACGTCAATTGCATGGAAGCCCATTGCCTTTTGGCAATTTGAGCCGGCGAGGGTTGGACACAGTTAAGCCAGCATACAGCCCAAGTTTGCCAGATGGCTGGCTCCATTAACAGCCAGTGCCTTCAACCCAGTAAAAAAGGCTTACTGTTACACCGAACTCGCTGCTTTTAACGATGGTTGTAACCGTCACCAGTACACATTTTATTAGTCCACCCGGAAACAATAGTTTTCGAAAGGATTTATGTTTTACTGCATCGGCAAGGTGGTCAGAAGAAACAGTGGATCGATGATATAGTTCGATGGGGCGAAAGAAGCCTGGTCGAAATGGTAAGACAGGCGGAGAACAGGAATGGTTACCGGTGCTTAGTTCATGAAGCCGCCTACGCTCGTACATCTGGCACGGCAAGCTGATGATGTTTTATTGCAGATGTTTTTTATTTATTTATTCAACGCGAGATCTCCGAGATGCGTCATCTGATTAGTGCAAAATTTTGCACGGTGATCAGTACTGGGCAGAATTTTATAATGCCAGTCCAAAATTTCAGAGGGCCCATTCCAAAAAAATTTTACGGGCCAAAAACAGGCAAAATTAGGCCCGATTTCTGACGACTTCAAACTTCGGCGGTGAATATCACCAAAACAAATGAAGTTATTCAAAATCGGACAAGTACATTTTGTACTGCAATTCCTCCCACGTTGGATGAAAAAAGTCTGGTGATCT
>Ga0209671_1006360_pt1 | contig 12107 bp, 5 predicted proteins | sample WorMetHERISLAND2_2_FD_187401 | JGI IMG/M metagenome (GOLD analysis project Ga0209671, IMG submission 187401) | Marine gutless worms symbiont microbial communities from Max Planck institute for Marine Microbiology, Germany - Olavius geniculatus... | ecosystem: Host-associated > Annelida >...
CCCATGATTTTTTTGCAAAAATAACACAATTTTTTTTATGTTTTTGCCTTTCCAAATTTTAGAAAAGCAGCCAAATTTGCAGCTTCCATTGAACGTTCAAAAATCAAAAGTGCTTCAGCGTCTGGCCCTGGACCCCGCTCGGGGCTCTGCCCCCAGACCCCTGTTATAGGCTCGCGCTACTGCGCTCGCCATCGGGCAGGGCCGTGCCCCCAGATATTGCGGGCTAGAACCGCTACTGCCGTGACGTCATCAAGGCTGCAGGCTGACGATAGTGCGGAGTGACGTCAGATGCGACGCATGCATGTCGCTTGCACGCTGCAGGTCAGTAGTCAATAGTCCGCAGTCAGTCTCAGCTCAGCCTCAGTTTGATGGTGTGTAGGACATTTCCCCCTGGACATGTTCCCCCGGACGTTCCCCCTTCCTATACTGTTACATGAGAATCGATCGAGCACTAGATAGTGGCATAATTTTCAATGTCAGCATGGTGAAAGAATGCAGCAAACATCAAATACTCTTGTGTTATCATTAATAGGCCTAAATAACACGTCAAACAAAGGGCAAGTCTCAAGAATTCTCAATTTTCAACTTCTAAAGAAACAGCTGCGGACGACGACGTCATAGTATATGGCACTCATAACACCAGTGTGTGCCACAGCAAAAAGAGCATAGGCGGATCCAGGAGTTGAAGTTGGGGAGGGAACCAAGGTCGAGCGCCGAAGGCGCAAAGCGAGTTGAGGCGCCGAAGACGCCAAGTGTGGTAGGGTGTGGGGAGGAGGTGTCCCCCTCCCCACAGGGGGAGGGTCTGGGTAGGGAGCAGTAGAAAATTTATTGAGATTATGGGGTCATCGGCGCCATGGCAGAATCACGGACAGTTGCATGGCACACTTTGCATCATTACTGCAGATTTGTCCGTCTATATTGATGGGAAACTTCATGTAAACGGCATGCATGCTTAAGCCCAAATTCCATTACGCCGACTTTCCCCGAAACTTCCCCCCCGAGGACAGTGGGTTCTATCCCCACAAATCTGGAATAGGAATCGGGCGCAACTTTTCCCAGTTTTGGGTTAAGGTTCCCCCAATTTCTGACTCAAATTTTTTCTTCCATTTTGGGCTTCTTCCCCCTCTATGGAAAGATTTTTCTTAAGGGTGTAGATTGAAAATAGGGGGAAATAAAAAATAGGAGGCGAGTTTTGTTAAGGGTGTTGTTTGTCCAGTAAGAATAGGGGGAGTTTTGATCTACAACCTTATCAAAACTCCCCCTCTATTTTTCAGTGGGCGCATGCTGCGCCCACAAGGTATGGGAATAGAAGCCATTGAGTTGATTAGGGAAGTTTCGGCGTCGCAAAGTCGGCAAAGTCGGCGTGATGGAATTTTAGCTTTAGCTTGCATGATGCCTGGAAATGGCATTCGATTCGACGTTAGTTGACGTAAAGTCGCGTATTATACGGCACATTTGTCGAGCTTCCGTGATCCCGAGGAGAACGGACAAGGATATGCAACTGACGGTCACAGCTAAAGGGCGACCGTGCGCTGGCCAGCCACAGCCTACGCGCTAGCGAGGACTGGACTGACGGTCGATGTCTGCTTGGAGTCCGCCGGCGCCTCGTTCACAATGGCTTGCAATGCACACGATCAGATTTCATCGGCGCCGCAGCTTGGCGTGGCCCTGCCATGTAACACGTGCTCAATAGAGTCGCTCCCGACCATTAGCATATAGCAGATGGCCAGCCGGCCACCCGCCAGACCCATACCACACCACGACGAGACCTGTCCCTTCGTTCGCCTATACACGGGTCACTCACGCTGACAGAAACACTTGGACTGACTCGCGGTACGATTCTAATCGCCGACGACGGCTGCAGAAATAAGAACGACGACGTTGACTGAGAGACTGAGAGTGGGACAGACGATGTTCTGTAGTGGTGCAAAAAAGCAAATCCACACTGTGTCTCAAAAAAACGTCAGACTTTGTTATTTCTATATCTTCACGAAATGTTAACCAAAAATTCTTTCACTAGAACACTCTGTGGACAGTTGGCAATAAAGCGGTTATTGAATATCCCACCACACCTTAACTGTGTTGCTACACTACCTTGTAAAATGTAAAATATAAAAGAAAATGTAAGAAAAACTAGCAACAGGCAACAATCACATTGGTAAACGAACAAGACATTTCAGACTAAGATTGCAGTAAATGATCTGTATGATGCTACACTGTGTTAGAACCATCTCTATGAGTATTTGGCGTGTTGAAAAATACGTTTGTTTTTGGTCTTCCTGGCTTATTGGGCCTAGCAGTTCATCCACAGTGGTCCCGTTCTCTTCAGTTATGCACGCGTTTCGGTCTGCAGCTTCATGCCTTTGGTCGCTGCTTTGCGTTTCTTAAATCTTTTTAGTAAAATGCCAATTTCTTCCCTTTTGAAGTTTGTCTTCAAAAATTCCGTCAGTATCCTCTGCAAACTGTGTTCTTACAACTGATATAAATTTTTAATCACTGCTTTGCTTTTGTTGCTGAATGGCATGTTACAATGCTGGTATTTTGTCACCGCATTAACAACCATTATTTACAATAACATCATTTGTTTTTGTTTACAAACGCTAACCATGCATAATAAAAACTAAACATAATCTAATTTTCGTAAACAAAAATATAGTAAACAATTGTTTCAGAAGATAAGTTTTGGTGATTCTGATCATAGTAATTTTTGAATGTCTATATTTCACAAGGTAGTGTAGCAACACAGTTAAGGTGTAGGCCTAGTGAAATATTTAATAACTACTTAATTGCAAATTGTCCACAGAGTGTGCCGGTGAAAAATTTGGAAAATCGGTCAATATTTGGTGAAGATATGGACAATGACAAAGTGTGAGAGTTTTTATCGAGACACCGTGTAGGCCTATATATTCATGCTGCAGAAACTGAACCACTCAGCACAGGACCGAAGCAACTGACAGTTGACAAAGCAGGCGTCGGACGTCAACGCGCAATGAGCCCATGACTAATGATGATGATGATGATGATATCTTGCCGATGATTCGACGACACACAGTAGACGCAACGCAACGCAACGTACATAGAGAACACAAGAATTAGTACGTAACAAACGCAATGAACGTAAGAAAAGTATACGCAACGAACGCACCTGACGCCAGGCGGAAAACGCAAGCGGTCGTTGCGTCACCTGCGTTAGTTGCGCTGCGTACGCTGCGCGTTGTGTTGGATGAAAAGGACGCTTCAGGCAATTAGTATATCTAGCCATTAAAATTCTGGGTATAACTACGATCTTTAACGAATAAACTCAGCCTATACGAAAATGTTTATTCACCCTCAATGGCAAAAAAACAAAGTGCGTGAAATATCAAATACACATATCACGTGTAAACTCTAGATTAATCATAACTTAACTATAATCCGTAACACATAAAAAAGCCACTTCAAAGTCTGCAATTTTGCTATCACTAAAACACAATATGGCTGCTATCAAATTGTCTGCATGAGCGAATTAACTTAAACGTTGCAACTTGGAACGTGGCGCAATTCGCTAGCTGGTGCTATTCGCGGACCACGCTGCGCATGTCAAAGACGTCACACTGCTGCTGCGGTAGCAGCAGCCGTTGCTTGCTTCAGCAGCTGAAGTGTATCGCGCCAGCAGCATCATTCAATTGCATGTTCGACATCCTGTAGTCCGTTGCATGCGTGCATGAATTAACGTCTAAATCGGTGCTGACGACAACTGGGCTGCGCCGTTTATGCAATTGAGTCAAACGGCGCCAACAATGCATGGTTAGTCGCCGAGCCCGAGTCCTCGTGATATAATCCACTTCTCGCTGGCAACGAGAGTTCGCTCGAGAACACGCCATCAAGTCGATAAACGGCGCGTGTGAACAACGAAGACGCATGCGCGACCGGACGTTGATACGCAGCACAGCACACGATCGCGTGACGTCACCGCACCACGTGACCGCGTGACGACGCAAAATCGGTTACGTCCTGCCGCTCGTGACGTGTGATTGCGTTATACGCCGCGCACCGCATGCAGTGCATGGCATGCAGAGGCGACACTTTTCCACGTTACTCGCGAGGCAGCGAACGTTTCGCCAGTGCGCCATCAATGGCGGACAACACTGAGAAACAAAACGAGCTAGATCACATCGCAGCAAACGTGAATCTATAGATTGTAGCTTATTGATCGAGGTGCGAGAAATTTGCACAAAAAGTCGTTTGATTCGCGGTAGTTGACTGCTGCCTGGCCAAAGCGCCTATATTGCCATGCATTGCAGTTTGTTAATTGCCCAGATAATTGGCGGACTCGCGCCGCAATAACTCTACGTTGCCGTCGATCTCTCTGCTTTCCTGGAACCAAACGTCTGGCAGTGGCTCCTGCTTAGTTGACAACCGTCGTCAATCAGGCTTTCCGCGGTTGTCGGTCCACGGACGTGGAACGACCTGCAGGACGACGTGATGTCTGCCGAGTCGTTATCCACCTTCCGTCAGCGACTAAAAACTCACTTGTCCTCCAGATCTTGTTTCTGATCATTTCCTGGACTCAACTCCATCTATTCATCTATAACCTCTCGCTATAGTGGACGTATAGCAGCACAGTTTGTATTACTTATATAGCCTATAGGCCACTTAAAATATCCTGGATTGAGTAACTGATTGATTGATTGATTAATTGACTATGACTGACCACCCAAGTCACTGTTTCGATAGGTAAGAGCTTACAGATAATGGCGCGGAGTTGCAAATACAACGCATGCAGAAAGACAAGCTGGAAGAGGGGACAATGAAAATAAAGTTCAGCAGCCCTTCGTCAGAAATCTCGTCGAAAAGAGCGTCTGAGACGGCGCTGGGCGAGCAGATGTCATGGACGCATCCGAGAAGCCGACAGCGGCGTGGTCGCGTTCTCTAGGGACGACCGAGGCACGTCACACACTGCAGTCGCTGCTAGAAGTCACGTGTCGACGCTCAGAGCTCCCTCTGGTGTCGTTTGACGGCGACTCGTCCTGCAGTCCGGCGACAGACTTAACGCAATTTGGACAGTTACCGGGCCGGCGAGGGCCGATCAGCTCCGCCAAGGACCACCGTCATTGATATATGCCCTGGCCGACCGACCACCCGCGCAGCGAGGCGCCGACTTAATGGCGAGTATGTAACAATTAGCGCAGACAAGTGCGTCGACGTGATGCCCGAGCGGGCCGAGTGTCGCAGACTCAACACGACGACACTGTCTCTGCACTCGGACACATCATGCGTCTTGCTCCACGTAACGCCAGCACCCCGCGACCATTTATCCTAGCACGATTCCATCACCGAGCCGCTGTAAAAACCGCATTAAACGCGGCAGTGAAAGCACCATCTAGCGTAGTACAGCAAATTTGTTTATATATATCCTAAACACGTGCCTGCCTGGACTTGTAAGTATGCTTTGACGTCGTAAAGGCGATATCGGCTGTAACTTATCCTAGACCTAAGCCTAAAACTCTTATGTTGAAGCAATTCGAAACGGAAATGCATACGTGCGGGCTTGTATAGCGACTAAGCCACATAGCCAATACGGTTACGAGGATATATATGCATTTTTACGCGCTATAGCAGAATGCTTCGCGCGTCTTAGCCATCGTCTAGGCGTCCGTCTGTCTGTCTGTCCGTCACACTCTGGCACTGTATCAAAACGGTCCAAGCTAAAATCACAAAATCTTCACCGTGGGCTGTCTCAAGGTCTCTAGTTTTTCACGACAAAATTTCGTGCCCCTGGGTGCGGGAGTTCTCTTGGAACTAGGGTGTCAAAGAGGAATACCCCCTCTAAAAGACGTTATTTTTTATCCCGTTGGCTTTTCTAGTGTGAAAACGGTTGCAGATAGGTACACACGTGTTGCTTATCATAACAAGCACTGGTGACAGGCTTTTTAGATTTATCAACATCGATGACCTTGAACGATCTTGAATCCCCCAAAAAGGAGTTTTTAGTAAATTTTTCGCAATTTTTTGATGCAGCGCACATTTCAACATTGAATTGCGACGAAATGGATGGAGATAGACGTAAACGTAGATTTCAGCAGTCCAAAGTCCCGACACCGTAGGTTCAAGGAAGCCGGCGCAGGCGGGTGTGAAAGACGAATCCCGGACAAAAAGCCACCGGACAAAAGGCCACTTGGATATTATAATTATTATTATTTATTCGACAGCTCAGGAAAAAAGTTATTGACTATTGAAACGCTGAACATTTTTATTACAGTCTATTACTTAGCCTATTGACTGTGAGCTAAAGCACAATACAGAATGCCTTAGAAATCACGTGACACAATGTAGGCGTCGGCAACGGCGTCCATTCGCCATGAAATTACAGACCGGAAGCGGAGCGGAGTACGTGCTCTCTGCTTATGCGCACAGCACGCCGTGACGCATTAACGCCACTATGTTGACCAACTGTCATCGCGACGAGTACCAGCGTGCAGATCTGACGTCATCAAGCGGGTTTCGTGCGTGCACTTAGCGAAACAACGCCCGCCACCGAGAGAGAGAGCACCGAACAATAAGCCCGAGAATGATAAAAAGAGTCGAGACGAAAGGACGTGCCCGCGTACGAGCCGAATGGACTGGTTTAAGTGTTTCGCTGCTGGACTGGAAAAGATTTTTTCCACGCGGAAGAAGATAATTAGAGAGCTGGATTGCGATAATTGATAACCTCAAGAAGGCTACGCGCTACGAGCAGCATTGAACAGCATAAGGGGGGGGGGTTGCGTAACCCCGCGGACCTTATCTCCCTCGGGAAAAACCTGCAAAACACACAGACAAAACAGCGGCCTCTTCTCCATTAGCCATTACACGACAAGAGCAGGTTTAGTAATAAATAATTTTGGAAAATTGGTCTAAAATAATTACACCCAGGGGGAGGGAGTGCAGCAACTTCAAATAACGGTATAGCGAAGGTTTTTTCTTTCAAATCAAGTTTATTGTATCAATTTGGGGCAATGTTTTCCCTGTATGGCTATTAAGAATAAATAAACGCACCGAATTAATAAATTTTTCAATCATCTTTTCTCTGAAACTTAAGCATAACTTAACTTAAGATAGCAAATAACAAAAGAAAATTGTGTTCGGGTGATATTTAGCTGGCTAAGCTGAAGTTTGTGAGCGACAGTTAATGCAGACCAAGTAATATATGTAGCCTACTATTAGTCAAGTCATTTATATTATGAGTTCTTTTGACTTTGATTGTTGGCGTTTGAATTGCGTTGTTCGAAGATACATAAAATACTTCTTTTTGTCTGATCATTGGATGTGAGGCGTCATATCGGTGAAAGGCATTATATATATCTGTGCTACAGGGTGAGTTTTGTGCGTTGTCTACCTGCTGTGGCGGCGGCTGACCAGGTCCATTTCAAGGCCTACGCCAGATCTACCATGCATGGTCAGATAGTCGATGTCATAACGGATGAGTGGACTGTATCAAAGCGAACCACACGCATGCACGATTGCACGGTCGGTGTCGTGGAGTCGCGCGTCGTCCGCGATTTAATCCTACCGACCGCCCACTGCTGTGAGGACAAGCACGGCGACCAGCCATTGCGCCGCCGTGGCAGACTGCAAGCCAGGCCGTTTCTCGTCAATGAGAGGCTGCTGCTATACAGAGCACGAGCTGCGTCGCTACTGGCAACGCGTGACGTCAACGCGTGACGTCATGCCGCTAATCGGTGTTGTGTATGTGCGAACAAGCGTGCGCTGTATACGTGGGCCTATAATGTACGAAAATATATTAGTATTGGTATTGTGAGATAGATTTATATAATATCCAACTTTACAGAGAGAAATATTAACTGCATGCATTAAAGAACACTGTCTGTTTGTCTCTCTAGCTATCATCCTGTGATTATTTTCCGAGTTAGCTGAGCTTTGTTGGGCGTGTAGGCCTATTACAAGCGACGTGTTGAAAACTGCGATTTTTATATACTACGATTAAATAAAATAAATTTTATTTTTTTATATGGGAATTGAACAGAATTCATTTGCTTCTAACTAATCTTGCTTAATTACTGGTGCTCGACTGTGTGTAGTCCTCAATTGCAGTAATTAAATATTAACACTAAGTGATCGACGCATAACGTGCCTGTTGAATGCTGAACTTGCTGTGATTAACTCATCAAATGGATAACCAATTGCTATGTCTAGCATCAAACTGCATGGGGCTAGTTTTAGGCTGATTCTTCGGCTTGCTAAGTGGACACGCGAGCTGTGTCTGGCAACAGAACAGAAAATACTGAATTGCTGATAAGCGGAGAAATCAGGACGAGTGATAGATCGGATTTTATAGCTGCATGCGTCTGCACGTATGAGAAGTCTTGTTGACTGCTAGATTGATGAGCCTATCCACGCCTGCTAATCGCAATCAGTCTATTTTTACGCGCGAGAGCTAGTATTTCGTGACAAAATTTCATGCAGCTGGGTAAAAGGAGTCCCCACAAACGAGGGGGCGAAAGAGGGGCACCCCTCCTAAAAAGACGTTATTCTACCGCTATTGGCTCGTCTAACGTGAAAATGATTGCAGATAGGCACAGACATGCTGCTTATCATAACAAGCAATGGCAACGAGCTTCTTAGAAATGTCAACATCAATGACTTTGAATGACCTTGAACCCCCAAAATAGAGGGTTTTGGTGAATTTTTCGCGATTTTGGGCTGCTACACGCATTTCAAGAATGAATTGCGCCGAAATGGCTGGAGATAAGACCAAGACAACTTGCGTATGAAATTATCAGCATTAAATGTAGATTTTAGCAGCCCAAGTTCGGACCCTCTAGATTCAAAGAGGCCTGCGCACGCGGGTGTCAAAGAGCGGTACCCTTCTAAAAAGTGGTTATTTTTCCGCTGTTGTCTTGTCTATAGCGTGAAAATGGTTGCAAATAGGCACAGACATGATGCTTATCATAACAAGCACTAGCGACGAGCTTCTTAGAAATGTTAGCATCGATGACTTTGAATGACCTTGAATCCTAAAAGTATTGATTTTAAGTTATTTTTGGCAATTTTTGGCTGCAAAAGAGTGAATTGCGACGAAATGAATAGAGATAGACCAAGATTACCTGCGAACAGGAACTGCCATATGCTCTTGCGCCTCTCATGAGCATTAGCTCAGATTTCTTGATATATGTCAACACCACGACAGCGTCTGCGTTTTTGCGTCACAGAGTCATGCAAACTTATAGATCTAATAATATTCATACTTTGTTATAATATTTATATTCATAATTTGACGTTTTACATTTTTCCTAAACAGAAAAAATAGCACTAATTGCAGTATTATTTTAAACGTAAATTAAAAATCGCGCAAAAAATTAAAGTTTACAAGTGATTGAAACGACGTTACCTCGTTGTTTCTTACTTAACAGAAATCATAAATACTAAATCTAACAGCATCCATAGTGTATCAGTGTGTGTGTATTCTCATAGTGTATTGTCTTTCTTTGTGTCATAACTTGACTGCGCTTTTTGACAAAATTACACGATGTCGTAGTTTTTTTCTCCATTCTCGTTTAGTTTGTTTTCGTTTCTAGCGACGTTATGTGCATGCGGTGAATCAAAGATGTTCAGTTCATAACGTCGACAATGACATCGTGCGTGGTTTTATTGCCATTACAACGCCTCCGTACGTCGTCGTATATTTGTCGTGACTGGCGCACGAGACGGTCGCGTGCGATCGGTCGTCGGTCGCTGTTGCCGTGTCAATCCGTCAGGCGGCGGCATCAGTTTCTTTGTCGGTCGACTCGCCGCCGAAGCAATTAGCCACCATTAAACGTCCCCGCGCCGGCGCCGAACAACTGCTTCAGTTACTGACTGCATGAAATCGAGTACACGTCGCATCACTATTCGTCACGGTCGTCGGCCGTGGGAGCGTCCAGAAACTCGTCTTAATCCCGCCCGATTTGCGTCTTGCGTGCCGCTAAATACCGCACGAGTTCACATTATTAATGGCAGAATGATAGACTTCAGACAGAAGCGCGTTTGGAAAGGCGAAGAGTGATGACATCGTCATCGAATAACAATCAATTACAAGCGCTGCCTGCCTTGTTACTTATGCAAGCCAATCAGCCTATAAGTAATGCATGCAAATAGGCCTACAGAGCGTATATACGTCACTGAAGTCCGTGATGGATGATGTAATAATCTGCTCATTCGGACTCTGCTGCAGTATCACGCTTCAATAATCAATCAATGTTTGTCTGAAAAAGTCTTTTTTGTCTGCGCGTCAAATATACCTGGAAGTTGGAGCGTCAAACGTAAAAAGTTTGCAGGCCAATTATAAATCGCCTGCGCAAACAACGACAGCGCAAGCTTTTCTGTATCGTATCATATGGCATCAGACTTGCAGCCAGAAAGTCAATTTCAAGGATGACAAGGATGACAAAATGCACTCATTAAGAGCACTATAAGATTACAGCTCCTATCAACTCGCACCCTGCCATTTGCTCGTAATTTAGAAATAACTGCACTGCAAACAATCACGCACGGAGCCGTGTGTGCTATTCGAGCATCATTAAATTTAAGACCAAGACTTCGGTCCACGCAGTGCCAAGGCCACAGTGTCAGTGAAACAGTTCAAGTGCGACATTATCGAGTCTGCTTTGTCGCACTTTATTGTCGTCGCGATTTTATGCGACAGTGTATAGGCCAATAAACAAATGGACTTAACACGAAACACGACACAGAAGCCTGTGACTGGCCTGCGGTCGTCGGACGGGTGCGAAAATTTACAAGTCATGTGCGTGCCCTAGGCGAGCTCTGAGGAGCCTCGTACTATCACCTCGTCTAGGCCGGAGGCACGACCGCTCAGCTAGCGATGCACTGCCGTCTGCGAGGCGAACCATTCTGTCAATAAATCCTCCCGCAGTACTTCAATTACTTAATTAATATGAGGATAATCGGTGAGGATCGATGACTCGATGACTGCGAATATCATCATCGTCGTCATAAAACTTGCAAAGTGTGCAGATAATAATGTAAAAAAACAAAGAGCAGGTCACGGTTAAAGTCCAGTGGTGGTATAACAAGAAACTCGGTTTTGTGCATCTATTTCAGCCTAAATTTCAGCGTTTCCTTACCCTATAATAGCGTTCATCGTTGACGTACAAACGTGCAAAGAGTAGATATGAAAATTCGAAAATTATATTCGCCCTAATCGCAGAAAAACGAAGCAAAAACAATTCTATAAACATGAAAAGCATAAAAGTCATTGTTACTGAGTCAACTTAACTAAGTGCAAACCAAAAAAACTAAAGTGCAGTGATTACATCATAATCATTGTAGGCCTATATTTAGCCTATCCTTGTTAGGAAGTCTGCCAACGGAGCAAATCATACATTTATACGCAAATTCGAATGACTGGATTCGAGATTTCTACGTCATTATTTTGTATCCCTTGATTTTATTGTGTTTATATTATTACAGTAGACTTAGGTAGTTAAAATTCTGTTGCCAATGATCATGTGACTGATTTTGTCATATAATTGTATATGTTTATTTTTATTTTTATTTTTTTTAATTATTTTGTTGCCTACCAGTGATGGTGAATAAAGATTTTCCAGTCAGCTATTAAAAGACTATAGTTTACATACTAAGCGCTCAAATTTGACAAAAAAGTATTTCACGTGGTCGTTTAACATTAAGGTGGTATAAACATCAGTCGTAAATTACATTTTTGTTTGAGCTCCGAAATAATTTGTACTTCAGCTAATTATTCGTGTAATCACTTTCTAAGCATAGCCCGACTTATATCACCAAGGTATCTTAACGTCACACCAGACAGACAGACAAACGGAGATAAGGAGGGACGGACAACACGCGGTAGCATTACCCGCTCAACGGTACCAGACACCCGCCTGGAAACAGATGAGACATTCTGCATAAAATCAAAGACACTTGTCACTTGCCATTAAATACTGAGCCGCTTTACTGCATACACGGTGAAAAGTCCTCTGTTTAATGAAGACAGTTCATGGGCATGAATTGAGGACATTCCAGGAATACGTTGCGTTCGTTTTCACAAATCTGTTAAGTCTGTGCGGGGGGGGCATTTGCCGAGTCAGATGATTTTCTTTGCGAAGGCG
>Ga0209671_1006361_pt1 | contig 12107 bp, 3 predicted proteins | sample WorMetHERISLAND2_2_FD_187401 | JGI IMG/M metagenome (GOLD analysis project Ga0209671, IMG submission 187401) | Marine gutless worms symbiont microbial communities from Max Planck institute for Marine Microbiology, Germany - Olavius geniculatus... | ecosystem: Host-associated > Annelida >...
TCTCAGACAAATTCAATGCATTATTACTCGTATGTACGATTACAATGCACGCCTCTGTCATGTTCTACCAAAGTGGGTTTAAATGTACAAAATGATAAAAAAATATAAACGTAAATCTGCAGAAAATGTACTTGGCCACTTTTTCTGTCATTCGTCCTTTTGATTTCTAACGTCCATATAACATCTGTGGTCAATAATGGGGTGTTTACACGATCCAGCAAACGTCCAGCAAACTTCCAGCAAATGTATTCAAAAAACACGTGCTAATGCTGGACGTTTGCTGGATCGTGTAAGCACCCTATAACTCTCGTCATGCAAAAAATTGCGAATCGTACAATCCTGACACGCTGTATGTCGTCGTACAGTATGGTAGTGCTCAGGTTTGTTTGAGACTTAGAGGATGCCTGTACAGGTGCGACTAAAACTCGCCGAAATCTGTCCAAAACTGCCTAAGACTGGGTGGGTAGTTTTGGACAGTTTCGGGCAGTTTTGGGCAATCGCACAGTTACACACCTTGAAATCGGCAGCCTCTCATACGAGTGTCTTGGATAAACAGTTTGTCGTGGTTAGAATGTCATACTGTCGTTGCCGTCGACTAATCACTGACGCGCGATGCATGCTTGACATGACATCCGTGGGTGCTGTCTGTCTGTCTGTCTGTCGTCTTCCGGTCGGTTGCGCGCTGCCGTGTGCGTTGCATCAGTGCCAGTTCATGCCGCGCTTCTACTCGCCTGTTCCTCTATGGTGACGGCCACAAACCGGAACACCGATGACCCGTCATCGATTACCAACGTCTGAATGCAGTTTGATACAACAGCTAATGATTTGTTGCGATCATTCTTTTTCGACATCGTCACAAAATGCCTTCCCGTCAATGTTATTTGTCAGTTTTGCAACAGGTCCACAGGGTAAGCCAAACAAATTAAGCTACTGTACTTTGTCGATATTTTCCCTAAATATTGACCAATTTTTACAATTTTTACCAGTAGACTTTGTAAAAAGAACGTGTTCACCACAACCACACCTACTATGTCGCTACACTACTTTGCAAAACAAATATCCGAAAACCAACAACATCATACAGCCGCTGGCTGTAACTTCATCGGTTATATACGCTAATTTAAAGAAATGATATAGGCCTAATTGTTTTATTTCTCAGATCTCAAATGCATTAGAGTTTTCGACGTATTAATAACTCGACTGCCAAATCTACATATGACATATTTTCTTTGTTATAAATAATCAACATATAATCCTGCTTAAGCTTAGTTGTAATAACCGGACATAGTTTAGCAATGTAAATTACGTTATTATCATGTGTTACTTTTTAAAATCGAAATTGTAATCTCTATTCACGTGCGTTCTTGACTTGCGCCATAAGTTTGCTGATTTGCATAAATTACTGGATTTTGGCTCCGTTCTATAAACAAACGTTTGATTTCAGCACAGCAACTTGTTGCTTTGACGACAAATCAAAACTTTTTGTCTTTCGTGTTGTAGGCCTATACAAGTGCGCTATAAATATTGTTGTAAAATTTAATAAAAAATGTGGAAAGATCTGCAATAAACAATATTGTTAAGCGACGTCAACTGCAAATGTTTACTTTAATTAGAGATTACAAGTAGAGTCTATTTTTATGACGTTCGGCAGTTCGCGTGTGACAATTTATTAAAATTACCTATCAACAATCACTTGCAATGATTTTGTAGAAACGACACAAACATGCACATAAAAGTATTTATTTCTGATTATTTACTAATTATTCAACATGTTATTGATAAGTAAATCTATATGTGTACATTACTCTGATGCGACGATTAGTTACGATAGATGGTAGACTGTGTATACACGCATACGAAGGAGTTTCTGCTGCTCTACGCATGATGCCCGTTTTGAAAGCAAAATTCAAACGCAAAAGCAAAAACGCGACTGAAGCTTCGAAACCGTAATTCAGAGAATAATCGGCTTTGCTGCATGATGTGTGTGTGTGTGTGTGTGTGTGTGTGTGTGTGTGTAACAACTTATATCCCGTTTACACGATGAAGCAAACACGAAGCAAACTTAGAGAGCACACGTCATGCACGTGTATTTTGAATACGCTTGAATGAAGTTTACTTCATGTTTGCTTCATCGTGTAAACAGGGTATTACGATTTACGCATTTGTCGTAAACAGTGAAACCTAGAGCAGAAAGGACCGGCGTGATGTTTCCATTGTGTTAATCATGCGTAACTGGGGCTGTACAATACAGCGCAGCACAGCAATTGGCGACAAAAAAAATCGACGACGATGTTTTAACGCCGACATGTCGTACCAGTTGCGTTGTAATTTATCTTGCGATAGAAGTGAACGTCAGAAAGACGTGACAGTATATAATCTGCACCGAAAAGCGCCAGAAGTCGAGGCCGCAAGTTAAATGGTTAAATACCATAGCTTTTCATAAGAAACCTATCTCAGAGCCACGGAGCGTCACCCGCCGTATAGATGGTTTACCTGCCAGCAAACAGACAGTCACGCATCGAAGTACCAACCCGGCCCGGCGTAGGTTAACTTCGTTGATAAAACACAACGCGTTACCGCTACGCCACGCCACGCCACCAACCCGGGTCGGTCTCAGATGTGCGTCAGCGGTACAGTATTGAGCGGTATCTGCTGAGTCGTTGTCAGCGGATAAAGTGCTGTCGCAGTGTGTCCTACGTCGAACAAACAGACGCCCGAGGTGGGTGCTCGTTGTGGTCCCACGTCGAGACCGCCATAGTGCTGACGCCGCCGACGTTCCACGTTGACGTCGTCGTCTGTGGACGGCGGGTAGAGCTGGACCATGTCGCCCATGTCGACGCCGAGAACTCTCCGCCCCCTGTCCAGCGTTCCTGCCGACGCTCTGCGGCACAGAGATGCGGTGGTCCCCGTGCTGTACCGATCCTGACCGGTCGAAGCGGAAGTAGCTGATACGCTGTACGGCAGCGTCGCGATGGGGTAGCGCCCGAAGCTTTCAGCGCTGGTGTAGTAACCGTTGTCGTGCACGGCGGACGCTTTGGCGGCGATTCCAAACGCGCACATCATCTGCTGTCGGTATGTGGCGCTCAGATTGCGCTGAGTGTTGTTGCTCGTCAACGGCGCGTAGTACGCACTGCTCGCACTTCCTGTCCGACAGACGGACGAACAGCCGACGTAGCAGCTGAACTTGGCGGCAGCCGCCGGCCTCGAAGGCTCGTGGTGGTTGAGCGGAGGTTTCTTGCGGCGCGGTCGGTACTTGTAGTCTGGGTGGTCCTTCATGTGCGCCGCTCGCAGCCGCTTCGCCTCGTCGATGAACGGTCGCTTGTCTAGCTCCGACAGACGTTTCCACTCGGCGCCGAGTCGCTTCGAGATCTCCGAGTTGTGCATCTTCGGGTTGTCGACGGCGATGCGCCGCCGCTGTCCACGTGACCAGACCATGAACGCGTTCATTGGTCGTTTGATGCGGGGCGGCGACGACGTCTCGGCGGCGTTGGTCGAAGTTGAAGTTGTGATCGTCGGTGTCAAGGTGGTGACCCCGGGGTGAGGTCTGCCGCTCATCGTTTCTGTTGACCTGTCATCCAGACTGACAGAACGTGAATTCGTGTTTCGTAGAAAAAAAATTCACACCGAAGTCTACACCTTTTCTTAGAATAAATACCAACGTAATCGCAAACACGAACTGAAGTCTAACTTCGGTGTTATCTTTTTTACAAGAACCATCATTTGCGATTGTTTATCAGATGACAAAAGTATGATAATCGAAAACGGCAGCAGGGTAGCTAACACTAAAGTTAATCCGAACATTACCGATTAACCCCGGACAGCTGCAATACAAATGAATACGCGTTTTTCTTAGTTCTTTGGGATTAAAAATGTTCTAATCCGTTTGCCGTTTGCCTTTTTATCCATACATAAAAGTAATCGCTGAGCGCATTAGAGATTGATTTAACAACATGCGCTATATACATTTACATTTTACATATTTACTTACTTACTCAATCGGACTTGGTTTTTAGCGGATGTCAGATTAAAAGAAATGCATTAGAACTACTTTTCGACAAAACGTGAACTCACGTAGAGGCGTTAGTCGTCGCCGGTTGTGCTCGTTCGCTGTCAGATCCTGCACGCGGAGGATGAAATCCAGCAAAAACGCGCTGCAAAGTTCGATCTTACTGCTGTGCTGTCTCGTCGTTCTGCGAGCGCCAACTGTCTTCGTTTCAGTTTTCACGTCCGATGACGCTTCCCGGTAGAACCTTTGTTCGTTCACGACGTCACTGTATAGTCAGAGACTGCCGCTGGGCGTCCTGACGCAGCGTCGTCGTGGTCGCCGTCGTGCAAGACTGTCTGCGTCGCGTCGTCGCCGCTTTACGATCGTCGTTGACCGGTCGTCGGCGTTCAGCAAACAGATCAGCCAGTCACTCGTGCGGTGGCGCTGCGGGCGAGAGGAATTTAAGACGGACGGCAGTCTAATCGTCGACAAGCTGAGCGAGTGGCGATAGTCTGTAGTCTGTACTGTCGCACGGCTGGAATGGGTAAGCGAGCACGCAGTAAGCTTATACGACTCCAGACAGTGCGGTATTGTACTTGAACCACCCTTAGATAGCCTAGACTACACTGTCGTTTGCTTTGGGACGCACGACTGCAGCTAAAAATTAAGAAAAAAGTAGCGGTGCAAGATAAGTGTTGTTTAAGTAATTGTCGCGCGCACCAACAGCATGTCTGATATGTCCACACGCACGCCGGGCTACTACTGGCACATCGCCGACTGCGCGACACTTGCTATGGCTTAACACTCGGTTTTGTCCATAGCAGCAGCAGCAGCCGCGGCGTCACCTAGCGGAGACCGGCAGAACTACATACGCTTTGACTCTAAATGGTGGGACATCAATGTTTTCGTCACGAATTAGTAACGTCGCCGAATGTTGACCGATTTTTAAAATTATTGCTTTACTTTCACACTGACTGTCTGCGGAAAATGTGCAATAAATTAAGCATTGGAGCTTAAAACCAATCTAAAGAAATAGAAAATGCGTCGTTTCACCCAGTCTTGTGAAGTATAGGCCTAATTAAGTGTCAAAATTAGCGTGTGTATAGGCTTTGAAAGACGGGGCAACTAATATTAACAGTGCATGAGGTGGTCGAAAGCGGACTAGTGCTAGTGCTATTTTAGTTGTTCTAGTGCTTTTGGTTGTCTTTCCGAAGCTTTAAAAATTAAGCCATATTACCGTAAAAGCTTTTTTATTATGACAAAATTGTTTAGCATAGACTATAGTTTATGGCGGTATAGTCCTATTTTTTAACCGGATAGTTGCAGGAGTTCTTTAAAAATAACACTTCAAATTACCGTGGGATTGACTGAAAATGCCCTACATGAAAATGACAGAATGAAATTGGAAGACGAGAAATAGGCATAGGCTTATATATCGTTTGAAAATAAATTGCATTAGCCTACAATGCAGTGTGCAACGGCACAATACAAGTCATAATCAGAAAAATAAATTGTATATTATTATACAATAACTTAAATGCATATGATTACTAAAACGCAACTTTAGAATATCACGGTCAAATTGAAGCAGTAAACGGCTACAGGGGAGCAACGACAGACCGAATTCTACTCAATATTAATCTAGGCCTATTCAACCGCATGAAACATATCTTGCATTTTCATATATTTGCTGTTTTATTGCCAGAAGTCGGGGAATGAGCCTGACGCATGTAAAAAGCGCCATAGCAGGACCCGTATCTTTACCTTTTACCTTTTTAAGGCAGAGCAGTATACCTCCGGTCGGGTACAGAACGTTGGATGTGTCTACTACTGCTGCTGCTGTTCCTACTACGCTGCTGCTCGTTATATCTGGAAATCAAGGTTGGCCCTGGTAGACTTCGACTGACGTCATCTAATTGCCAAACCCTCAACCTGCACCTCCGTCAGATGCAAGGACCTTGGTGATATTTGTTGTACATGCCGAGGTATAGCCCATTTTGTCCTAACTTTGGTTGCCATGGCAACAAAGATCGGTCGGGGTATAATTCAGTTAGCATCATTTGATGGCCCATTTCCGAAAACTCCAACACAGATGCAAAAATCTCGCAGATATCTCTTACACAAGCCGAGTTATAGCCAATTTTAATAACAATCTGACTTGTAAAGCGCCAGTATGTGCTAAAAAGACTTCAGTGGCGCTGGCGGACAGAACTAGTCGCTGAGGTTAAATGTCTGACGGAAGATGTATGTCTTCAACCCGGATTTAAACACAGTTAGTGAACAGCTACTTATAACGTCGGTCGGGGGAAATTGCGATTGGCTGCATTCGATGGTCCATCCTCGTAAATCCCCGTATAAATGCAAAAATTTGCAGAAATCTCTTACATCAGAAGCCAAGTTATAGCCAATTTTGTTTCAAATTTTGTTGCCATGGCAACGGGGGTCGGTCGAAGAAAAATGCGATTGGCAGCATTCGATGGCCCATCCCCGTAAATTCTTTTATAGGTGCAAAAATCTCCCAAAATCCTCTTACACAAACCGAGTTATAGCCAATTTTGTCCCAAATTTCGTTGCCATGGCAACCAGGGTCAACCGGGGGTAAATATAAATGTCACCGTTAATTAGACTGTCCCCGAAAACCATATCCTTGAACCAAAAATTACGACTTTATCTTGCACACAACCGAAGTTATGACAGTTTAAAAATTTTTTTAATTTTCTCCATAGGCGCCATTGTATTTTTGTCGCATCATTTGACGTATTAAGCGTAAAAATCGGTCTAACGGACTCGCTTGTAGGCGAGTTAAAGAACCAAAAAAGTGTAGTAAATTTCAAACAGGAGGGGTGTATATTATAGGAGCAAAAACCCTTGGGCGGATTGAGCCCAAATTTTTTTGGTGGTACGCGTCCACGACGTAATCACGCCATTCAAATTTGGTGACGATCGATTCAGGGTTTTTTGGTTATCTGAGGGTCAAATTTTGTCTTTTCCCATATACTTTGAAGGTCGTCCTTACAACACTCACACTATCGTATGAGGCGTGATAAGACGACGATGACGTAACGATCGAGCGTATCCATGACAACTCATGACGCCGCGGCGGGCATCTCGGGATACGTTAATCGAAGCCTACCACATCAGGCCACCAGTGAAGCTTGGTGTATGTGTGTGTGTGTGTGGTCGCAATAATTCGTACTCGACACATCTATAAAATTATTATTGCAATCATGAGTTGCGGTGACTGTGAGCGCGTGATGCCAGAGAGCGACGACGCGACTCAGTTCATCGATTCTCTATCACACTTCAAGCTGCGGGAGACGGCGCTCGACCTTCAGGGAACAGGCGAGCTGGCAGAACGATGTCTGACAAAGTTCGACGACACGGACGCGTCGTTGGAATGCCGGGCGATGGCGCTGTACACGCTGCTCGCGCAGATCACCAGTGGCAACGCGTTCATGCTCGCCTACATCCCGGACATCTGCGCTCGTCTGCAGGCGCGCTCCGTCCTCTCACAGCCGGTCAGCGGCGTCGGCGCCGTCGACTTTCACCGCGAGGTCATCAGCGCCATCTCGGCGATCCTCGAAACGGCGCCAGAGAGGCTCGTGAACGAGTCGTTTGGTCTGACGATGCAGTATCTCGTCCGACTGGTCTCGTCCGAGAACGTCCCGATCGCGATTCTGGCGTGCGACTTCTGGGCGAAGTACGCTGCCGTGCCGCAGCTGACGCTGGTGCGCAAGCAGTGGATAGTCGCCTTCCAGCCGGAGTTGTCGACGCTGATTACGTCCTTGATGAAGCAGATGATCTACCGGCCAGTGCACTCCGAGTACCTCGAGCAGTTCAGTTCTCGTTGCTCGAGCGTGGAACGTTCGTCATTGCCGCCTGACGTTGAGGAATTCTCAAACCTACGCAACGTTGCTGCCGTCGCCTTCGAGCACGTCGCCAACGTCTACCCGTGCGAGATGGTCTGCAACACGTTCAGACCGCTGCTCGAAAAACGCATCGACTCCGACTCGTGGGAGGAGAAGGAGGCCGCTATCCTGTCTCTGGCGGCGTTCACGGAGGGCACCGGGACACCGGACGTGATGCGAGACTGCTACGCCGTGGTCGTACCGCGCATCATCGACTGCTACTCCGATCAGCAACCTCTGCTGAGGTCCATCGCCTGCTTTACGATGCCCAAGCTGGTCGGACATCGCCTGCGCGGAATGAAGGACCCGTGGTCGCGCGTGCTGACGTGCACGGCCAAGGCGACTCGTGACTCGTGTCCGGAGGTACGAAGTATCGCCACCCGCGCTCTGTGCACCCTACTCGCGTACGGCACTAGCAGTGGTGGCGGCGGTGGGCGATCCGCCGGCGTTGGAGGCCACGCACCGCGACTCGTCGATGCCCTGCAACGTGCCCGGCAGTACGAGATGGACTCCGAGACGCGCTGCGCGTACTTCGAGTGCATATCGCACCTAGTCGGACGAGCCAGCGACTCGCTGTGCCCCGCCGACATGGAGCGTCTGCTGCCGCCTCTGATAGACGCTTGGAAGGCTCTGCCGTGGGACCGCGCCATGGAGGGCGAGAATTCCAGCACTGTCGACGATCCTCGCCTCACCATCATCCCGTTCACGATGGCTCTGGCCAACATTGCAGCGTACGGAAAGTCGCTCTATGCGCCTTACGCTGAATGTGTCTTCGAAAAAGCCTGCACCGACATCGAAGGTTATTCGCGTGTCTGATGTTTAAGCAATTCTTTTTCCGGATATCACTCTAGATATCACCACGGAAGATCTAATTGACCGATCAGACAGACGACTGTTTCACAGCATTACGTCTACACTGCCTTACCTCCTCCAAGCCCTGCTTCTTAAACCTATGCCTTGCGACCGCGAAGCATAAGCCTACGTATTCTCTCCCAACCGTCAAAAACTCCAATTCTGTTAAAAATTTCTATTTTCAATACCTGTGCTAATTATTCTTGTAATGCTTATGCGATTGACACTTGCAATTAAAGACAACTTACTTACATGTTTACTACTTACTTAGGCTACTTGTAACTATTCTTGTAGCCATCGCATGGCGATAGTTGGTTGCAGTGGCAAGCAACAATATTGCAGAATGTTCTGCCTCTTACCAAAGTTCCATTACTAATAACTTTACACCATTTAACCCTGTCCAGGCAACGGCCGCTTTTTATTAACCTCCGCGATTTTTTGTCAACTTTGGATTAATAGTAGGCCTATATTACTGTTTTTTTTTTACGCGCGACACGTCTTCGCCATCGTCGAGGTGTCTGTCCGTCCGTAACACCATGGCATTGTATCAAAACGGTGATACTTAGAATCACGAAATCATCACTGTTGGCTGCCACAATGACTCTAGTTTTTAGTGACAAAATTTCGTGCCCTTGGGCGATGTGGTTCCCCTTGAACGAGGGCGTCAAAGGGGGGTACCACCCTAAAAAGACGTTATTTTGCCGCTATTGGTTCTTATAGTGTAAAGTCGGTTGTAGATAGATACAGACTTGCTGCATATCATAACAAGCAGTAGTAACGGTTTTTTAGATTTGTCAATATCGATGACCTTGAACGATCTTGAACCCCCAATAGAGGGGTTTTGGTAATTTTTTTCGCAATTTTTGGCTGCAGTGCATATTTCAACAGTGAATTGTGACGAAATGGCTAGAGATAGACCAAAACAACCTGCATATGAAATTAGCAGCATTAAACGTAGATTATAGCAGTTTAAGTCTCGACTTCCTAGGTTCAAGGAGGCCTGCGCAGACGAGCGTCAAAGACGGCTTCTTTCTAAAAAGTGGTTATTTCACCGCTATTGGCTCGTGTAGCGTGAAAATGGTTGCAGATATCCACAGACATGCTGCTTATCATGACAAGCAATAAGCTTAGTGACAAACTTTGTAGTGGTGTCAACATATAAGTGACCTTAAATGACTTTGAACCCTCAAAATAGGGGTTGTAGTGTTATTTTTGCAATTTGTGGCTGCAACGCCGATTTCAAGAGTGAATTGCGACGAAATGGATGGATATAGACCAAGACAACCTGCGAATAGGAACTGCTAGGCTGTCGCGCGTCTCATGAGCTTTGCTCAAATTACTTGTTTTTGTCTAAGCAGCGCGTATATGTTCTTATCTTTCTATTGCTCTCACTTTATACATTTGGACCTGAACATTGGTTTAATGTTTCATATGCGGCGGTTATTTATATGTTAAACACGAGACATTTGTCTGTGCTCTGTGGCTTGAACCAAACTAGGTATGCAACCAACCACTAAGGTCAACTCAGCCTTCCATCCCTTCAGGGTAGGTAAATCGAGTACACCGGCCTGTCTGGCTGGGATTAAACGGGGCGCGTTCACCTCTGTCGGGTAGGAGGTAACACTGTGTGATCGCATATGGTAGGCGGCGCTCAATTTGCGATGGGTTTTTCAATAAAAAAAACTATATAGGCCTAGGCCATTAGGCCTACGATATACATTATCTTCAACTATTTTTAGCCTTTCGGAGTGTTTCCTTAAATCTGTGCAGAGATTGTGAAGCTGGCTGCATCAAAGAACTGTAAAGAGAACGAAGATGAAGACGAGACTGGATGCACGACATCATCGGCCATGATGTCACACATTACCTGCTGTCTGGACTTGCTCAGTGCTATCTACGACGGTCTTGGGTCGACGGCCGCTCAGTACGCCGCCAAGTTCCAGCTGCTACCCCGCCTGCATGTCACCCTCACAGCAGACGGCTTGAACCAACGCGTTCGTTTTGCTTCTACCTATAACAACAAAAAGCCCAGCTGTCGCTAGGGTGGGCCAATCGTACCACCTATATCTGAAAGCCGGTAGCGGAAAGAAATCGATTTCCCAGAGTGACGGACTGCAGCCCCATACACGCTATGGCTACGATAAACGACGGGGGTACGATACGGTAACTCGGTGCACATAGATGATGGCTGCAAGCAGAAAATTTGCATTAAAATTGCGGCCAAACCGCTGGAGATAAAGACATGGTTACTATTGACAGCTTTTAGGAACTCGTAGGCCTAATCGCCCTATCTAACGGCACTATCACCGACCCCTATGACGTACGGTTTAGCCACAGTATATGTGTTACAGGCAGACGACAGGCAGGCAGATGACATATCGTACCCAAGGCTCGACCTAACGGTTTTCCAAAAACGCTCGGCGCAGGGATAATGTAGCACCACATAAATTGTTGTTGCCATAGCCAAGAGCTGCACTCAAGAGTAAGCCGCACCAGTAACGGATCCAGACGAGAAAACGAAAAGACTGCACAAAGCATATATGCAAAACTGGTTTGTAACTCTATTAACGTAGGAAGCTAAAGTTTGTGGACGTTTTTTTTTCTCTGTACTGCAAATGTTGCCAACACTTTTTAAGTCAAGTGACTTCAAAAAACTCGAGCACAAACTAAAAAATGAATAGAAAGCTGTGTTGTTGATCGATCGTTGACCGTTCAATCAATTAACAAATCAATCAAAAACCATTTTTAGAGTGACCAAAGCAGTATCAACTACTGCAAGGACCACTGGTTTTTGCTAGTGTCCAGGAATCAACCAGAGAACGAAGAGATGTTGTGCTTTGGGCTGCATGCCCACCGTTGCTGCTGGCACTGATGTGCGTTTGTTTTTCTCTCAGCCTGCCTTCGGCATTTATTATTGCGTTGAATTAGGCCCTATTACTGTCCGCGGTGTAGCAACAACAGTATTGTTTTCAGCATCGTGGCCAAGTTTGTCTGTTTATCCGTTCAATTTCTATGACACCACGATAACTCACAAACCGCTGCATCTCTCTGGATGAACTTTTGCACGGACATGTGTGTCGACAATAGCAAGAAAGCTATTAAATTTTAACGTCTTAGGTCAAAGGCTAAGGTCGCATGGTTATAGTTATCAGCCGACGCTGACGTCATTGCTATAAAATTATACGAACGGCTACCGCGGACAGCTTAACCTTGCGCAAGGCTTGACAGTCTAGTTGTGAATCAGTTTGGCAAATAAATTTCTCCCGTCGATGTCACCGTGCAGGTTTATCAGACGGCGTTTGCGCTGCTGGGGCACGTGTTGGCCAACGACTCAGGACCGACGGAGCCGGAGGTTGACGTGT
>Ga0209671_1006366_pt1 | contig 12105 bp, 8 predicted proteins | sample WorMetHERISLAND2_2_FD_187401 | JGI IMG/M metagenome (GOLD analysis project Ga0209671, IMG submission 187401) | Marine gutless worms symbiont microbial communities from Max Planck institute for Marine Microbiology, Germany - Olavius geniculatus... | ecosystem: Host-associated > Annelida >...
CAGCAAGTTAATAGAAAAAATTCTGGGAAGAAGTGTACGCCTTGAGTGCCCCCTACCTGTAGATACATTACTGGCAATGCTTTTACGCGCGACAACACTGTAATGCTGCGCGTTTTAGCTATCGTCGAGGCGTCTGTCTCTCCGTCCGCCTGTCCGTCCGTCCGTCACACTCTGCAACTGTATCAAAACAGTGCAAGCTACGTCGTAGATCACGAAACCTTTACGTAAGCTTCGTAAAAGACTCTAGTTTAGGGAAACGTAAAGCGTTTCTGAAAATTCAAACTGGATCATTCGAATCAAAAAAAGCTAAATAAAGGAGGAGGGGGTAGAAAAATTATCGATTTCTACCAATAGGCCTTAAGTCGCCGTATATTAAAAACGGTGTAAGATAAGGCCAAGATTACAATTAATCGTTAATAAGAAGTCGTAAACGCGCTTTCGTTTGGTACCAAAAGCAATGACATTGGATGACCTTGAACAGCAAAATAAAGGTTTTATTGACTTTCGTTTTTGCGATTTCGGGCTGTGACTCCCACTTCAAGAGTGAATTGCACCGATCACTAGAGTTGAAACCAAAACAACCTGCATGTGAAATTTTCAGTAACAAAAGTAGATTTCAACAGTCCAAGTCTCGAACCTCTCTTCACGGAAACCTGCGCACGCGGCTGTAGTACCGGGTATACACGTTGAACAATTTTTTTTAGTTTTCTTTGTCCCGTTTTTCTTACTTATTTTTTGTCCGAATTTTCGCCGTTTTGCCCGAATCTGGGGGGGGGCGCCCCTTGCCCTCGGCTCCTACGCCCATGTTAGCCTGTACTAGTTCATGTGCCTCTTAATCGTTTGCGGCACATCAGGCCTGTAGCCGGACTTTTTTGAAGGTTGCATTAATCCAACTGAAAGGCCCGAGGAAGCGCTGCAGTAAGCAAACGCATTTTATGCATTTCGAGCTCGGTTGTTTTTTATCCACAGGTGCAGGATGACAAGGGGAGGGGTTCAACAATTAACCCAATCAAACCCCGTGTGACTAATAATCTGAATATGGCGCTGTGTTTCGACAGATTGATTGAGTGATACCATGATGCAATGCTTCACTGCGTATTAGGAGTACTGAAATGACTCCATAATCATGGCGCGTCGTTGACATCGCTGACAAAAATGCGTTATTCAAACTTTTAAAAAATCGATCATACAAACACCAGTTCTGAGATCATCCGTGCATCTGTTTTTAATATCCTCGCGGCTAACAAAGCGATTCACTAGTAAAAACGTATAATGTATTAACAGCTCATACCGTTATAACTTCTGTGTAATTTAACTGTAAGGCATAAAATTTAAATCAAAATGTCACAGGGCTGTGCATGCCATTTTAAAATTATTTCTTATAACGCTTTACGAAAAGATGTCAAAGCCGAGTGCCGACATGTATGCGGCCGTCCGGCGACGTTTAATTGACTTTTTGAGCTGAAAATTTTTTAATTAGCACTACGCGGCTACTCCTGCAGAAATCAAAAAGCGCAGAAAACGATAATTAGCGGACTCCTGCCCCGAGGGAATTTTGAATGCTTATACTAATTTTGACTTTTTGTGCTATTTGTTTTCAAGTTAAAAACCGCACAAGACAGGCGGAAGAACAGGCAGACAGACAGACAAACGCAGAAAATGCGTAATGCCACCTATAAGACAGCTGCACACTGACATCTAGCCCGGTTGTCTTCGTGAATTTGTTTTGGCGGGAGTGCGAGCTCTGATAACGTCACGTGACGGGGGAAGTTCAGACATTGGTTTCAGCGAATCGCGTAAGGTCAAACATGAGCACATTGCGCTGCTGTGGTGCGGGAGAACACGTTTCGGTGACGTCATCAAACTGTGCGTAGGTTGAAGCTGCCCAGTCGTCTGAACACAGCTGCTGCTGCTGCTGCTGCTGATAATGATGATGTGTTGATATGTCGTCATGGTGATCATCCCGGCGTCGTTTCCATAGCAACGTCACCAGCGTCAGCAGCATCGCCTCGATCAGCTGCGTCGCCAGCATTAAGGCACAGGTTGCTACCGCCACGCTGACCACGCCCACCGTGACGTCACGCAGGGAATCCCCGATGACGTCACGTTTCTCGGCGAAGTCCCGTAGTGACGTAATCAGATGTTTCTTAACTGCTAACAGCAACAAAACAACGTCATCGTTTAGTTTCGTGTTAGAAAACAAACTGCATGATATTAAGCAGTTGACTAAGCACATTACTGGCTGGTGGCTTGTGGCGTAAACTACACCATGGTCCATAAAAACGTCCCACTTTTATTTTTTGAATAGTTTCGTGAATCATTGTCTAATTTTAATAATTTTGGGCATGCGACATTAAGAAAGAACTTGGCCACCTGTCGCTACACTATATAATTATGTGAAATGCAGAAGTCGTAGTTTGGCCATTTACAATAATGAATTCATACTGGGTAGCGCACACGTCGGCTCAGAAATGATTAACTGAAAAGCGAGAAACACGGTTGGCAACTATTGTATCTCAAAAAGTCACACGTGTCACATCACATCTTCTTTATTAGGCCTACAGCATGTGCTCAAAATGTCTTCCTCCAGCGCGAATGCAAGCGGCAAACGTTGACATTACTCGCAAACAGCAGATTCAACAACCTGCATTTCACAACGTAGTGTAGCGACAGTATTGAAGTTAGGTGGCCTAAAGTACATTGATTTGCGTCAAGTTTCTTCCTGATGTTGCACTTTTAGCCCTTTTACTATTGCTGCAATTCTGTCAGTTGTAAGAGAATGTGAGTAAATAACCTGTAAGCGAAGGTTTTTCAGCGTTAAACGGGGGCGAGTGACATGCAACGAACGGTATCTGCAGTCGAATGTCACGGTCTGATGACGTAATGCTGACGTCACATTCCAGCTGTGATGACGTCACGTTGCCCAGACTACCCACAGCTGTTGCTAGTGCGCATGCTTGGCTGCGTGACGTCATTTCTGCCTTCGTGCTCTCTGTAGGCTCACACAATATACTCATCATCATCAACTCATTAACATCATCGTCATATTTAATAAGCAGGGCCGGGCACTTTGACGACTAAGAAGAATCAAGGTGCCGAAGACGCCGAGGGGTAGGGTCGTGGCTTCTATCCTTATATCTGGTGGGCGCAGCTTGCGCCCAGTGAAATATAAAATGGAAGTTTTGCTCAGGGTGTAAAACCCTTAACAAAGCTTCCGCCCTAGAAACAGGAAAAAGCCCGAATGGAAAGGCAACTTGAGCCCGAGAGCAGAGGGGGATTGCGCCCGATATCGATTTCAGATAGAGGGATAGAAGCCACTGGGATGGGATGTGAGAAGGAGTGTCGCCGCCAATCCCCAATTTTTTCACTCGTAATTTGCGCATTTTGGAGTGTTCTGTGGCGCTATATTAATTAATTTTGTTACTACAAAGAGCTGTCAAAATCACGCATTAAAAGTACGGGAAGCAAGAGCATCTGTGACAAAAAGAAAGAGACATCCCTTCGCATTGTAAAAAAAATTTAACCAATGAACACTATCCAATTAACTTCAGGCAATCCGTTAGTAATGTGTCCAGTGAACCATGGCTATCGCAGGATCTGCTACTGCATTATTTTATCACACAGGCAATCAGTTGTTTCTAAAACACTAACTTATTCTATTAGGCCTACAGAACAGAAATTACCGGAACTACTAGCATTTATTTTACTGTAGGCCTAAACCTATATTATATTATTCGGCGTAAAAATGAGAAGCCTAAATGCACACTTTTGGAAAGTGGAGGGCCCCATGCCCTCCCTGTTCCGTCGCTCGCTGCTGGGCCTGCAGCAACAGAAAAATTAAGCGGATTGCTTTAAATTTGCGCTAGCCTATTAGAACTGATATGATCAACATGTTTTAAGTTACAAGCTGAAGAACAGCACAGCCCCATCTTTTCAAGCTTTTTGACCTACCCCGATCCTAGCTTAACGGCGACCGCTTCCATGGAGTTGTTTTACTGCAGATTTGTTGCACTTTTATTGCATATGTGCAAACGTCATTAACTGCAGTCTATTGCCGTCGGCTATGACATTCGAACAGCACTTTTTACGCGCGAAAGCAGATACTGCTATAGCGCGTCTTAGCCATCGCAATTCTGTCTGTCCGTCCGTCCGTCTGTCTGTCCGTCTCTCACACGAGTGGATCAGTCAAAAACGGTGCAAGCTAGAATTACCAAATCTTCACCATCGGAACCGTAAATTCGAAGGGGGTCACCCCGAACGAGGGCCCTAAATGAGAAGAGGGTGGGCAAAATTTGCGATTTTTGGCCAATAACTCGCTGTATTTCAGTAACGGTGCGATATAAGGCCTAGGTTACTATTAATCACTAATAGGAAGTCGTATACAGGCTTTCGATTGGCGCCAAATTCAATGACCTTGAATGACGTTGAACGCCAAAATAGGGGGTTTTATGGATTTTTTGGCGATTTCGGGCTGCGACACAAGTCTGTATCATTCACAAGGAGGCGCCACGGTACTATCATTGTGTGCTCTTCGGCTTGACTGTAACAAAGGTGTTGTATTTTATCCCAAATTCCCACAAATCTAACTCAAATAGCGACAGATTTTCGTTGCATGATTTCGTTGTACTGTGAGCGCAATAATTTATTATATAGTACATTTCTGATGCACAGTATTTGGTGAAACGGTTTGCATATCTTACAGCGTAATTTGTGACATTTTGTTCGATGGTTCTGCCACCTCGGGAATCGGTTCACAACGCCCAGCACTAACTAACGCTGACTGATTGCATTGATTGAGTTGCTACATTTTTACGCGCGAAAGCAGCTACTGCTTTCATCGCGTCTTAGCCATCGCAATTCTGTCCGTCCGTCTGTCTGTCTGTCCGTCCGTCCGTCCGTCACACGGGTGGATCAGTCAAAAGCGGTGCAAGCTAAAATTACCAAATTTTCACCGTCGGCTGCATGGTACTATCGTTATGCGACCCAGATAAAGAATTTGCTATTTGTGTATTAACTTAGCGTGAACACCCCAATTTTCAGCTAATATACTGAACCGGAACTGCTATAGGCTTTCGCGCGTCTCGTAAGCATTAGCTCAGATTTCTTGTGTTTACATGTTACAACGCTCTATGTCGACGTGACGAAAAGTTAATGCAGCAAAAACCAGTTGAGACCATTCTGTGTGATATACGGCTTGTTTAGGCAAAACGTATACGTAGGCCTCTAAGTAAACTCTCGTGTACAACAACGTAAAAATACCACCACCACCACCATTACTACTAGTACTAGTACTATATGCTAGCACATTTGGTGTATGGTTCGAAGTTATTTAACGTACCATTAATGGGCTACACAAATTATTTCACTTACTTATTTATGTACTACTACCACTACCACTACTACACGTAAAAACGTAAACGTAAAGTCCTTCCCGAGCCTTACGGCCCATAGGGCGGCGCTGATCTCCGTTTCCTAAGGCCCTCAGCCATATATGCAGACACCAGATTTACACTGCGAGAGCACGGATACGGGGCCAGTGTATCGCGCGGTGTGCCTATTTACGTCCCAGCGGTGAAACCGGTACCAAATTATACTGCTTGGTGACAGAGGCACATGTGTGTGAACAACTTGCCTAAGGTCGTTACCCGGCAGTGTCCCGGTGCGGAGTCGAACCTGCGCCTCTGAGTTACCTCGGGATTACAAGTCCGACACGTTACCGTTAGACTACCGAGCCACACACCACTACTACAACGTATAATGCAAATTGTGCAATTACTACTACTGCTACAGTCTACTGTTCCTATAGGCCTAATTAGTGCAAGACGAACACAGACAGCCTACCGTTGATGACAAGCTGCACCACAATGCTGAGATGCGACAGCGAGTTGACGACGAACTGGTCGAATAACGTCATAGTGACGTCATGCTGCCTGCCGTAAGTCAGCCCGTGGTCTTCCGTGTCCAGGGCCGGCGAGACGGACGCCAGGCTGACCAGCTTGTGGGCGGAGCTTGACCAACAGCTGTCAATCAACTGGAGGGTCAGGTGACATGACGTCAGCAGCCCGGCGAACAGTACCAGTTTGGCGACGACCGGGGACCGCATCAGGCGACATATCGGCCTACCAGCTGACGAAGATGACGACGATGACGTCACGGGCAGTGGGTACTCCGTTTCGTCTAAATTTCTTCCTACGGCACTCAGCGCCGCTACGTTACGTTTTACCCTCTGCTCTCTCGACAACGCTCTGCCTGCAGCCAAGCTGTAATCATCATTACCAACATCATCACCATCGTCGTAGTCGTAGTAACAGTAGTACTTCCGGTCCTCCCGGTCACGTGACCAACAATTCCTCATCCGGTCCACCGCTCGGCAGATGTGGCAGACGCGGTACAGCAGAATCACGACGTCCAAACACAAGAGTACCAGCCTAAAAGTCGGCCACGCCCCCCTAATGACGTCATTCGTGGGGTCACGTGATGCCGTGACGTCATCAAAAACGCGATGATTACGTGACAGCAGAAATGGCGGCACCGTCTGGGCGGTAAGCGAAGTGAAGAAACGCGTGGAGTTACGATATCGGTCGTCGTAGTCGACGCCATGTTGGGAGGTCACATGGTTGATGACGTCACAGCCGGGTATGACTGATGGCTGAAAACTAGCCAGCGACTCGACGACGCTACAACGCATTACAGACGTGCAGCTTTACAGTCGTTTTTTCCTTCTGACGTTAAGTAACTTAAGTTGATTTAAGCGACGGAAATGAGAACGTAGAGTGAATAGGAATTGTCAATATGAATTTAAATGCGGGTTCATTTCTGCTTACCTCTAGTACAGGCTGCAGTATAGTGCACGATTAGCATTTCATTTCTAGTTCCTTAACGCAGACATACACACACTCGGTGCATCATAGTTCATAGTTCATATGCGGATGTCGAACTTTCTCTGTCGCCAGCCGGATGACATGGAACTCACTGCCGAGCCATCTGCGTGATTCTATTCATACTATCTCTGTTTTGTGGACGATTAATTAAAACATTTCAGAGTACTTTTTCTGGGGTTGATGGCTTGATGCGCCATGTAAATAGACGTTTTCTTTACTTACTTACTTGCTCAGTACCTGTAGAAAACCAGCAATGAGTTAAAATCATATGTATTTTGTATTTTATATCCAAATTTATTTGTCATTCAATGACAGCAACCAAACGAACGAACAAACAAGAAGCAAAACCGAAGATACGAAGTCAGTCGGACCAAATCGTTCAATTCACTTCTAGTTAAGCCAGAGATTACTGTCCACATAAAATTGCGATTGTCCACGAATTTTGTCAAAAATTCTATCGCACTGTTATTTTTAAAACTAGGACAAGAGAGTAGAAAAACTTGACGGATCATTGACCTGCGTAGACGAGTTGATCTGTACCACTGCGGATGGTCAATGCTATGAACTGAAAGTATTTCTTCGAGGAACCGCATCAGTTGATTCTTGTTTTGTCCTGCTGCTGCTGCTGATGATGATGATGGTGATGATGACGTTGACGATGACGTAGTTAGTGACGTCAGCGCCACAGAACGGTTAAAAAGGCTGCGCGGGTACAGCAGCCAGGCGCTGTTGACAACCTGATGAGACCACAATACAGCCTCCTCACCTAGATATTAATATTATATTTGGCCTTTTGTATACCGTTCTCGAGACGGCCTAAAACCGACAAAGCTACAGAAATGTGTGTATTATTATTATTATTATTATTACTATTATCATCGTCGTAATCATACGTCATTGAGTTGACGACCTGATGATGGTAGTTGGCCCGTAGATGTCTGAGCGGCTCTGCTCGTCTGTCGAAGCTCTTGTCCAATTCTTCTACATATTTCTCCACCCAGCGCCTCACCTCCGACAACGTCGAGTTAATCAGCGTCAACATCAGACCGGATACGGAAGCAGAATTCCTCCGCCCCTGGTGACGTCTTGTGACATTGCGCACGACGTCAGCGATGTCGTCCATGTAATGAGTACATGCGAGCGACACTTCGCGGCTTCGCTTTTCCACCAGTTCCATCTCCAGTTCTAGACCTTTTGAAGTCACCTCCTCCACATGCGTTACCACCCCACGCGTCAGCTCACCCAGCCGAGCCCCGCCGCTAGTTACGTGATCGATGTCGGACCGGAAGTGGAAAACAAACATGGCGGACACGCCGGTGAAGGTGACCAGCAGGCTGTAAAACGCGTAGAAACTGACGTAAATTGTGACGAAGACAAGATGGCGTCGCGGTCGACCCTCGGAAGCGGTCGATCTGGATCCGGGTGGGTGGTATGGTCGAGTGACGTCATCGCCGGTGATGATGCCGGGTTTTTCCTGCTGCCGACGCAGCACGGTGACGTCACACAAAAGCCGCACGCTCAGACAGACGACTACCAGCATGGCGCAGCCGGTCACGATCTTGGTCACGTCGGTCACGTGATCTTGAACGACCTTGGAGGAGTACGCCTCAGCAGCCACGCCCCCCTCGGCGTTCCCGTCGTCCCCCGCGACAGTTGGAGACCGGAAGTAGGTGAGAAACAAGCGGTAGGCGCGTTTAGCATCGTCCAAAATGACTTCAAAGCTTTGTATCGCTGCCGCTTGTCTGCTGTGACCTTGTGAAAGACGTTGGTTCGGTGTTCTTGGTACGCTGAAGGTCAAATTAAAGCGCGAAGGACACGGCATCATGACGTCATAGTGGAACAGTTGTTCGGCGGCGCTACGATCGTTGACAATGATTGACAAGTAGCCTGGACAATCGCTCGTCTTTCCTGCAACGTAACGCGGGATACTTTTTGGCACATAGTTTAAGTAACGAAACTGTATGTATGTTTTTATTTCTAGCGTAGTATTTTGTTCTTACAATAATACAAGATTTATATATCGCCATGAAGTTTGAAAATACAGAGGCGCTTGATGGCGCTAGGCTAGGACAGGTTAAATAAATGAGTTTTTAAATGTTGTTTAAATTGCTCTCGTCCGATTGTTCTGCGCTCGTTGTAACTTGTTCAGCGTCTCAGCCGGTGCTCCGTACAGCAGAGAGTTGCAGTAATCAAGCACCAGGAACTAAAGTAGCTGTTTCATTCATTCAAAACCAGTGACCATGATAATCCGATTCAATAAAATCAATAGATAGAATAGCTTCAATAGATAGAAAATGCTTAGTGACTAATCGCCTAACAGTTAGATGCTTGCATGCATGTACATGTACGTTCATTATTCTCTTTACTATTCATTTATTATACTACAATTTACACACACGTTACAAAATCATTCACTGTAATAGTGAAGAATCGTGAGAATGTAGAAAAGTCAGATGTCACTGCAGGAAGGCACCAAACACATTAAATACACTCGTATACTTCTGAATGATGCAGTAAGACAGGACAGACCGGCGACGTTGATAAGCCAGACAGGTCCCCGCCGGTCGGCAGACGTCGCCAGCGTCGAGTGCAGTTGTGAATGGTCTGTGATGAGAGATGAACGCTGATTGCGAAACCACCAACGCAACAGGGAATTGTTACCTACACAAACAGCCACTTTACACTAATTCATTACAAAGTAGCGTCGTGACAAGGTAGAGGGGATGGGAGTCCGGGGGTCAATTGGGAACAGCGGAGCAGTTGCCCCTTCTTTTATTGTTTGCCAGTCGAAAAATTTTTATTGTCGACGGAAAAATCGCTTCCTCAAGTACAAAAATTTAGGGCTAAATATTATCCACTCCGGAGAAATTTAACGGCAAAATAAAAAAATCGGGCACGCATAATCTCTGACGAAAATTTGCTGCTTTAAAAATTTGAAAATTTGTTGCGGAAATTGCACCTTTTGTTTACCACTTCCTTCATCCACGACGCCGCTGTACTCCCACTTTACTGATTTATCATGATTTTTATGCGGTCGTCCTAATAAACTGCACTGTGTGTTTCTCCGTCCATCTGTCCGTTGGTCCCGAACTAGCTGCTAAAAACTCGAAGACAAAAAAGACAAAAAGCGTAGAAAAACCAAAATTAAACTTCCAACTTTAAGATGCGGGTAACCTGTGTGCCAATTCGCGACTTAAAAGTCTTGTCATAAGAGTCACTTGTAGCTTACAGCGTCGCGAGCCAACAACAACCGTAGAGTGATAATATGTCACTACGTACGTTACGTACCGGGTATAAGAAATTTGATGTGAGGCGGATTGTCGAGCAACTTCATTCTGTACTCAAACGCACTCCCGTCACTTGACACGACGTCAGCCGTGACCTTTTGACCTCCAGCTGACCTTGACATCTTGACATCGACGGGTCTGAAGCGCGTGACGTCAACATCACAGTTAGAACTACTCTTTGCTACCCACGATGACGTGCTGAACGCAAACGGCTCGTCCGGCTCCGCCGTCAAAACCCGAATGTTGTTCGATATCGCGTGAGACTCGATCTGTCGCCACGCGTCGCTGCTACTATCGCGCGGGGTCACGTGATCATCGTAAACCGGAAGCACCGAATAATTCCATGCCGAGCCGATAACGTCACGCCGCCCGGTGATAATGACGTCATCGGCGTTGAGCCTTAGCCCGGTTACGTGCTCGACGCTGAGGAACTCGGTCACGTGACGACCGGAAGCGGAAGCGGAAGTGGCGCTCAGCGAGACGTTGACACGCATGCGCAGAGTCTCAAAGTTCGTCGACGGCTCGCTCACGTAGAACCACAGCTGGTATGAGATATGCGGTTGCCGTCTTGTTAAATGGCAGCGAAACTGGCGCGCAGGACTCGTGAATATCGGCTGCAGCGTGAACCGCAGCGAATCACCTACATTAATTTATAACATAAAGATTAAAGGTTGTGTACAGCTGCAGAGCGTCAAGCGCCATATTGGATCACACGGTGTTATCTGCCAGCCGACACAGGTGAACGAGTCCCGCTTTATCCAGTGACAGAGACAGGTACTTGATTTTACTACCCCGGAGAGGTGGAAGGCTGAGTTGATGTTAGTGTAAGTTATATGCTAAGATTTCAACTTGCTCTTAAATTTTACCAAAATGGGAATTTCCACCCATAATTTTGTACTTCTGGAAGACAATTTTCGTACAACACCAAAAATTACAACAGACTTAAAAGTTAAAGCTGGGGCAATTTTTCCTTCCGCAAATTGCCTCATGTTGCTCTGCCGCGACGGCAAAGCATACTCGTGACTGACCCATGGCGCACTCGACGGGAGCGTGGGTCACGTGGTCTGCACACGTGACTGATGCCGTCATTGCACAAGACCCGCCTCTCAGCCAACAGTTCAGCTGACAACAGCTCTGAGACAATCGATCTGTTGTACCACACACATACACGCGGACAACATACAAACGCACAACACAGACAACCGGTAAGTAGTATTTGTGATACATTGGCAAGCGTGACTATACTGTGTCCCAAAAAGTAGCACAACAAGTAAACATCGATAACTTTGTCAATTTTCAACGGATTTTCAAAAAATTTTATCGGCAGACACGCTCGAAAATTTGCAATAAAATTGTCATCAAAGACCCACCAATCCAGAGCGCGTCGTTGAGTAATTAATTCACCAACGAAGTTATCAATTCGAGTTGGTGTCCTGCTTTTTTGGTATACAGTGCATTTTATAGTGGGTCTAAAATTCAGCTGGCCTGACTCAGTCTTTTCCACTTACCTTTATCAGCATTATACGACCGGCAAATACAATCGCCGAATGGTAAATATTTCAACATGCGAGTAAATAAGTAAGCTGCTTTTATTTGCAAGTGTCAATCGCACAGACATTAGGGGCCTGCAATAATTAATAGATCATCAATACACACAACGCACCATAATGCACAGGTAGGCTAATACACAACCACGTAATCCTAAAGGCAAAACAATATAAACAAAATCCTAAACGCCGCTTGTAGTTAAAAAATCATTGGTATTAGGTAATAAAACTTTTTCACGGAAAATCTGACCGATGGAAAAAATGTATGCAAAACCCAAAGACCGCTTTTATGGGAAAATTCTAAGGTAAAAAGACTCGAAAAAAATAAAATTTGAGGGGAAAATAAAAAAAAAACATCAAAACATCACAAGACACGTAAATTAAACAGCG
>Ga0209671_1006369_pt1 | contig 12103 bp, 7 predicted proteins | sample WorMetHERISLAND2_2_FD_187401 | JGI IMG/M metagenome (GOLD analysis project Ga0209671, IMG submission 187401) | Marine gutless worms symbiont microbial communities from Max Planck institute for Marine Microbiology, Germany - Olavius geniculatus... | ecosystem: Host-associated > Annelida >...
ATTTAATAAATTAACGTAAATTTACGTATGTGCGTTAATTTTTTTAACGTGCATTAATTTTTTTCACGCGCATTAATTTTTTTAATGTGCGTTAATTTATTAACAGTTCTATTTTAAATCTTTTCTTCTTTTCTCCTCTATACTTGTCAAATAATTGTGCTAATTGGCTGGCTGGGTAATATTTATTAAGTACCATTTACACTTTTATTCATCAAATGATATCTCAGGAACTGAAGTTGCAACTTTCTGTCTAGGTCAAGAGTATACTGTCTCCATATTCAACCAAGCCAACCTTGGTTTTCCCTCTATGGGTACGTAAAATCATGAACACTGGCAATAGTCATGGCCACTGCTAGAGATAGAAATGGTGAGTTCTGCATAACTGCTGACATACTGACACAGTCGGTTAGTAGCACTGGCTGTTAACGCAGCCAGCCAAGTTGGATTGTATGCTAGCTTAATTCGGTTTAATCTCTGCTGGTTCAAGCACATAGTGCCGAAAAAGGGGATGTAGCTTTCTACGCAAAAGCAGCTTTTTGTTTGTCGATATATCTGTGTGTGTGTGTGTAAATGTCTTCAGCATGTGGCTACTGCTGTCATAGTCGATGTCTTAATCTCATCAATAGAATGTGCGCCAGTGTCAAGGTTAGGTTCTATACAGCTTATCTGAATCTCTTGAGATTTTTTAGATTCACTGTAATTTGATGACATGGTGTGGCTTACGAATGTGAGTGAGTATCGCGACCAGCAAATATTCTGCAGTTAGCTACAGAATGCCAAGATTTTAACCCCCAAACAAAAACGTCTCATTACCAATTGTTTAAACCATTCAAAGCCAATGTCAGTTTGTCTCAGATGAACTTATTATTATCTATTTTTAGGTGTGGGGAATTTGATTATTTATATATTTCACAGCCCCAATCTGACCTTTGATCCCGCCAAAGCTTTCTCCCATTGTTATTGTTAGTTTTGTTGTGTTTAATTTAACCTTTTGAAACTTCTTTTGTCAAACCTATATTTTAGACCTAGCTCCGAGATGGACTAAATTCCATTCAGTCCATTTCGGCATATTGACAACTCGTGAGACAGTTATAAATCGATTCCGAAAACGCTTGTTCAAATTCCATTAACCATTACTCGTAGCAAAAAAACGTAAAATACAATACATAATTTCTGATCACCCAAATATCTGAAAGAACTGCGACGAGAACTATTCTATCTAGACATCGATCCGCAAGCAAACGCGTACGGCCACAAACTGCTGCTTGCCGCTGCAGTGGTGGTCTTTTATACAAGAACGTCACAGGTCTTTCAACACAACGCTTGGCGGCTGCGTCTTCCTAATTTATCCTTTAGCGCGGCCGCCAGCTATCCAGGAATTCTTGGGATATCTGGCGCCTACAAACTGGAAGACTGTTTTACAGTTTTGGGCCTGCAGCTGGAAAACATCTGTCTCTGTAGTTGCAAGGTACATGTGAAAAGTGGAAGATATATGCTTTGCATAGTTCAAAGAATCGGACAGTTTCGGTAAAGATCAGTCTTAATTATTGCAGCGAAGGGCAGCCATGTTGAATGCTTGAACATTTGGAACTACCGTGTTGACAGTATCTATTATAGATGTCGCCACCATGCTTAAATACTTGTATTACTGTTACTATCACAGCTGTTTATTACATAGATATCAAAGAATACAGAGTTTCTGTTATCAATCTGCTTTGAAAAAGGTTTTCTTTCTCAGGAGTCAGGACTACCAGTGTAGTGGTATTAGTAGTAGTAGTAGTAGTAGTATTTGTTGTTGTGTTGTTGCTATAGTTGTAGTTGTTACTACTAATGTTTCAGGTATCAGAGAACACAGAGTTGCTGTTATCAATCTGTGCTCAGAAAGGTCTTCACTCTCAGAACTATCGATGTGCGGAGTGCCGCACTCGCATTGGCTTCCGTACGTTGATTTCATTCTGTTTCCCATCACAGTCTAGTTTATTCTTATATGATATAATGATTATGGCAATAATCTGCACCACTGTTCTGTCTACTCTGCTTTATTGTGTCTGGTCCAAATTAGGCTTCTGTTTGACCATTTGTATGCAGCATAGCTGTAAAAGTTATGAATGGATTTGGATGGAAATTTTTCAGAGGCATGGAGAGTGGCCCAGTGGGTGACCACTCACTTTTTTGGTGTTGATCTGATTAAGGATGGAAGTCCAGAAGAAGAAGAAGATTTCACTTAGACAGTTAGGTCCATTGCATCAGAGCTCATTTCTTTGATGGCATTTTGAGCCAGCAAGGGTAAACCCAATCAAGCTAGCATACAACCCAAGTCAGATCTATTAACAGCTGACTGGCTTAGTATGCCAGCTGTTCTGGTAACAGGGCATATTGTTACACAGAACTCACTATTTTCTTTACTAGCGGTGGTCATAGCCATTTGGATCAAGGGTTCTTGGAAACTGATCCAAATAATACACACGGTAGCTGTATTGAGTCTGTTGCATTCACTAGATGTCAGCACTATTGTCAGCAGTGGTTTGTAATCTTTGACTGCTTATAATTGTGCGTGAAAACAGCTACTACTTTAGGGTGTCTTAGCCATTGCAATTCTGTCTGTCCGTCCGTCCGTCTGTCCATCCATCACACGGGTGGATCAGTCAAAAACGGTGCAAGCTAGGATCAACAAATCTTCATCGTTGGCTGCCTGAAAGACTCTAGTTTCAGGAACCGTAAAGCTGTTCCATAAATTCACAAGGGGTCACCCCAAACAAGGGTGCTAAACGAGAGGGGGTAGGAAAATTTGCAATTTTTAGCCAATAAGTTGCTGTATCTCAATAACGGTGCGAGATATGGTTTAGGTTACTATTAATCACTAATAGGAAGTCGTACATTGGCTTAAAATTGCCACCGAATTCAGTGACTTTGGATGACGTTGAATGCCAAAATAGGGGTTTTTGGTTTTTGGTGATTTTTGGCTGCGAGACACATTTCAAATTGCACCGAAATGAATTGAGATTGACACGTAGAAGCTGCTTGTGAAATTTTTAGCATTGAACGTAGATTTCAACGGTCGATGTCTCAATATTCTAGGTTCAAGGAAACTGCGCATGAAGGCATCAAAACGCGGTCCCCTTGTAAAAGTCGTTATTTTACTGTTGTTCGCCAGTCTTTCGTGAAAACAGTTGCAGATAGGCATGGGCATGCTGCCTATCACATCAAACACTAGTGACAAGCTTTTCAGTTGTATCAACGTCGATGACTTTGAAAGACCCTAAAGTAGCAAAATAAGGGGTTTTATTGATTTTTGCGATCTGGCTGCAGCGCGTACTCCAAGAATGAATTGCGATGAAATGGCTGGAGATAGATTGACAGTTTACGAACGTGAACTGCTATAGGCTTTTGCGTGTCTTGTGAGCATTAGCTCAAATTTCTTGTTTTATGTAAGGTGGCTCAAAAAACGATGCCACTCTGGGTTCTTGTAAGCAGTAATAATAGTTGTTTAACGTCAGCAAGAACAGAAACATGTTTGTGTTTACTGCAATGTAGAACCTGGTTTACGTGAGCCGAGGTTATGCGATTACACGGGCAATTACTACTGTGATTATTGCCACTGGAATGACACCATGGTCATTCCAGCTAGGATACTCGCTAACTGGGATTTCCTGCCTCGGAAAGTACGTGCCGTGACTACTTTCAGTATGTCGATAATAATTTTTGTGTAGTGGATTAGGTATTGTGACAGTTACAGCATTTTAATTATAACTGTTACCTGTACTCTGGAATTTGGTTGCATTTTCAGTCTGTTTGTTAGAATACTCAAAAATTTATGAACAGATTTTAGTGAATTTTTGTGGAAGTGTCTGGCATGGTCAAAGAACCAAGTGATTAGATTACATGTTAGAACTAACAATGAAGGTAATTATCCTGGTTCAGTTTTTTAAATGTATACTGGTATACGTGTATACAGCAGATTGTGTTAATTGCGGTGGTGTTTTCTAGTGGTTAATGTAGTTGCATTATGTCAGGCTTATTTAGTATTTTCCATGGGCGACAGATAAACCATTTTGATATATAACCAGAATCAATGTCAACTCAGCCTGCCATCCCTCCAGGGTAGGTTAATCATGTAGCTGCCTGCCTAGCTGTGGGTGAGGTGGGGCATGTTCATCTTTGTCATATGGCAGGTGAAGCTCCGTAGCTTTGAGATGGGTTGTCGTGAAGAGTTGACTATTTTTGAAGCTTACCTTACTGCATGCCTCAGAGCAGCTAATTTTATCTAAGCCGGTCCTTAGAATGCTGCAACTAGTAACTACCGCTGCTGTGTTTACTACTACAAATACAACAACAACTACTACTACTACTGTTCTGCATGTACAGGGTTGACACCTGGGCATAATCCCACCTAAACCTGCTAAAAACTCACCACCAAAAAATTGTCTCAAACTTAACCAAATTTCAGTTTTTTGTTCCACTAATAATGAAATATGTTTTCATGGCTATTTTTTTAAACATTTGGATGTAAATATTTGCAAATATTGGTATATTTTACTGGGGGAGCAAACACAAACCTATATGAATCAACCAGCTGGAAACCCATAAAAATGCCAGAACCCATCAGGTCGGGGCTTTTTGCAAATATCTTTGAAAAGCCCAATACCCCGAAACCTCAAAACTTAATAAAACCCCTAAACCCATCCTGCTGGGCTTTTGAAAAAAAAAGTTTTTGCAATACTGTGCAGATATGTCGAGCGTCCAAGCAGTATCTGCGGCTAATGTTGCGTAAGCCGGTACTTCGCATTCAGGACATCAATACGCTGCTATTTCGTTACCTGGAGGAACTGGATGAAGTCAAAGTGCGTATTAGCACATCGTCTAAGTCTTCATTTAAACTTTTATGTGCAGGCCGACCCAACAGGCCATATTGCGAGTCTTGCCAATTCATCTACATCGGGACCATAAAAACGTGCCACTTTACTTTTGTCCGTCCATGTCTTTATATGCATCTTTATTCACCATGAAAGGTAGCAAACAGATATAAAATAAAAGAAAAACTTAACTAATCTTTGCCAATTATTGACCGATTTTCACAATCCTTTCACTGGCACACTCTGCAGACAGTTTGCGATAATGTGATTATTATATATCCCACCACATGGTAAATGTGTTTCTACATTACCTTGTGAAATATAAATGTAAGCAAAAATTAACGATAATAATAATTTGAGGCCTTGTGTTTTTAATTTGTTTTTTCTATTCTTTCGTTTTTTATTCGTGTTTTTCTTTATTTTTTGTTTCTGTTCCAAAACTTGATGACGGACCAAGACCAAAATTTGTTGGAAGGATTACCCACACCTGGAAGGAATTGAGGTTAAATTTCAGTGAGCCCATTGAGGGAGGGGCATTTTACGACATTTATGCTGTGTTCGGTAAAAAACTGACCCCCTAGATATTGTGCAATAAAAATGTCAAATTTGAATGAATTTGAACATAGTTTCATACACTTAATCCCCAATAAATTTCTGAAGCGATTGCCAAATTTTGTTGAAAAATATTATTTCTTACCAAAGTTATTAAATGTTGAATATTGGTAATGAATATATTTTGTTATCGATATTCAACATTTAATAACAATAACAAAATATATTCATTACCAATATGGCATTACATGCTGCAGTCGCTCAAGCGGAAGTGACGTTTGTTGACGCAATCAAAATATTGTACACAATAACAAAATGGTGTTTTCTGCAGACAATCATGTTTTAATTAAATTGTTGAGACAAGAGAAAGGGTATGGTGCTAAAAAGTTTATTGCAGAATTTCCCAGCAAACCATGGTCACTGTCAGGATTAAAGAAACGGTTGCCTAATACTGGATGTTTCACATTCTGAGGTGACCTCACAAAAGCTGCTGTAACTATTGTTTGCATAGATAGATTTGACTGAAATTTGGCACTTTGATAGATGATGCATTGTTGATATAAAATTTTGCCAGAATCAGTATTGTTTGTTAAAGTTACGCAAATGTACAGGGGTTTATTTATGTAACACCATATTGGTAATGGTGATGCTTTGTTATCGATATTCAACAATTAATAATTTTTGTAAGAAATTATATTTTTCAACGAAATTCGGCAGTTGCTTAAGGAATTTATTCGGGATTAAGTGTACGAAACTTTGTCCAAGTTCGTTCAGATTTGACGTTTTTATTGCATGATGTCTAGGGGGTCAGTTTTTTTACCGGACACAGTGTATAATCAATGGCTTAATGAATCAGCGGGCATGGACCAAGACAATCGAACTTTTGGTGCCAGGTGGCCTCACGTTGGGTCCTCTCCAAATTTCTAGTTGTTATTTGTTGTTTGGCAGAAGCTGCGTGAACAAGTGATCATCATGAAGGAATATTTTCTTCAGTGCAGCGATGCACTTCGCAGCAAACTTCTTGTTCAGGTAAGAAATGAGTTCTTAGATTTCTGCGGCTTTTACAGCGGCTACATCACTACAGGTTAGAATGGTTAAAGGGTGTCTGTAGCTGTGAAAGGTAACCATTTGTCATTTCACTACAGTCTTAAAGGCCGTTTATTTTTTTACCTTCTTTTAGATGCCATTTAAAACATTTTTACTTCTCGTTTTGCTAGCACACCTAGAGTGCATTCAAGATTATTACTCTTATGTGCAACATAAATTACTTACAGTCTCAGAGCTATGGAGCGTCACCTGCCATATGGGATCAGACAGTGTTACCTGTTTCCCAAAACACATGAATGCTTCCACCTTATTCTCAACCAGGCTGATTGGCTGGTACTTTATTTATCAGCCCCAGAAGGATAGAAAACTGAGTTGGCCTTGTATGGTTATTGTATGCACATGGAGTTGTATATCTGGGCCTTTAATTAGACATTTCCAAAGGTATCGGCCAAACTTCATCCCATGGGCTGCAATGCAGCCCACCATTAATGCAGCTACAGAGTATCTTGGGTAGTGCTGTAAGCTCCCCAGGAGGATCTGGAGCAAAATCTCGACTGCGAGTGCATTTTTTTTGCATTTTCAATTTTAATATGGTGTCATTTTGGTTGTTGAATATTCCTGGTGACGTTTTTTTTTAATTTAGTGCTTACCGATTCTAACTGATAGGGCTCAGAAGAATTTGATCGAAGCTCTTCCATTTTTGCTTCAGGGCTGGTCTATTCCTTACAGAGACAGAGTAGTCATAAGGGCATAGTAGCCATAATTTAGGTCAGTTTGAGTCACTGACACAATCTTGTGATGTTGTGTGTGGGTGGATACTGTAGTTAAGTGAGCGTCAGCATTTTGTGGACAACTCAGACATGTATTCGCTGCAAGACCTCATAGACCTTGCTAATGACGTATTGCTACCCGAACTCACCCGGATACACGCCAGCTTTGCTCTGCACATTAAGACCGACTGCCAGGTATCAGCTTATGTGATGTAATCGGTTTGAACAGAAAGCGTTGAAAAGGTTAAAGCTTAGTATAGCTGTACATGGTGGCCTATTACAGAGTTACAGAGCATCATCTGCCATATGGTATCACACAGTGTTATCCGCCATCTAGTACAGGTGAATGTCCCAAGCTACCAGCCAGGTAGTGTCAACACACACTCAGCTATTTAAGAACTAAATGCTTGTTAGTGAACTTACTGCTTTTGTGATTATAAATTTATCATTTTAATCTTTGTGCCACCACTGTTTTCAGAACAATTAAATAATTGAAAATTGATAGCAGTTAGTGTTAGAGCTAGTATTTGATGGTGTAAAACTGCAGCATCATCGAAGCAAGGGCTATTTATCTTATCTCTGAGACAAATGTGCCATTTTCTTTTCATTCAACAGTATTGTAGTAGTAGTAGTAATAGTAGTTGTTGTTGTTGTTGCAGCACTGTCGTAGTAAAGGCTACGTATGCAGTCTCTGTGAAATGCGTGATGTTCTCTTTCCTTTCGACAGCATTGCGTTTGTCTGCCCGCAGTGTTCTACTGTCGTCCACAGGTTGGTTCTGACAGTTTTTTGCGTGTTATTGCACTTGCAACAAATTGTTGCTAATGACTTATCTTTCAGATGAATTATTCCACACATCTTTGCTACTGGTCATGGCAAGGGCATAGCGCGTGTAGAAGATGGTGGGAAAGTAGTACCAACGTAGTTTCTGCCGAGTTCTAAGGCCACTGGGTTGTGCTGGTCTTCGTTTCCTTAGCTTTCGGCCAGACACCACACTAGACCACGGAGAGTCAGTTACACGGCTAGTGCATCATAAAGTGGGTGACTTCACTTTTTAACTTAGACTTTGGCCGAGCTAAAGCTAAAGCTGAATGCTAAAGTCTGTACTTAGACCAAAGTTCAACTAAACTTTGGACTAAGTCCACTGACTTAGGCCAAAACGATTGAAAATGGCAGAAAAACTGGTAAAGCTAACAGGAAATAAATCAACCGGTTACACTTGGACTTACTTATTTAATTGCACCGCGCATGCAAATGATGTAATTACGTAACGTCTTATGTCACTGTGTAGTGATTTTGGCGTTTTTTTTGGTACCAGACTGCTTTAATTTACTAAACTATCCGTACGTGGGACTGTAAATAGTTGCCACGTTTTTGCTCTGCTAAAGTTAAATGTTGAAGTTGATTCCGGCTCAGCGAAAGTTTAGCCCTAAAGGCTAAAGCTATCTCTTCCATGCAAATCGAACCAACTTTAGCCAGGTTAGTTTGGCTAAAATTTGGTCTAAGTAGGTACTTTTTGACTTTAGACTTTCGCTTAAACTTTCGCTGAGCCTAAACTTTGGTCTAAGTACCTACTTAGACGAAACTTTTGAAATTACTTCACTTTTTGACTTAAGTAGGTACTTAGACCAAAGTTTAGGCTCAGTGAAAGTCTCAGCGAAAGTCTAAGTCAAAAAGTAAAGTCGCCCACTGTGTGCCTGATTACACATCCCTGGCTTTCGCTGGGACCTGTGCAGGGATAATGACCTGGCAGAGAACAGAGTAAATAGTAGAGATACTGTTTTCATCAGATGTCTGTCTGTGTGTCTGTCTGTCTGTGCACAGTGGACTGGTCAATCAGACCAGTTTGGGCATTAAATGCTAACAGCTGCACAATGATCTAGAGATACAGACTAGAAATTCAACACTTGTGCTTACAGGGAGAGTTTGGACTTGCTAAAAAGTTTCGAAAAGGGGGTGTTGCCGAGTTTACATATCTTCTCGAATTTCTGGGTGTTAAGTACCAATAGCTCCAAAATGGTCTAGAACTGTGGACTTTAAATTTGATGTGCATGTTTACAGGGACAGTTCGAACATGACCCTTTAAAATTTTTTGAAAAGGGGATGGCCTTTAAATTTTTAGATTATTATTAGCTAACATGGTCACACAGATGTGTTTAAATTACTATTTTGGAAACAAAAAAAAATTGATGGTGTTATTTAGTTAACACAGTCACAGAAATGCATTTAAATTACTCTTTTGCAAACAAAAATTATTTGGCAGAGATATTTAGTTAAAAAGGTCACAGAAATGCATTTAAATTGCTATTTTGCCAAAAGAATCATTTTTAATCTAACTCTAGTTGTTGTGGCTGTGCTACGCAGACACTGCTATCTGTCACACAACCATAAGTGCTCTGAATGTTTGCGACGCAAACGTCAACAGCAACAAGAACAGTAGCTTTCAGCACACCTGTCAAAACTTTATCATTGCCTAATGCTTCTGCATCTTCTGCGTCAACGTGAATATCATGCCAGAGCATCGTTAGCTATCTTTGTATTTTAGTATCGGCTGCAGTCATTCCAGTGTTTAGCAGGGTTGTCAACTGGCATTTCAGAATTTAAAATAGGTTAAATTTGGCCATTTTTGGCCTCGTTCGGCAGTAAAATACATTTCTCAGTCAAAGAGAGTTGGCAACCCTGATGTTTGTATGATGCCTTCATATTCAGTCAGCAGTGAGCAAATGATATGCGTGAACACGCTTGTGTTTTCAACATGCAATATTGTGTTTTTTGTCATTAACTGATGTCATCTATTCTGTTTCTATCTATTATATTATGCTATTTATATTTATCCTCCACTGCTTTGATGCTTTTAGCCATTATTACTTTTCTGGGAAAAAATATCAAAAATTTCTTGAATCGTATTTAGAAACTTTTAATTTCATGATCATTTAGGAGTTGGTCACCTTGTGCATTACTGTTCTAAGTGTTTTTATTTTTATTATTTAACGAATAATTATCATTTGTTATTAAACTGTTAATGTTGTTATTTTTGTACTGTAGTATACTGAATTTTCTCATTATGGTAGCTTCCTGCTTCACTTGTTTGTTTAGTCTGTTATAATTGTTTGACCGTTCTATGACCATGTTGTGCATTCTGCCCATCTATCTGCCTGTCTGTCCAGTGTCCTGTGCTGGCTCCTATCTTGTGGTGTAGAAAAATTAAAATTGGTGTGAACATTTTTGGTTCCCCAGAACAGAGGTAACTGGTTTGCTAGTCTTGTGCTTGAAGGATAAAAGTTCAAGGTCAGCAGTAATCAAAAAAACTCACAAAAAATAATGCATATTTAGCATATATGTTGTCCCAGCTACAGGCGTTTGCAGACTGCATGATTATTTGCAATAGCCACGTGAGATAATTGTAGCAGGATGTTAACGAACATTGGAAATTCTGTGCTGTGATGTCTATTGGTGGTTGGATATCATGGGGAATTATATCCAATTTTGATGACCATGCGGAGGTGAGCCACATATAATGTCGGCACTCGGTGCCCACAATTTGCTTGTGAAGCTTTGCTCATAGGATCATATCGGCCGAGTCTTACAAGCTTATGTTTGCATTCCAATGATTAATGATTACGTTGTGCCTTTATGTAGTCAAAGCGGCTTTGTTGTACTAGCCAAGACGAGAGCTATGCAGATTTTGTGTCTTTGTAGATCATTTTCTGAGTTGCATTCAAGGATGTTGTGGGGATGTCGTAGTAAAAACTTGCTTGATTTTTTAATTTTTAGTGCTGTGTTTTCAAACAAGTAATTCATGTGAAAAAATGTAGCAGAAATTGGTGTGATGTTGAAAGTTGTTTGTTGAAATTTGTAATGTTTTTTTGGGCTGCAGATACTGTTGTAAAATAAGATTATGCCTACAGCAGTGATACAAAGAGAGGCAGAAAGAGAGAGATTAAATTCATTGTTAGAAATTTTTTGAGGCTTAATAAATCTTTATTTATAGTCCTTCAAGGCAGGGTATTGTCTGGGTTAACGTTGTGATGTTACATTGTAACATTGCTGACGTCTGTCAAAACATCAGCTACTGTCAGCCTCCCATTGTCCAGCGGTTGACTGTCGTCCAACATCTACTTCGAAAGAGTTATCTCACTTTTTGCATGATTTTTAGTAAAACAGTGCGAGACATAAGGGTCCCCTTCCATGAGAGAATGGGCAATGGCGTCCTTCAGCTTTAGACCCTACTAAATCAGCAAACCCCTCATGTACTTGTATGTGAGATCTTATAGTATTGTTTGCACATTTTGTTTTGTACAATGTCATTTCTGCTTAATTGTAAATAGTCAGAATGGACTAACGTGTGAAGAAAAATGCATTAGTTGCATTATTTTGTCGTTGCTCAATGATGTAATTTTTCACTGGTGCTTTGATAATTATGACTGTTGGTAATAAAAACGTATTTTCAACTGCCAACTAGAGCTGTGTCACTTTCTGTTAGTGGGATAAATAACCAAGCTAATCACCATTCTGTCAGCATATGATTGTGTTCACTTAACAGGTCTGTAGCAGCATAGTTTGGATTGGCCTGGCACTTATGCATGGGAGCACAAGTCTGTGTGGTTGGGGGGAGGGAGGGTCTGAGGGCTATGCCCCCAGTGTGGTTCAGAGGCAGAGCCCTGGTCGGGAGATAGTGGCAAAGCTCTTCTGTCTCCTGAAGCTGAATACTATTTTGCAGTGTGAAAGAAAATTGGCATCGATATTTTGCCTTAGTCAAATATAATTGAAAAAAAAATTTGTACATGCTATCGAACATTGGTCAAAAATGATAATTAAAATGTGAAAAAATATGATATTAATAAATTTTAAAACAAACCAAAAAAAATCTTAAAAGTTTGTTT
>Ga0209671_1006370_pt1 | contig 12103 bp, 11 predicted proteins | sample WorMetHERISLAND2_2_FD_187401 | JGI IMG/M metagenome (GOLD analysis project Ga0209671, IMG submission 187401) | Marine gutless worms symbiont microbial communities from Max Planck institute for Marine Microbiology, Germany - Olavius geniculatus... | ecosystem: Host-associated > Annelida >...
CACAGCGGACAGCACAAGGCCACAGAAAAAGATGAAGATGCCTGGAAAAATTTAAGACAGATCATCTGATATCAACGAACTTGTCTCGGCAAAAGGTTTCAAATACAGCTGGAAAAGGGTAGAGATGGCAGAGCTGTTTCATGTTTATTCAGTCATAAGTTTTATTATGGATTCTTTACATTATTTAGGCCCACTTTTGTTGCTAGGTGCAGCCATCCAATACTCAAATGTAAAAGACCAATGAAAAATGTTATTGTAACTGTAATTGACAGTGATGTAGAGAAGTGGTGTGTGGTTTATGTTCAACCAGAAATGACAAGACATAAGTCAAGCAGACTAAAAAAACTGTCAAAGCACACTGTGTCTCAAAAAAAGTATCCCCAACATTTTCGACTGTAACTTAAAAACCAATTATCAGATTTTGATAATTTTTGGTACAATTATTCCTGACACAACTTGCCATCAAATGACCATTTAGTTTCAAACCTCACCCAACGTTTGTTTCTGCACTACCTGGAGAGAGCACAACCAGCGAAATATCACTTTTTTATCCAATGCGATATGATTGCTTAATTAACATAACGCGTAAAAACACATTTTGTTCACATTTCTGACACTCTGGCTAACATTTCATTCAGTTGTCCATTTTTCAACTGCCTGCAGTAAAATTGCTTGAAGCGTTGGCCCACTATGCGAACACAGGCAAGGAGATGCTTTTTCCATTCATTGACAGCAGTATTGATAATGTTCTGCTCCAGACCAGTCCAGGCTCTACCAGTCGCTTTTTGACTTTGCAGACATTCCTAAACTTCATCTGGTAGACACACTGCTGCAAGACCTGCTGTTGGGGCCGACAAATTAGAATACATGGAATTCATTGACGTTTTTCCATTCATTTTAACATCTATTATGCTTGGTCTGCTTTCCCCAGATAGTGCAAAAGCAGACGTTGGGTGACGTGAAAACTAAAACATTTATTTAATAGCCAGTTGTGTCGGAAATATTTTTGCCAAATATTATTAAAATTTGCTAATCTTTATTCAAGGCATGATTGATAATGTTGGGAATGTTTTTTCAGGTTTTCTTTTTTAACACATATTTCGCTTGATCTGCTTTCCCTAGGTAGTGTAGAAGCATACACTGGGTGAGGTGGAAAACTGAATGTTTATTTGATGGCAAGTTGCATCCGGAATATTTCTACCGAAAATTATCAAAATCTGATAATTGATTTTCAAGTTACAGTTGAAAATGTTGGGGATACTTTTTTTGAGACACAGTGTACAAACTATTCAAACCAAGATAAATTATCAGTGTCCGTCCTAACTTTTTCAGTCAACGTGTTAATAATACATGAAACAGTTTACCATCAAATGTTAACTTCTTATAATTAGCATACAATACACAATGTCAATTATTCTGCATTCAATACTTTGTTCACATTTTAATTATTGTGTTTTTGTGTTTCACTTTTCATTGAGCATTTCATGTTCTGTGTCATCGACAGACCATTTCTTCTGATGGCAATACACACATGATGCACATATGATGCACAATGCTACCAGTATGTGTTTCTAGTGTGCTTTTGCTGTAACAAAGTGTTGTTCCCATATTGAAATGAGACGAAATAAACGTTTATATGTGTTGCAGCTAAGGCACTAGATTGCATCAATACAATGTCATACAATACAATATAATACCACACATCAAGACAGTGTCACATAAAAAGTGAAATGTTTGCACAGCTCACCTGTTCATAAGAGAGCTGAGCCTGCTCAAAGAAGCCATGTTGTTCGTAGGTGAGAGCTAGAGTGACTTCAGGCAGACGGGCTCGCTTCAACCAGACAGCTGTAAACATGTCCTCCTCTTTCAGCAGTGAATACAACTCACACAGTGACTCCAGTGTGTCCTAGCAACCATATGCATATACACAATGTAAAGTCATTCCCGAGCCATAACAATCATAGGGCAACACTGATCTCAGTTTCCTTAGCCCTCGGACAGACACCAGTTTACACTGCCAGACCACAGATAAGAGGCTAGTGAATCGTGTTGAAGGTCGTTTATGTTCCAGCTTTTGCTGGTACTCATTGTGCCTACCCACCACAAAGAGAGGGCCAGGCTGAGTTGACCTAAAAACAAGCTGTTGTTGTTGCGATGAGCCCATCGGGCAATGCCTTAAGCAAGGGGGAATGCCCCAGAGATAAGAAATTCCACTAGATTGCCACAGTTCTAAAACATATCGATGATGCAAACAGTATCACTGAAATAATCTTGACGTCCTGCTATCTAATATGACAGAAGTAAACGTTCAGCCATCTCCTCCCTATTACCAAAAGTACACACATTTGTCTTTACTTCTTCATGGAAAGCCATCTCAGAGCTATAGCCACCTACCATATGAGATCATGCACTGTTACCCGACACCCGACATAGGTGAACCTGCCTCACCCTAACCCCAGCAATCAGGCCGGACTGCCGATACTTCATCTACCTACCCCCGCAAGATAGGAGGCTGAGTTGACTTTGGTGTATCAACCAAAACAGCTAAATAAAAAATGAGAAACTGGCCCTAAGTCAAGGAAGTCAATAACAAATACATACTGGAGGTGATATCGATGCAGCATCAAAGTCGTATTCCGCTGCCGCGGTGGCAGCCGCCGGTACAACACTCCGTGGCCTAAACAGTGGACTTGTCTCGGCAGCAGACTGTTCCAATACCAGCAGAGCGCGATGCCACAGATTGTGTGACTTTCCAACGTACTTGACAATACATGGCTTGAGCGGCACACTCGGTGGTCCGCACTGGAATACTGCATCAACGAACGTGCTCAAAGCGCTTGGGTGACAGTCTTTCTGTAGCACGTGACTGCCACTGCAGATGAACGGACCAATCACACTGGACAGCGACTGCGATATCACACATGCAAATATTCTCTGCCATTAATATAGATTTTTACCTCCGCCAAGGAGGTAACGTTTTTGCCAGACTTTGTTTGTTTGTTTGTCTGTCTGTCTATCTGTTAGCAAGATAACTCAAAAAGTTATGGACGGATCTTTCTGAAATTTTGAGGGTATGTCGGGAATGGCACAAACTACCAGCGATTCAATTTTGGGGGTGATCTGGAAGGAATCCTGGATTCTGGATCACTTTGAAATTTTCGTTACCATAGCTTTCAATGGGGCATAAGGGAAACCGCTGCAAAACCAAAGATGGTGTTGCCACCTAGCGAACAACATTGCCTTGGGGGAAGGGTGCGGTCTCTGACTGCTTTCTAGTTTTATATATTTAGGCCCAGCATCTTTGGCTGTGAAGCGCTACCATTCAGGACTGTGTAAGAGATGTGATATTTTGACTCACAGTACATATCCTCAGTTTTTAATTTACCCAACCTATTTTTTAACTTCAAAAGTTGGTGGTGACTAAAAACTAGAAGATACAAGTGCAAAGGGACATCAGAAACTGAAGCATCTGGATAATATGAGTGCATCGTGGAAAGATAACATGAGCCAAGTACAGCTCATAAGGGCCTCAAAGAACAGAGTGTTATGGTATCACATAGTCGCCAACATCATTTATGATAGCATGCTACCCTAAAAAGAATAAACCCATTTTTCCAGAGTTACTACTTTAGTTAAGTTTACTCGTGGTTTTCAAAAATACTGTTCAGAATTGTTGAATCAGAACTGTCCATACAGGCCAAATGCCGTTACTTTTGGCTTTTGTTGTTCCAGAGTTACTCCTCATGTGGTTTGGGACTGACCAAAAGTACTGGGACCAGTTGAGGCAGAGCTTTTTTCAGGCTGAATGTCCAAAACAGAAAGAGATCAACATCTCAGTCACTTCTGATCTTCCGCTAACATCTAAAAAATTTGGCTCCTTCAGAAAATGATACCCGGCCGTCATCAACTACTAACTATTTACATTACTACTGATATTGAAATAACTCTGCTTTTAATGCAACTGATACTCTGACTGACTGACCGACTGACAAATCAGATGACTGACTGAGAACAAAAGAAGAACTCTGCTAGTTACGTACGGCCTGCATGCGCTCGGAAAGCACTTTCCAGCAGCGTGGAAAGAGTGTGAGCCAAACGTCATGAGCCAGCTGAGTGTTGTAGTGACACAGCTGAATTAGTCCAGTCAGAAACGTTCTTATCTACAATGTCAACGATAATGACAACATTAAATTTATAGAGTACAATATCATGAAGTAATTCTATATATTGCATTGAGTACATCAATATCTTGCAAAAAGCACAGTTTTAAACTACACCCAGACTAAAGACAGTGCTGTAGAGCGATGGATCACGGAAATGAGTAATGAGTTCCAAGCCAACTAACAACTAACTATCACATGACTGAATCAGTCCAGTCAGTAAAGTGCTTTTCTACCATTAATCAGTATCAGTGTTCACATTTTAAATATCACAAATTCAAACAGCCCATTATGACACAACGGGAAAGAACTGTTTTCCCGCCATTTCACTGCAGCTGATAATAAAATAGCAAACAGCTATAGGACCTTAACCTTTAATCTTATGACTCCAAAAGCTAAATCCGTTCATCTTTGTCCTGAAATAAAAATTTTTTGTAAATCCATAAAAAGTGTGCTACAGATAGCTTATCATGAAAACATTGTGGACAGACATGCACGATGCCTCAGACTTAGCCTAGCAATGAAGGGTAAAGGCATAATACAAGACCAAAGTATTCGTAGTTCTATATTATGCCTTTGAGGGCAAAGACCCTCAAATGGATCAGCTTTAAAATGCATAAGAGTGCAGTAATGATAAGAAACAAAACTCCATCTGACTTGGCCAAGGTATCAAACTATTGTACTTTGCATAAACCAGACTAGATATATAATTTCGTTGTATTCTATCTCACTTTATCACTAAAATTTTGCTCTGAATTCTGATGCAGTGCAATGTTAGATCAATATTATACAAGCCTTCATATCTCGACATTCGTTGAGGAACTTGGTCTGGCGTTTGATGCTAAATCTCAAGACTTGCTGTGGGTCATCGTTAACAGAGGTTATTGCTGAAACGTTCAGCTGAGTTACATCAGCACATGACAGAGCTGTTTCAATGTCCTCCTGCATCGCACAAATAGTAGTGGAAATGCAGTAGTAGAAGTAATAGTAGTAATAGTTGATAGGTCATTGTTGTAGTCATAGTTGTAGTCGTAGTCAGTCATAACTTTCACAGTTGTTAAGATATTTTAAACACTTTCGACGTACAGAACTTTGCACATTTAGTTTTCTGCATCAACAACATATGACAAATATCAATCACACCTTAACTATGCAAACACCTGACTGTGTTTACATATAATGACACTTTACTACACTGGCACACATTACATTGGTGGCCTAATTAAATGCTGTAAAACTCTGTGCACTGGGGAAAAATTTACAAAATAGCTAAAAAATTTACAAAAATAGCTCAAAAACTGTTATGATGATGACAAGTAAGAGGATTTGCTTTATCTGAGATACAGTGTATAACGATAACGAAGCCAAAAAGAAAATGCGACAAATTTACATCAAAGCTGGCGGTGGCATCAAAACCAGCATCAACGTCCATTGGTTCTTCTTTCATCGATGACATAGCAGTGAAAGCAGCGCGGTCCTGACTGTCAGCTACACTGATCACTTGTGTCGTCGATGGCAACAGCAAAGTCGAGTTCGAGTTCTGTGCTGTCATGTCGGCTGTGGCCACACTGAGTACCAGCTGAAATCAAACAAAGCGTGTCTTTAACAAGGATAGAGTCATTAAAATATATGTTAATTGTTATAAAAACATCCATAAAATTGAAAACATCCATATCATGCAGTAAATGTGTCAGCATAAGCAAATAAAAGTGAGTAAGTAATAGTCTAGTGCATATATGAACTATAACGTAACTATACAGACTTTATTATCATCAACAGTACCAACAGTAAGTCTATATTAGCTACTGGTATAGCTCAAAGCTTTCTGTAAGACAAAAATCCTTCCTCTCATCCAGCTGACAACTGAAGGGATGTGATGAAATACAAATAATACAATGTAATATACACATACGTAATACAGCATGAACAATCTGGAAATCTGTAACTCTGACATCAATGTCTGACCTCAACGCATTGTTTGATCCAGAAGTGTCCGGCCATTGACTCCCAGTTCTGTGAGCTAACAATGTACAGCAGCCGGTCGAACAGACGACGTCGGATGCTTGCATCAAAGACTTCCATGAACTTCTGACGTATGTGCGGCTGCGAACAGCGAAGTCCACCGAGGAACGCCGGCTCAAGCTTTGACGTCAGCTCAGAGTTACGAAGCGAATCATCCCTATGTTAACAACACTGCATGTTAAAACTAAGCAGAAGCGATCAAAGATCTCAGACCTCCACCAAGAACAGTGCTGCTGCCGTCTGGCCAATATAAACGATCCACTAAATGTTCTTTGACATTGCTATCTTAACAAAAATTTAATCCAGAAATTCCTTGACGCAGATCTAAATCTGTACTTGAGAGCCCGGGATACACATCCTGCATCATATCGCCATCAACATCCAAGTGGCTGGTCTTTGGGTCACTCTCGATTGATTGATCAATCTGGGATTTTTAAAGCAGCTTAAGTAATAAAAACTACTACTAGTCCACTAAAATTAAAATTAGAATGGAAAATTAGATGGAATTCGGTCCAGAAATAGCTGGAAAAAAATTTCATAAAAAAGCGGGTTTTTCGAGTCATTAGCAGCAGAAGGTGCCAAACGACTCAGGCAGTTAACATTCTATCGGTAATGGCAACAAAAAAATCTAATAATGATCATGAACAAAATAATATGGATCAACCCTTTGCAAAATTTCATGAACATTTATTTATCACCATCATCGTCATTAAAGCCCACAGTTTTCCACGGGCCACAAAATTTCGAGCCGAGCCACGGAATTTGCCCTTTTCCGCTAAATTTTCGCGGAATTTTACAGAAGTTAAGAAATGACCAATGATTAGTACGATTGTCGACTTTAGACTAACTATAATTATCATCGTATACAGCACAATCGCAAAATTAACACAATGCAATTAATTGACAAATTGCACTTTTGAAAAGAAAAAAAACAATAATTTCCTTTGTACGTTGCTAGCATAACTGAGCGCCATGCCATGCCAGCATCCAAAAACTTATGTTTTTTAAACAGAATAAAGTTTAGTTTATGCACAAACGGAAGGCCACAGTAAGCTGCGGAATTTGGACAATTTTGCCTCAGTGAGCCGCGAAATTTTGCGAAATAGCCTGGGAAATTTGACAAAATTTACCACGAAAAACTGTGGGCCCTAATCATCATCATCGTCGTCATCATGATCAATAGATAACTCAATGCCGTTACAAACCTGTAGACAAAGTAGACGAGTTCAAGAAACTGAGCGTTGAGTTCTGTGTCATCGGGAAATCGTTTCTCCACATGCTGCGACAACTTGACGAGAAGAATCGCTTTTTCTCTCAACGACGGACAGGAAGCGCTACCGGCCACTGGTGCCTGACAGAACACATCAAAATGTAAATAAATCGACAGTACACATCCCAGAGCATGTTAAAAACATCAACAAAAAATTAGAGGTGTCAAAGCGTTAATTTTTTGAATGCATTAATGCACTGCATTAATTTTTTTAACACAATAATTAACACGTTATTAATGCACCCAGGCCCATCAAGAGGAAGAGTAGGGGGGTAAGTTACCCCAGGCCCCGTGATGGTTGGGGGGCACCGCCTGTAGAATATAGAAAGTTAGAAACACATTTGTAAACATATAACTAGCAACAACTGGGTCCTAGCTAGCATAGAAAATTAGAAATCTATTAGCCTGTTGTTGGAATAATTATTTATTTACAGTAGTGATGGAACGACAACTACAGTTTAGTTACTTTAATTCATGCGATTGTCAAATAACCGCAGTTTAACAGAATATTGGAACTTCTGCTTCAAAGAATTTAGTAAATTAACATAAATTTACGTTTGTTAGTTAATTTTTTTAATGCGTATTAATTTTTTAACGTGCGTTAATTTATTAACACATTAATGCAGTAATTAATGTGTTAATTTGACAGCTCTACAAAAAATACATCCCAGCTAGCTGATAAAATAATTTTTGCACAGACTGATTCTTATATACTCAACTCTCAGTTCAATCGTAAACACACATATACTTACTGGCGCCTGACAATGTAGCAAATCATCAACAAACGACCAACAAAACTGCAGCTCAGTGTAGTCGAGTTCCCTCATTTCAAGTCTAAGTCTGAGTCCGAGTCACGAAGAGCAGACTCTAGCTGGACTTGACTTCAATTAAGCAATCCGAAAATTTGTAAAATTTGTAAAGCGCCCCACAGTCAAACTCACTTGTAAAATTTATGTAGACCTTAATTAGACATTTCACTCGGCATATATAATATGTTGATTTGAACTTTATAAATGTACAAAATTAATGTTTAGCGAAAAATGGCATTACGTTACATTATGCTAAAAATTCGGATCTTGGCAAGTGGCAGAAAATGACGTCACTGATTGAACAGTCAGTGTTTATCAATTAATTTCAATATTTTCAATAAAAAATACTGTGTCGCATGACAACTGCAGCAGTACACAGGTAAAATGTGATTTTATAATGCTTATGTTTCTATGCATAATTAACGCTGATGATGTGTTCAACTGGTGATGTCATCAGCCTGACAAAATGGCATCTCGTTTTCTATGGCACTTTCGTAGATCGTCGATTTCAAATGTAAGTTTCTTCATGTTGACAAAACGCTGGTTGCCAATATTCTATAAAAATTATCAGAAATTTATGCTGTTTCAGGAAAATGCATAAATTATATATGCTAATTTTGGTGTCCATGGACCATTAAACAGAGTTCTCAGAGGCATCTGTTACTAACAGGCATGATCAAAAACCATGTTTTGTGGCCTAGTTTGAAGCACTCTATACCTCTAATGCCACCATTTTTAGGTTTTTCACTGATTATTATTTAATAACTAATCACGAACAAACACATTTACATACTAATATTATACTTACTAACTTAAATTATTTGTTACAAACAGTCACAGTGTTACAGAAAAAATCGCAAATCAACATCACTTAGAAAATAAAGGAAACTAAATGTAAAGAAACATTTAGAAGAAGAAAACAAGCTCTAATCAGTGCACAGCTTCAACATACCTTTGTCTTAACCCATTCTTCAACCATCTTCATGATTGCCTTCATGACCTTGGCATCCTGCGTCTTGTCAATGAGTCCGACGAGGATCGTTCCAATGAAAGCCTTGCGCATGTCCGGGGTCATCACTCCGACACGATTCTTCACAAGATCCAGGCTCAGTATGAGCAGATCGCTGCCGTAGCTGGGGTCGGGGGGAGTCGTCGGGGTCAGATGCTCACGAGCTAAGCGCTGTAGCACTCGCATGAAGGATGTGATGAGGCGGTCGATGTAACTCGGGTTGTTCATACATGCCGCCTTCAGGATCATCAGCGTGCCAGACAGCTGTGTCTGAGAGTTGGTCGCCATTCTGTAATGTCAACATCGGCAACAGACTTGACAATGAAAAAGCACAACATATTCAAACACACACCTTGAGTCAAGAATAAACAAGGCACTATGTAAATTCTCATCCTTATCTTTGCCCAACCAATACTGACCAAATTTCAAAATCCTTTGACTGGCACACTTATCAGACAATCTGCAACAAAATAATCATCATTTTAGTTCCCCCGCATAAAAAGTGAACAAGCATTTAGTGCCATGTTTTTTGACTAACCTTGTATATCAAATTACGCAGCAACACACCACTCCAAGTGAAGTTTAATTAAACAAGAAAAACACGTAAGTCTGGGTCCTGTTCAAATACATTGTGTGACCATTTACAAAGAACTGTGCATCCTTAGTGCTGACCTTTAACCCTTCACACTAAAAAAGTGGCACGCTAGCTACTCTAGCTGTTATGTTGGGCCACTTGCCAGGTGGTTTCCTTTGGGGACTGTGAAATCCTTTGGTGAGCCTGACAGTATAGAGAGTAGTAATGTGGACGGGGGTAGTTGTGCTCTTAGCTATTCCCGCCATGACTTTCAGTACCCAGTATAATTGCTTGGAACTTTCTGGGGATGGCTGATGGGCCCATATGGCGGCCTAAGACTATGGGGCGGCACTGGCTGCCCTGCCCAGCATTGGAAGTTGGAACTTATTCTAGCACCGAAAAATGTTCACATCGATTTTGGTTTTGCTGTGCTCTTTTGACCAAGTCGATTATCATTGTGATTTAATTCACCAAAGCAGGAATAAACGCCAATACAATAAAACAGTAACTGTAACTGTAACAGACAGTAACTGCGCTTATGAACTAAGGCCCATGACACACGATCCAATTTTCTGGTGACCAGCTTCTGGTACCAGAAACATGGCGTCTCCAATTCCATCGGTTCGCCTCATCGGTTAAAACACCGCAGGTCCAGCATTAAAATAAGATTCCAATCACGACGCTCAATCATCATCAATCAATACTAATCAGAAGTTTATACTGTGTAGTGTTCAAGTGTTTAGTGAATGAATGAAATAGAATATTTTGTATCGATAGTTGATATGATACGATTCGTTGCTATGGCGACGTTTACCAAGATGCTGCAATCATTCGAAAGGCATAATGGGTCCGGTATTTACTGTTGTGGAAACTTATTTCACGTTGTAATTACCGTACGCTGGTTTAGCTTTATTGCGCTTATTTGCTTGGTGGCAGTTAAATGCAGTCGAGAAGCATAATTCAAACTTCATTTTCTGATGTTCACTCTACTAATAAATGCAGCAAAAATCTTGGTAAAAATTAACACAGTAAATATTAGTGAATAAATAAGTAACACTATTTAATTTGCAGACGATGCACTGCATAATGATGTAAGCACATCTCAGCGGCCAATGGCAGCACTGCATCTGAGTCACGTGATCCCAAGTTTCTGGTGAAGAGTAGAACATATTCTACTGGGCCCCAGTTGCTGGCACCAGAAAAATCTGGTACCAGAATGCATGGCAGACGAGCAAAGTTACTGGTACCAGTATCTGGTCACCAAAACTTGGGTGCAGAACTTGGATCGTGTGTCATTGGCCTAACCAATAAAACTTCCATAAAACAAATAAACACAGATCAAAACTGACTTCTCGTAGTTGGCCAATCCCTCATAGACAATCTTACTGACACACGCGTACAAACACTCGAGCTCTTCAAACTTTGATGCGACGCTGGACGTGGCCGACTCTGTAGGAAAGATACTCATTAGTCTCGACAGAAGGCTGTGAACTGTGAGAATCACGCGCTTCTGTGGGCAGTTCATGCAGGCGGCGATACCTCGCTGCAGTGGCTTGAAACACGCGAGTATCATCTCTTTCCTCTGAATCACGACATAAACACAGACACATTCAGCGACATCAACAGTAAAAAACAGGGGACAAAATTTGCAATTTTCGGATAAACAGCTGCATATTTCCAGAGAAAAAAAAACAAAGTGCTCAATTTTTTTAAAATTTCGCCCTAAATATCCCTGAAATGGTAAATTCTCAGCCCAAAATTTTGTTTTTTTTTAATTAAAATTTTCGGACAAAAATAATCTTCTGATGGGCAAAAATTTGGAGGAGGCAGTAATCGTCCTCCCTGCAATGATACCACTATATGACTAGTAGCAAAAAGTTTACGAAAAGCAAAGGTTACTTTTCGCTGCAAAACACTTTATTTAACACAGCAAATAAACATTGAAGAAACAACTACCCCATTACTGTACATCAATAACTCATTTCATTACATTACTTGACACATAGATTCCCCCCACAAATTTCCCAATTTTAAATTCCTGTTACTCCTTACATTTGATTATATAGAACATGTTCACGTGAAAACACAACATCAAATTAAACACTAAGACAAATTATACATAAAAATCATTCATACAACGTGTATTGAAATTTGGTATCAGAGAAAATATACTCGAACTTTTAATCTTTTAAATTAAAACAAATATCGATCAGATTGATTTCCATGTCAAAGAAAAGATTAAAACAATTAATATTATAC
>Ga0209671_1006374_pt1 | contig 12102 bp, 6 predicted proteins | sample WorMetHERISLAND2_2_FD_187401 | JGI IMG/M metagenome (GOLD analysis project Ga0209671, IMG submission 187401) | Marine gutless worms symbiont microbial communities from Max Planck institute for Marine Microbiology, Germany - Olavius geniculatus... | ecosystem: Host-associated > Annelida >...
CGGTGGCGCCCGTTGCGGCCACCGAAAACACTAGACCAACCACCGACCCAACAGCAGCTCCCCAAAACATAAATCTTAACACCACTAGGCACTCAACCGACATTTTGCAGCATTCTACAGATGAACCACAGTCCGTTAATGAAAGATGCGGGGAATAAAAGTCACTAATGTCAATTAGATGTTGTTGTTGATTTCAGCGTACGGTCGGCAGCGATGGATGTGATTGATGACGTCACTGACACGACGACTACGTTGTTCGACTCGACTTGCGTACGTGAATCGACGCTTGCCTCGATACTTGCCGATCGGCGCCATGTTGACACGTCATACACGCGCATGCGCTACGTCATCAACATTCTACTTCCGATCATCTTCGGCGCCGGAGTGGCGGGCAATGCGCTGAACGCGGTGCTGTTAACTCGTCGTCGTTCGTCGGCTCACAGTGACGGTGGTGGCGGCGGTCGACCCACGGCGTTCGAGCGCTCGGCAACCGCTGGACTTGTCGCTCTGTCCGCCTCCGACTTCGCCTTCTGTCTCGTCGGCTTTGCCGAAGTGCTGTTTCTAGGCACACCGCGCGATCACAGTTGGCGGGCGCTCGCACGTCTGTACTATGACACCTACCACGGCGCTCTGATGAATCTGTTTCTGTTCTCGAGCACGTGGCTGATCGCTCTGGTGTCCGTTGAGCGATGTCTGGCTGTCTGCTATCCGTTCCGCGCCGCAGCGTTGATTCGTGTGCGTCGCACGGTCACTGCGCACGTCGTCGTCTTTGCCGTGTCTGCACTGCTCAACGTCCCTCTGTTCCTCCGTTCCACCATTGACTGTTTGGTGTCGTGCCGTGCTGACGGCAGCAGTCTGCAGGCTGGCAGCAGCAACAGCAGCTCGACCGTATCCCTACAGCACGCCACCGTGGCGTCCATCGACCACGACGATAACGACAACTCATCGTGCGCTGTTCAATACTACAGACGACCTTCCACGCTGTCCGTGTCCAGACCAGGTCTCCTGTACGTACACAAAGTCTTCTGGTTCGCTGTCGGCACGTTTCTACCACTGCTGCTAATCGTCTACAGCAACGTGCGGCTGATCCGCGAGATCTACTCAATGCGCAGGAAGTCGTCTGCTGCCGGTGGGTCATCGATGTCGCGTCCCGCCTCGAAGCCGTCTCTGGGCGTGGACAGGGACAAATCGTCGACGAGAACTCTGACGCTGACGCTGATCGCCATCGGCGTCTGCTTCCTGTTGCTTGTCTGTCCGTCGATGGCTATTCAGTTCTGGCGATTTGCCAGCTACTCGAGCTACGGCGGGGACAAGGCGCCACCGTCGTCGACGACGGCGGCTGGCCGGGCCGAGGTGAGCGCCATCGTCATTACGAACCTGACACAAGCGATCAAGTTCTCATCCAACTTTCTGCTCTACTGTGTCGTCAGCCGGTCGTTCCGGCGCACGTTCAGTAAGCTGTTCGGTGCTCGGCGCTGTGATGGTCGAAATGAGGAGCGTTTGAAGGCGATCCGAGGAGACTGTAACGCCGCACTGATAGCTGCGCCTGCAGCACTGACAGTCGATAACAACGCAGCCGACACCGGCGTCTGATGAGCCTGTCATTGTTGATCGACATCTTCGTCTAACTGCAGCAGCAGCTGCTGGTTCGACGGACTGCATAGGCCAGATACGAGTTATGTCGCGTAAGCCGTCAGCCCATCATCGCCGGCTAGCTCACCGAGATCCAGAAGGGCTGACGCAGTCGCGATCTTCGCGTTGCTCGGTCCCCTGATCGGGCTCCATGGGGAATCTCCACGAGTTGACACGTCTCGTCATCAGTGGTGTCTCGTCGAAGGCTGCCGGTACGGCTGACCTAGCTGACACACTACATGACCCGACACCCGAGCATCAAACGTAGATGACCATACGACTCGGACGAAAACCAAATCCAGTGTGAGCTCCGCTGCAGCAATCGCTGCCTTATAAAGTGCCAGGCCTGACTCACCAATCAACATATCCGTGATGTGGCATTGCATCAATCCCGTACATGGCATAGGGGCCTAAAGGAACGTAACGTAGGCCTACACTGTTGTGGCTTTTTCGTAATAGTTACAGCAGTGTTTTGTTTTTTTTGCGACACTCCCTGCGGCAAATGTGCGAAAAAATAAAATAAGTTAAAACTACTGCAAAACAGTTTGTTTTATTGCAGTAACTGCGAATCCCGGGGATAGAATGCAACCTCTCTCCAGTCCACTTTTTTCGCTCTATGATAAACAGTAAACGAAGTCGACGACTAATGTTTCCAGTTGTTTTTATTTTATTCGCACGTGTGCTAGCGTCCTTACCGAAGGGACGTGTAACTGTACTGTGTCTGCCCATTTCGCCGCGACATGCATATATCCGTCTAGTCAGATCTCTGCTGATCTCCTTGCTGTTTATAAAACTTGAAAGTCAAAGAAATAGCAAACACTAAACATTATACAGAACTCTGCGTCTTGTTGCCTATGATCGAAAGCGATAGACTAAATTAAAATAACAGAACTAGGTTATAATAAAAAGACATTCTTTTGGCCGTTAAATATGAAGTTAGGCCTATATAATTGTTTCTAGTTATCACTTCAGAGGTTAATAACATCTGTTATTCGAACCTATTGCATTATTGTGCAGTACATAGCCTGCTCTTCTCCTGTACGAAGTTCAGCGCATACAGTGTACATGCGCATCTGCTAATTCGTGTGACTGATTTTTTTGCACTCAAAAAACGCCAGTAGGCCTAATAATGCATGAGAAAAACAAAGAATTGATAGTTTGTATAACATATATAAAGTTACGTTCTTGATTTCCACTGGACTATTGCACTGGCGTAGCCATAGGGGGGCACATCCCCCCTAGGAGCCTACTCAGTTACTAAAAATGCCAAAAATGCACCAAAAAACGTCATCTTCACGCCAAAAATCCGAAAATTTTCTGGGGAGGGGGCCCCACTACTACTAGATCCAGGCTACGCCACTGGACTACTGCGCAGTATTATCTACCGAGTGGCACATAAAACGTGGAACATAGGACATGGTTTACGTAGCCGGGCGGGCCCTCCCCCATATCTATAGGCCTATCGTGCAATCCGACAATGTTGGAAAAGATTAGCATTATGTTTCTTAAAGCAGGTTTGAAATTCCTGACACTGATCTGTACAAAGACTCTGTTTTGAATTAAATCTTACTAGTCAAGTTCAAGTAGTCTGTTTTTCTAAGCTTTGAAAAACGTTTTATGTTGTAAATGAAAAACCAGTTGCACTCACGCCATATTCTGTGAACAGATTATCCAAATTAAGATAACAGTTAGGCCTATGATTTTACAAAAATTACAATATTTCTGAAACTAATATTTCTGAAATTATAACGTATAATGTTCGCAGTATTCGCTGTCTGTATTGACGACTTTATAGAGTTTGCTCAAACTCACTCATATGCAGAAAAAAACTGGGTTTGTGGGTTGTGGCAGTGTTATTTTATGCACCTGTAGGCCTAGTCTTGCAGCAATATGCGAGTATGGGACTCGTGTCTGTGAAAAGAGAAATTAGTTATTCAGCTGGTGTTTCTTCTAGATTTTGTGTATGAAAATTTACGGCGTAGCACTGAAAGCCATTTAGTTCTGCACTTTTCCTGCTGTACGTGCGTCATTTGCTTCACACAATGATTCTATCCCACTGCAGACGCCGCGAACTTGTTAGCCTGGCGGAGAATTTTCTTGTTGTCAAAAAATTTTTGTTAACAAAACAACGACCAGCATAATTTGGTAAAAAACGGAATCGCTAATCGATGCTGCCACCTGGCGAATCACAAATCACCTTTTTTCCCAAGTCTGGACAGTGCACACTGGGACCCCACAAGAGTACTTGTCAAAGGGTATTTCAGTCCGTCGAATGGTTTAAGCAGGGGGCACGAATGTGACAGGCAGACAGAATATGCTACAAAAATGAGTAGGAATAGGCGGTGTTGCTTGAGCTGCAACAGCCTAATAATAATTACAGCAACAGAAAGTAATAAATCAGTAGACGATACATATATTATAAAAACGTATTATCAACATATAAATGACACTTCGAATAGCTGTGTGCAGACACAGAATAATTTTAGTTTCGACTAGCTGTTAAAAGCGATGACAAAAAAAGAAGCAAATTGTTATTGCAGCACCGAACAAAAGTTTATTCCGCAGTCAAACTCCTACTGCTTATCACTAGCACTATGTCTGCAGTGGTATAACGCGTTGTTAACTCCACAGATGCACTCAACAGTGTATATTATGGTCTACACGACCGACGGTCCACCATCGTAGAATAAAGGGTGTTAAATCGCTGTTTGGACTGTATAAGTTTGCTCAAACTCACTCATACCATTCTACACCGTGTCTCAGAAAAAAATGGGTTTGTGGGTTGTGGCAGTGTTATTTTTTTGGATAATTCCATGAAACACTGGCCGATTTTAATAATTTCTGGCACGGAACAAGACAAAGAAATTGGACGTAAATGCCTGTACTTTTCTGCACGTTAAGCCGAATTGATATGGTTTCAGTGCTGGACAAGCGTAAAAACCTGTCCGTCCCAAAGGTAAAGTAAGGCCTGCAGTTTTGCCCACCTCACCTTAATACTGTTGCTACATTACCTTGTGAAATGCAGAAATCGTGGTTTAGCCATTGACAACAATGAATTCATACTGGATAGTGCACACGTCGGCTTAGTTACTCTTTTAAGTTGGCGTTTACTGCAGACAACAAACAGTTGGTTAAGAGTGATATTGCATGCCATAGTCATTAGAATTGGCCAATGTTTCACGGAGTTATTCAAAAAATGACACTGGCAGAGTTTTTCTTCTGAGACACGGTGTAGTCACTAGTTTAACACAAACTTACACTTAATTCGGTTCCACACTGTATTAAGGATATACTTAACTGCTAAAATTTATATACATGTAACAACGAACAATTCAAACATCAATGCAAAACTTCAACACAAACAAATTATTAAGCATCGAGGGACGTTTCGGGTAGCACCAGATCGGGCTGTTTCCAGACGGGCTGGCCTGCGATGTAAGTGGCATGGACGTTGAGCTGGGAATCGAGAAGAACGAAGTCAGCGTCTGAACCAAAGTCCAGCGTGCCTTTCTGCTTGTCAATGCCGAGCAACTGGGCAGGATGCAGCGTCGCAGCTTCCAGTGCCTCGACTTGACTACACTCTACAAAAAAGATTAAACACACTATGGTTTCACTTTGCCGTAATCCTAACAGGTGCACAACGCATCTTACCCATCTGTCCCGGTCTGCCTAAACACCACAGATCAGTATTTGAATTGTGAAAAATTAGCTGGGGGTTAAACTTTTTGACTGTCGGAGACCAACCAAAAATTGTGATGTAAATCGTATGTATATAGTATATAGCTGCCCACAGTACATAATTTGGGGGCTTGAGAAAACAGTTGGGGGGGTTGAACGCTCCCTCTCCCCCAAGCAATTCAAACACTGCTACAGATCACCATAGATCAGCTAAGATGGCTGATGTTGTTTAATTTTCATGCACGAAAGCAGCTACTGCTTTCAGTGCATCTTAGCCATAGCAATTCTGTCCATCCGTCTGTCCGTCTGTCTGTCACACGGGTGGATCAGTCAAAAACGGTGCAAGCTACGATCACCAAATCTTCACCGTCGGCTACACGGAAGACTCTTGTTTCAGAAACCGTAAAGCTTTTCCATAAATTCGAGAAGGGTCCTCCCGAACGAGGGTGCTAAATGAGAGGGGGGTGGACAAAATTTGCGATTTTTGGCCAATAAGTTGCTGTATCTCAGTAACGGTGCGAGATATGGCCTAGGTTACTATTAATCACTAATATGGAGTCGTACACTGGCTCTCGATTGGTGCCAAATTCAATAACCTTGAACGCCAAAATAGGGGGTTTATGATTTTTTTGGCGATTTCAGGCTGCAACACAAGTCTATATCATTTACAAGGTGGCGCCACGGAACTATCATTATTCGATCCAGATAGAGAATTTGGTATTTGTATATTAACTTAGCGTGAACACCCCAATTTTCAGCTAAACTAAACTACTGAACCGGAACTGCTATAGGCATTCACACGTCTCATGAGCATTAGCTCAGATTTCTTGTTCAGCTTCAGATCGACATAATGCCATCGCAGAGTTAGAGTTAGGGTTGGTATTAAAATGGCCCGGTTGAAGTCAGGTTAGAGTTAGGATCTGTGGTGATCTGTGGTGACATACATGGATCTGAAGTTTACAAACTGGAACAATATTTGCCGTCTCAGCTGATCTCTGGTGCTTAGGCTGTCCGCTCGTCTTGTGCAAGCTCCTATTTAAACGAAAATGTAAAAGAAACTAAACCAAACAAAACACAACTGAATTGAACATCTTATTTCGTTTGATATCATTTCATTACATTTCAAATGCTTTGTGCGCTCCTTAAAACACAAAGTTTGGAAAAGGAAAAAAAGTAAAAGTAAGTAAGCAATAAGTAAAATGTGAATATATATAGCGCATATCGTTAAATTAACCTCTAATGCGCTAGTCACACTAGTACTGACTGAACAGGATTGTTTTGAAAAATTGTTTGAAACTGTCAATGTCACACGCCAGATCTCCGAGTTCATCTGGCAGCGAGTTCCAGACCGTCGGACCAGCAACTGGAAAAGCGCAACGATCGTACGTGTTGGGTCGACAGCGAGGTACAATGAGCATACAAAAACCAGAATTGGTGTGAATGTTCTCCAGAGCAGGACTAGCCAGTGTGCCTTGCTCTTAGCTCAAACAGTCGAAAAATCATGCAAACGACTGCATAATATGTTGCCACTGGACCAACCCTGTTTTCCAGTAGTCATATGCAATCATGGCAATTGACATTTCTTATTCTATATTGTCGCTTGTGACCTTATTTTACCTGAAAACTGCTGGGAAATTTATACTAGATTTAGTTAGCAGTGTTTTGATGTTGTCTGGGCCACAGAGGATATAGAAATTATAGAGTTTTAGCCTTCTCTGAAACTCAGAATCAAGAAAAGCACAGCTAATCCGGGTTCATCTGAAAAATGATTTAACAAACCAATCTGCATAAATGCTTTAACACTGTCGCTTGGCATGGCATCAGGCCTGTAAAACGCTGTTCCAACAATTTCACAAGTTCTCACAAGAACCCATATCAACATGATACATCAATCTGCATTGCACGGGAGAATAAAGATGTCAGAACTTGAAACAATTTGTGAGGTTTCGTACCTGCAGACTTAAGAAAATGCTTGACGCAGTCGTTCATAGTAGCTACACTATAACAACATACAACAAACATCGGCATCAAATGCAGGACTCTGCAAGTCATTGCAAACAGCTATAGGCTGCATCCAAAATTATCCGAAACTACAGATAAAAATAAACAGAATACAGAAAAAAGCACACTATCAGCGTCAGCTTATCGGATTCACAGAAATACAATTACAAACCACTGAAATCATTTTGCATTATTACAGCATTCTACATTTATTTACTCAAAAAATTTTGACAGAGTTACTGAAAGCCAATCTAGGTGCACCGAATGTGAACAACCCTGCATACTGTGACAATAGCAGACGACAACTTGAATGTCTTTAAAAGATCATCCACTGGCTGGAGAAGACAAATCAATCGAACACGTCTACCTACCTGCCACAGAGTGTGTCTGTTCCGGCTAAGACGGCACGGTTGTCCTTCACCTCGACTGACTGGGAACCAAGATGATGTACACCGGACGGCAAACCCATAGCAGATATAGCATCAGTGATCAATACCACACCTGCAGCAGCACAGTGCTAATTACACACACCCCGACCAGTGTCATGATCATTGCAAGTAATGGTAAGATTCAGTCAACACTCAACATCGAAGTCACACGACTTTGCCACACAATTCCTCACCGACGGCAACAGTATATATTAGCAGCTAGTAAACCAGACAGTACTTTAATAGCAGATGTTTCCGATGCTCAGAAACTAGATAAAATATTTTTCGCCTCCACTGGTCTCAAAAATTATCTACGAAATGATATCATACAAGAAATTTGAGCTAATGCTCACGGGACGCGCGAAAGCCTATAGCAGTTCCTGTTCTCAAACTGTCAGTCTATCTCCAGCCATTTCGTTGTGACTTTTACGGGGGTACCACTCTTTGATGCCCTCATGTGTAGATTTCCTTGAACGTGGAAAATCGAGACTTGGACCGTCGAAATCTACGTTCAATGCTGAAATTTTCATACGCAGCTTGTTTCGGCGCAATTCGCTCTTGCAATGTGTCTCACAGCCCGAAATCACCAAAAAATCCATAAAACCCCCTATTTTAATGCTGAAGATCATTCAAGGTCATTGAATTCAATGCCAATCGAGAGCCAGTGTATGACTTCCTATTAGTGATTAATAGTAACTTAGGCCCTATCTTGCACCATTACTGAGATACAGCGACTTATTGGCCAAAAATCGCAAATTTTGCCCATCAACCCCCCTCTCATTTAGCATCCTCGTTTGGCGTGACTCCCTTCGAACTTATGGAAAAGCTTTACAGTTCCTGAAACTAGTCTTCCAGGCAGCCGATGGTGAAGATTTGGGGATCCTAGCTTGGACTGTTTTTGCCTGATCCACCCGTGTCACAGACGGACAGACGGACGGAGGGACAGAATTGCGATGGCTAAGATGCACTGAAAGCTGTAGCTGCTTTCGCGCATAAAAAACGCAAAGTCCTTGCTGAGCCGTAATGCCCATATGGCAGTGCTGATCTCTGTTTCCATGGCTCTTGGGCAGATGTCAAGTTACAGTGCTAGACCATTGATACGAAAGCTGCACCACACAGCATGCATGTTTACATCCCAGCTTTCACTGATACTGAATGTTGACTGCACCTACCAAGAAAGGACAGCCAGGCTGAAAATGATGTGCGTGACTTGGTGGCACAAACATGACAGTATGAGGGTTGATCAATAAGTAATGAGAATCAATGTGTTAGACTTAAATTTTTTTCATAATCTATATACCTGTAAAAAGTACATTTTCTTCAAACACATATAGGTTTGTTGCAGATGTGACGTCATTGTAATTTATGACGTCACAGCGAGTTAAACAGAGACGATTTGGAGTGTTAACATGAACAGCGTAGAATTAGGCTCATTGTTGCATGACAATTCTCCAATCTGAAGCCGAATTTAGTAATGTGGTGCCCTGAAGCATCTGATTTTCTGAAAGCCCTAACGTTTATGAATTTCTCATTTGCACCTTCAAATATATGATAGCCTTAACCTGCGCTGGCTGTAAATAAATGCTCTAGAGCTAATTGTGACATCGCGTCAAAATTTAACGTTACCAGTTAAATTTTATCGAAAAGTTAACAGTTTATAACATCTGTTGTGTTGACGAAGAGATTAGCAACATTCTTGACTTGTTGCCCGAAAGCCCTCAATAAGCTGGGGGAGGGGGGCGAGAGCGAGCCCCTCGCACCCTGCCATAAATCCAGTACTGCAGTTCAGATCACAAGTCAATGATTGCACAACAAAATATTGGCAACTCTGGCTTCATACAATAAGATCATCCTGCACACAATAACGACCAAACCCCCAATAACTATCATCGATTTCAATATCTGAAATTGCTGAAATTTTATCTCTGCGATGTCTGCTAGGTATGACACAATGTTGTTTGCACCAATGCGGCGAATCGTTTTTATATGACAGTCTATGACATCATAAATTACCATGACGTCACATCCGCAACAAACGTGTTCGTGGAATATGTACTTTTTACTGGTATATAAACTGTGAAAAAATTTAGGTCTAATACCTTGATTCTCATTAAATAGTTCTTCGTACTTTGCAGAATTCATTTTCCCTGACTATCCAGGACAAAATGAATAGTTTTCCCTGACTAATCTGTTAACGCAAAATACCAATGTCAGTTTTCAATCGCTTGCAATAACACTAGAAGCAAGAGTAAAGGAACAAATTCAAAAGTGGACATAGAAACAATCTGCAAGTGAAGCGAGCAGAAAAATTTTGAACCATTGTACGCAGTCTGCATACAACAGTTCAAATTTTTCTTCTTCATTTTTTTTAACTTTTGCACCCTGGTACTTTAATTTTCCCTGACTTTCCCTGACCCTCTGATTTTTCCCTGACTTTAGAATGTCAAATTCCCTGACTTTTTCTGATCTTCTAATTTTTCCCCGATTTCCCCTGACCGTAGGAACCATGTCATTACTTACTGATCAACCCTCATATATCTATGAATGGTCACCCATCTCGGTACTAACAAGGGTCAGCGCTGATGCAAAAAACAATGTTAATACCAACCATAATAACAAACTTCTGCAAATATGCAGAAAGCAGAACTAGGCAGTCGTGAGCATCTATCTCTCCTTAAGCCCCTAGAGCAAGTTCCCCCTTCCTTCTTCCATCACTTCTCCTCTCTCTCTCTCTCATTCCCGGTCGAGAGGTGAGTCACCGCCCCAATCCATTCCAGGAAGTCCCATAGGCATCATGGATAAGTTACGAACAGACGCTTGTGATGAACTCCCAGGAATCGGATCCCGGGAGGTTGCGGCGCTTAGCTGGGCCGGTGAGGTTGGATGACATTGGGCTCAGACGCTTCCACCATGAGAAGGTGGCTGCGAAGGAAGCATCACTTCTCCTTCTCTATTTCCTCTTCCATTTTCTCCCTTTCTTCTTCGTTTTCCCTTCCCTTTTATCTTTTTACAACTAAAGAGTCAGTAAAGTGAAAAATGCATTTGGAAGCAGTTAGAAAAAAGCCAATACTGCACAACTTGGACCAAAATTTAAACAAAAGCTAAAAAATCCCCATCTAACCCTTATGATGGAGCATTTGCTCCATGGTTCACGTGGTTTATGAATGCTTGTAAAAAAATGCAGCATGTACCTCTGGGATGCGTTCTCTGAGCAATGCGGACTGCTGCTGGATGGGTGTGGACGCCATCGGCTATCATGCCATAAAATACACGAGCGTCTGGTGGCAGCTTGTGGCTGGCCAGCAGGCCGACCAAATGTGGGTCTCGATGGTGAAACTACACACAGTAGAACCACTAGCTGCTAACTCTAAAACAGAAATTAAATAGTAAAACTAGGTCTACTGAAAACTGTTTGAACGCCAGCTCAGAACCCCACAGGGTATCGCTATATATAGAAACAGAGTACTTATGTCTTGTAGATCATGATTCACTTCAGTGACATTATAACTGAACACTAACAATGATGGATCTGTATAAACATGTTTTTACACTGTGTCCCAAAATCAGCAGCCCCCTGTTCCAACAGACCTAATTCAGTTTTTAGTTCATGGATTTCAACAAAATATCGAGCACTGCACTATCTTAACATTACTTATGGTCTGCCCATTATGACATATGCACTTTACCGTGTGTGCTCAGTGTAATGTCATTATGACGTCAGAATTTGTTTAAATTAAGCTTATGTTCAATACGTTGTTATTGACAAGGTGATCAAGCAGCAGCGTAACTACCTGCCTTAAAGTAAGAGCTTGCGTGGAGGCCAAAAGTGGCCACTTTGAGCTCAAACTTCAAACGCTAGTTGGGTGTTTCCATGACTGTTTCAAATTTTGTAAATATCTGTTAACGATTCTTAAACGATAATTAACGATTCTACACTAACTTATCTGTAGGGGGACAGCTAATTCTGGGACACGATGTATATGCACAAAAGCTATGAATTCACTTTGTTCACTGGATTATTTATTGGATATTAATTCCGATTTGACTCTAAAGTAAAAGCATCAACATAAATTATATACAGACAGGCAGCATAGCGTTGAAGAGATGAGTGATAAGTCTTGCTCCAGCAGTGACGCCAGATTCACCCTGAGACAAGTTGGCCATCGAGTGACCTACACCCGTAAACACGTTCACAACTATCAATCAATGGGTGAGGTCAAGTTTCTAAGACTAAAGTCTTAGACTAAAGTCTTGATTTTCGACTTGACTTCAAACTTAACTTTCGTTTCTGGTCATCCATATTTTTTTTAAGTAACAGCCGAATGACTGCATGAATACAATTAGTTAACTAACATTATAGAAG
>Ga0209671_1006376_pt1 | contig 12098 bp, 7 predicted proteins | sample WorMetHERISLAND2_2_FD_187401 | JGI IMG/M metagenome (GOLD analysis project Ga0209671, IMG submission 187401) | Marine gutless worms symbiont microbial communities from Max Planck institute for Marine Microbiology, Germany - Olavius geniculatus... | ecosystem: Host-associated > Annelida >...
ACGTGGCCCGAACTCAAATACATTAGCATACGCAAAATGCGCATTGTCGACTTAGGGTCGGTCAACATGCGCGCCTATAACTTTTTTGTTAGTGAACCGAAGTTCACTAATTTTTTGTTGAGCTATAGGGTGATTTTAAGTGCCAAAATATGGTCTTTCGAAATAGTCGATTTGGTGGGCAAACATTAGCCGCGTACATGCTCTGGCAAGTGGACGAAATGTTCACCGGATTTTTTTTCCATCTAACGCAAGAACAATAGTAGTCGATAACTTAGTTTACCGATTTTAAATATGTCCATCTCTTTTGGAAATATTCGCGGTTAATGTCCGAAGTCGTGCGAAATCGGGTCGAATTTAGCATGTTTTTGGCCCCCAAAATTTTTTGGACCAAGATTATAAAATCTTCATGCGGCAAAATTTCGCGGCCATCGACCGACGGAGCTCGGAGATCTGGTGGCAAAAAATAATTAGAAATATGGGGCAGAGCCCAACGTAAGGCCGCCCGGCGCCGTAAGTCCGATTGGAGGACAGTTAAAGGGTTAAAATTTCGTTCGCAGCAAAGTCACGTGGCCCGAACGCAAGTGCATTATTATATACATGTATAGCAAGTGCAATGTTAAGCTTTCGTGGTTCGAAATAAAACAACAGAATTTTGTTGTTTGTGAATCCAGGTTTACCAGTTTTTTTTGCTTTCGACGTACAATTGATCGTAGCTGTAAACGCCTTTTTCGTTTGTCGATATCACTGTCCACTTTCGAGATATATGTGACCAAAGTCTAACGTTGTCCGAAAACGCGCTAGTTGTCGATGTTGGGTAGGTCGAAATGAGCAAACAGAGTTTTGTGGTTAATAGACCGAAGTTCACCAAATTTCTTATGTTCAACGCGGAAAAAATAATAGTTCAAAACGCTTTTATCGCTTGTCGATATCTTTATTCGTTCCAGAGATATTTGCGCTTAAAGTCAAAAGTTGTCCAAAATAGCAGCGAATTTTGGACTTTTTGCCTTCCCAAATGTTAAGGGGGCTGTGCCGCCCAAAATTGTAAACGGGTTAACACCCCCGCCTAGCAGCACATCACGTGGTAAAGTTTTGTTAGGCTAATCCCTTTGGCTCCAAAAATTTTGAGGCTCCTACGCTACATTTTAAGCCAATTTTAACCCCCTTTTGAAAAAACATTGTTGGGTGAACCCCCATCCCCTCTGGGTTGTATGCTAGCAAGACTTCGCCATTCTGTAGCACAATGTGTAAAAAATCAGTTTTTTACCGGACACAGTATACAGGATGGGCCAAAAAAGTAAGCTATTGCACTTTGTCCATATCTTCGCTAAATATTAATCAATTATCAAAATTTTTTATTAATGGACTCTGTAAGAAATTTACTACTCAGTGGCATGAACACCACACTTATTACGTCGCTACACTACTTTGTGAAATATAAATATCCCAAAACATACTATATTTACAGATGGACAGAAGGTCTAATGGTAAATGTTTTAAGTATTTAACTTAAAATATTAAAATATGAGTTATAGTAAGCGTCAAAACATTACAGATCATGTTGAACTTTTTTGTCAATTAATTTAAACGATTTTTCTGTGCATTAATTTTTAATGTACATTAATGCTGGATGATGATGATGATGATGATGATGATGATGATGAAGGACGAATTAACTTTAGCCTGGCGTTAAGTCCTAAGACTACAAGGACACGTAACAATAAGCCTAAACAGTGAAGTCACGTAATAGTAGTCAGTGCAATGAGACGTTGTTAGTCATGACTGTAAGACCAGGCAAAAAGTGATGACTGCAATTGTGCGCAGTTGAATGTATGAGCATACAGAAAAATGTGTTTCAATAGTGCGGCCGTACAAGTTGTGCAGTATTTTTGAAGGATGAAAACTTACTTCGTAGCTACATGTAAAGCTTTTTGACGCTTATAGTAACTTCTATTTAACATTTTACTTAAATACTTTAACAATTTACCACTCGACCTTATTGCCATGTGAAGATATAGTATGTGTTTGGATATTTATATTTTATAAGGTAATGTAGCGACATAACAAGTGTAATGTGGATGCCACTGAATAGCAAATTTTTTCCGGAGACTACTGGTGAAAAAATTGTGAAAATTGGTCAATATTTAGCGAAGATATAGAAAAAGTACAATAACTCACTTTTTGGCCCACCCTGTGAAACGAAAGTTATAGAACCACTGCATAGTATCAGTATTAGCTGATAGTATAATATTTTTTATAAACTAAACGTGTATTAACGGATGTACAAACCGTCCACCCTCCTCCTTCAGTTTTCATGTCGCAGTAAACTCTTTTTTCTCGGATAAATGGGGGTGGTGCATAAACACTGTATACATTTGAGATAGTACTGAAATTTCTCATAACGTCCATGCAGTCCCTTGGTTTTAAATCTGCAAAATACATAAATTTATTTTACCTGCATGTGCTAGTGATATAAGGCAAGTTTGACTAATAATAGTTCAAACTTTTAATACCGTAAATTACACATTGTTGCTTTACACGATTAAACATGAAGGTTTTTTGTTACTGACCTATTTTTGGAATGGATTCCTTTTTACCGTACACGTCGCATTCAGATATTACTGGCTCAACTTCTACCTCTTCTCTCCCCCTTGTCTGCGATGTTTCACACGGTTCTGGTCTGGGTCCAGTTTAATTCGTCGCATACGCTGAAACCACCAGCCTGTCACCATATTCTGCACCAACTATTTACTGACGACGCGCATCGTTAGATCACCGTTACGTCACTGATGTCGCAACTGTGTTATCCCGTTTATCGGCTTATGTCGACGACTTGTCTTCAGCTCAATTTAGCAAAAACCGAATATATGAGACTTGATTTCAGATCAAACCTGGTTAAGATATCTCCTTAATAGTGTTTACTTACTACGACATTTTTATCGCTGTCCATACTGTGCGCAATCTTGGTGTTGCATTTGATTTAAAATTATTCATGAAGTCACACAAAAGGCTGCGATAACTGCGAGGTGTAGTGGCTGATGAAGTCCAGGACGTCACTGGTTTTAGCAGATTAGACTATTGTAACTCTGTGCTGTTCGGGCTTCCGGCACCCACTTTGGTATCTTTACAGCATGTGGAACACGTGGCCGCTTGGCTTGTAGTTAGACTTGATTATCAAGCGCACATAAAATTCTCATTACAGAGACTGCGATGGTTTCCTGTGAAAACACAGAGTTTAAAATCGCCACGGTGATGCACGCCATTCTTTATCAACGCGGTCCAACATATCGCTGTAACATTGTGAAATTTAACAGTAAAATATGTGGACAATGCCAGCTCCTTTTCGTCTGCAACTAACTTAGTTGTTGTTGCGAGAACACGGACCTTATTCCGGAAGCGCGCTTTTTTCCGTCTGCTGTCAAAAAATGCGGAACGACGATTCTCCTCCGCATATCAGAAACATTGATACTGTTCCAACTTTTCGCAAAATCCTCAAGACCTGCATCTTTCCGAAACTGGTCTAGACGGTGTGATGCAAGTCTCTGTGTCGCAAACAGGGCACTATAACTTTTAGATTATGATTAGAATTATGAGTAACTAACGAATGTTGTTACAAGTAATATTTGAGGTTTCATGTACAGTTTTTCACCACATAATCGATTGATTCAGCTTTTGAACTAAACGTAAAAATTACTCACTCATCCGCCGAGCTGCAGGCAGAACCAACATTGTCGTTACTGTCAGCGTTAGCAACCACCAACCAGTCGCCATGGTAACCTACGACGCACACAGCGTCGTCGGAATATACAGACTATAGTGAGTGACTATAGTGAGTGAATGTCATTGTGATATAGCTTATACCAAACAAACACACATTAACACTGTGCTGGATATTTCTCGTAGTTGTAGGGCCTATCTATACTTGTTTAAAAAAGACAATGCTATTATTATTAAAATACACACATTTCGTCGGCGTAAATAATTGCTTTTTACAATGAACTTAACTCACTCGCACAAAAATACGCCTTTGACTTCAGTATGAAGTAGAGAGAGATATCTTCGATTGCCACGTATGCCGTTTTTTATTATCTGCGGTTTTCATGAAGTTTATCCAGGCCCCTAGCCAGGATCAATCAATATTTTATTCGTCCAAAACATATTACACGTAAAAAACTGCAAATAGACATTACATTGACAGAAGCAGGAGGCAGTGCAGGAAGTCTTGGGAACGAAGTCCCCCAGCGTGGTCCAAGGGCGGAGCTCCGGTGAGGGTCTGGGAAGCAAAACCTATCAGAAGCTGAAAAGCTTTCAAAATTTACTTACCTGAAACTTTTGTTTTGTGATACGCAATGCTTGACAGTTAATATTGAAGGCTTCTGTATTTCGTATACGGCTCCAGGCGATCGCGATTCTGTTTGAAATCTGTATGTAACACTTGGCAAATACGACGCAAATCGCAAACGTAACATTGCACATTGAAATCTTATGTTAAAAGATTTGCATAGGCAGATGAGAACTTTTATGCTTATCTCACTGTTTTCTGTCTATTTGCTTGCTAACTAGACGCCTACGCCGCCAACTTAGCCGACCGCCAGCCGCCAAAATTGCCGCTGAGCTTTAGCCGCGAAAACGTTTATGCAGGCCGTAAAAAATTCACGGCTAGCCGGTTTAGGGGTCAATTGCTTGCTAAATATTAATACTTCCAGTAGAATCTTTGTGGCTTTGTTCCTTAGAAGCTAGAAAGCTTTCAAAATTCAGTTAGCTGAAACTCTTGTTTAGTGATACAATTTTTGCAAACAGTCTGAGAACGATGAGGCAAGTGCATTCTAGTTTTTTAATGTATCTACGACCCTGGTTTATCGATTCTAAGTATAGGACTCCTTGTCATGGCTTTCAACTTGACAACTGCCATGTCAGCGCAACATTGCCTACGTATAGAGACGTAACCAAAATTCCATCTGTATCGCCTTTTCTCTTAACCGGCCTTTTTTGATTTTTTTTGTATTTTTTATACTTTTTGCGTTATTTGGTTTTGTTTATTAAGGTCTGCAATCAGAGATCCGATTGATGGGATCCTGCGATACTATTCACCAAAGTTTTGAATTTGATATTTCGCGGCAAACCTATAGTCAGTTTTTAAGGCGCGTATAACGTAAATGAACTAAACTAAACTTAACTGGAGTGGTTTAGTTTTCTACGAACTGGCCAACGGGCAAGGAATAATGCATTACAGTGTGCACCGTCTAACGGCGTTTGTGGTCTACGTGACTAGGCTCACGTACGCGTCGACCAATGACCAATAAGCTCGCATTGCTTGCCCATTGGTCAGTTCGTAAAAAGTAAACCGTGTCAGTCCAGTTCAGTTCAATTTGGTAACGTCGCTCTGTAGTCTGTACGCGCCTTTAGTTTTCATGTGCTTGAAAGACTTTAGTCAGTGATGAAAGCAAATCTGGCCATTTGCCCTCTGAATACGCCACTGATCATCAACGGGCGCTTTCTTTCGTCATCTGCGTGCAGACCTGCAGCCTCAGTGCAAAATACTAATGACGAAATAAAGTCTTCATAACGTCAGACCAGGGGCGGCACTACGGGGACGTGCCTAGAAAGACATGTGCTAGGGCGTCTACACCACTGACAGGTGGAGGTAAATGTTGTCTGAAAAAAATTTGAAAAAAGTGAAAAAATCAAAAACTGGGAGGCCTATTATTAGTAGTTGTAGTGGTAGTAGTAGTTGTTGTTGTAGTAATAGAATTGTCAGTATCTATGCCAGTATTTACCTTAAAAACTCGTCCCATCGATGACCTTCTGAATATTTTATGTCAAGCACGACGTAAAGCCGTATTAACTCAGTCATTAGTTGTAGCTGTTGCAGAATTAGCAGTAGTATCAGCAGTTTGCAGTAGTAAAATTTTTCGTATCAGTGTTAGCGATTGCCTGAAAAAAACTCGTCCGTGAAATGACTTCTTGTAATTTTTCTGTGTAAGGGAGTAGCCAAGCCTTTTGAATTCAACAGCGCTATGCCACACCACGCCACTCTGCTGTCCGTCTGTTCGTCCCCGGTCCAGAGGCGCGTAACTTCGTGTCTTAGAATGGGGAGGGGTTCTGAGAATCGGTCTGGAGGTAGGGGGCGGCAATGAGGTTTAGTGGCGGAGCCATGTCAAATAGTTCGAGGAAACATTGTTTTCTTCTCCAAAGCTGAATGATTTTAACTGAATATTAGCACCTATTTTTCGACCGAGTTTAACATTATCGTTCTGTGGGCATGTAAACGCCAGAATTTTATGTGAAATAATAATTACTAATTGTAATTATATTTTCAATAGCGTGCAGTGTAATGTAACTGCGCTGTTTCATTTGCAAAAATTTTTTTGGATTTTTCAAAAATTTTGCCCGGCTGAGGCGTTGAAATGCATCAACAGTCGTTTATCTCATAAGCATTATATGGCGGTTCCAAACGTCTACTTACTTCGTTGGGATCAGCTTCATCGAGTTGAGCAATAAAAAAAAATGATGCTGATGATGATGATGATGATGATAATTTTTGTGAAAATATGTTTGGCACAAATTTTTTTTCGACAGGTTAAAATTCAGGGGAAGGTGCAATTGTCCCCATTGCCGCGTGCGACGACGTATACGCCACTGAGCGGGAGTTACGCTTGTGCACGCGGCGACCATGACGGGCCGCCGGGACACTTGGTCAAGATGCCGGAATATGTGACCGGGACGCCGGGACAACGCCTGACCCAGGATGAGACGCAAGTCTCGCGAGTGTCAATGAGTGAGCGAGTCGAGGTTAATTTAAGCCTAAGTCTCCCTTGACACATTACAGGAAACTATTTCACGTAGAATTCGAGGCATATACCAATTCTACAATCCTGCGACTGCTAGCTACGTTTTACAACAACAACAAGCAACAACAACAAGCAACAACAACAACTACTACTACTACTACTGCGACTAGTGAATAATTGAGTAGAGTTCTACAGGCCCCTCTGTTTGACACATTGCAGAAGGTTGCCGAGTGAACGAAAGTCTCGCGAGCGCCGTAATTCAGACAATTTGCTGGCGACGTCCTATATAGCAGCAGGCAAGGTACACCGCGCGATGCACTATTGTGTACTTGTGTCCGTGGTCCGTCTCGCAGTGTAAACTGGTGTCTAGCTGAGAACTAAAAACACGGAGATTAGAGGTCTTTGCGGCTTTGCAGGAAATTTGCTTTTTGCGACGTAGCAGACACATCGCGCAATGCATTCTAGTACCGTATTGTGTACGTATTGTGTATGTGATCTCGCAGTGTAAACTAACGTCTGGCTGAGAGCTAAGGCTTCGTTACGTCCTACATAGCAGTACTCAGGTTCTCCCGTTCTGTTAGTCAAGATTAGCCTGCGAACGGTGATCGTAGCAGGAATAATTATTGCAATAAAATTATATTGCAATAAAGTGTAAGAATATTTGTGATTAATTAGCCTGCGAATGAGCAGTAGCAGCGTGACGTCGTAGGCACAAACTAGGCGATGACTTCTTGTAGGCACTGTAAGCGCAATCTTTTTTTTTCCCCTTTTTCCATTTGTCCGTTTTTTCTTCGTTATATATTTAGCTACAGTCCCGCTGTGGAGTCTGGGTAATTGCTGTAAGCATCTTCAGCTCAGTGAAAGCCTCAGATTCGACGGATTTCTCGTCAGACAATGGCCGTATAGACATATGCAGAAAGCCGGGATGTGCGTTCCGGCAGGAATTTCGGTAGTTTGGAATCCCGAAACTATCGGTGCCAGTTTTGCGGGCGAAGGGAATTAGTCCCGGTGCATTGTAGCTTACTCTAACGAACAAAATAGGCCATACAAGATTAGCTTCAAAGACTGCTTTTGGCAACGAGGGCGATGATTACCCCCATGAAATGATGGACTTGACGCATAGTATCATGGCAAAAGCAGGGATGTGGTCTCGGTCTCGTCTCGGTCTCGACTCGGTCTCAGCTTCAAAAGTCTCGGACAGATCCGTGGGTTAAAGACACTGGTCGCAGGGTGGCCCGTCAATGACACTCGGCTGCTAATGCTACAGAGCTGCTGTGAGTCGGTGTCGTGATGGGGAGCAGTAAAAGTCACCGTACCACAGTCGGATTTCTGCGCAGATTAGTTCTGATCTTCTTATCGACCCGTTCAAAGGTCGAAAGAGAAAACGTCCGTTACTGTATGCACTGGGATGGTAGCGTTGGTATCAAACTATCAGTGGGATAATGCGGTGCAGTAGGTTAATGGTGGGTCGTCGTGGCTGTGTTGGGGGGTGTAGGACATTCCCCCGGACACCTCCCCCGGACGTTCGGGTATGCAAAAAGCAAGGGGAAAACGTTCGAGTGGAAGTGTCCGGGGGAGGAAATGTCCATCTCCCTGTTGGGGTGGTCTAACTTGCTCACGGCTGTAATAGAATAATACATTGTCACGTAACGGCTTCTTTATACGATCTATTTGCATAGGTCTACTACTCCAGTGCTGTTTCTTGCAAAACAAACTTTTTACACTTTGTGAATTAATTACTACCTGTAGTCCAGTTTGTTAAATCAGGCTACTAAGTTTTTACTTACGTGTCAAGCATAATTATACGCCGTCCTGCTTTATTTTTGTGCGAGTGAAGTTAATTATGTTATTAAATACTTGAGTACTACAATTGTTTATTTTCTTTTCATCTTTTTACGCCTGTATGTTGGCTCGTAACGCGGCATGGTATATGCGACTCTTATTGTCAGACAGTATCACTGTGTCTCTGTCCGCACTCCGTCTGTCTGTCCGCCGTACGGCTTTTGCCGTATAGTATAGACAGCGTAAGCGTGCTATACGCTGCAAGCCAAAGTTTAATTAACAGAATCAAAGAAAGATTGATAAAAATCACAATCTTCTAGGTTTATTTGTTAGTACTGACAATACGTTTGCAATTTAATTAAAAATTAATAACTACGATACTGTTTCAAAAATTGAGCATTGGAGCCGGGCGCCCGAAGGCTCTAGTCGTCTTCGTTTGCCTTCCATATATAGGACTATAGTTTGGCCACAATGACAGACTTAGGGACTAGACCTATAGATCACAAGCGAACACCATTAAAGTCAATATGATGCGCCTTGAGCCTGCAACCGGCAGTGACAATGACATATTAGCGCTATGCTTCTGTGAAATTGTACGCCTAGCTACAAAACAGAAATCCTGCAGCATCTAGCTTCTTATATTCCGGACCAGATTCCTAACGAACAGCAAGGGGAGTACTAACGATGCATAAAGCGGACGGGGATGTAGCCCTGCGCCTACAGCTCATATATCGGTTAACTCAACAGGATCAGTTAAATATTGCGTCGTTTACTGGAATTTTTCGTTTACTGGTACAGTACATTAGTCAAAAAACTATATTTTTTACTGGACATAACAATTAACATATTACAGCACACAAGCAATTAACACTAGTCTTAAAAAGAAGCGGAAGATGCACCACATCATGCATTGTGCGACCCAAAAATTACCAAAAACAAAATTCTATTAGGGATTACTGTTTGCTTCCCAGACCGCTCCTGAATGGAAAGGGTTATCCCTCCCCAGACCGCACCCCATACTACGTAGCGTTTGTGTGAAATTCGGGGACGCTGTAATCGCGAGACCTGACAACGCGGCACCAGATCACCGCCGCGTTGTCAGGTCTCCCGATGTCCACCCTTGCTACATGGTCTCACGTTGTCCAGTCTCGCGGTGTCAGGTCTCGCGTTTTCAGTCGCCCCTGAAATTATTCTTAACTGCAGTCCAAGAAGTCGTCACACCGAAGTAGCACAGTTTTATGTTTACAATGTGCAATTTGTGGTAATTCGCTGTTATTGGTTTACGATGTTGTTTCTACTTTAGTACACAGCATGTGAACATTATAGCTGCATCGTATTATAACAAAAAATTAATGTAGCACACCTGATTTTTATCTACTTTTGTTGTTATTTTATATATACATGTGTGGTTTAGATTTAAGTAGAAGCTGTAATGGACTTAGAACTGTGTTATTATTTGAAATAAAAAGCAGTGGACTTAAATCTCTGTAGTTAGGCCCGATATACGCAGTCGTGTAAGTCTTGTTGTATGAAAACAATGGACTTGATACATATAGCTACTATGGTTGCTCACGTGGTAAAAATTCGGCTGTGTAGTGATTGGACAAAAAACATAGAACTTCGTAGTTTTTACAAAAACTTTTCAAAACCGTACTTGCGGCTGTGTAACATAGCTGATATAACATGTAGACTACATATCCGTAAATGGGGAATACGGTTGACATATGACAAAAAAATGAAAATGGTAAAAACTGGACATAAAACTTTGTAATTTGATGCGACGAAGTCATAATACGCCCGACATAACAAATTGACAAAAGATCAGATGCTTTCTTGCCTTTTCTGTATGCACGATACAACTCGGTACAAAAAAGCTATAAAAAGTACAAAAGTGCTGAGAAAAACAAAGAAAATGAGCCAGCACGCATGAAGCAGGCTCGCAGCGTAACAATATAGTCATTCGTGCAACAGGTTTTTTTTAAATTTGGCCACCGGGCGCGCACAGTTTGGTTGGTTTCTGTTGTTGCTTGGGTGCGGAATGCGCAAATTTCGGGTGATAAAACATTTGCGGAGAGCATCAACTTCATCAGTATTAGCAGGTAGTAGCATCTGTAAGTTTTCAGGCAACACCGCCATCGACCAACTGCCACTACCCACGCCTACACTTCGAACTTTTTTTGACATCATGCGCGCTCTGCAAATGCAGACTATTTACTTACTTACTTACATTTTATACCCATCTTGCTGTTGTTAATTGTTTACGAGCAATCAACTAAAGTTCTACAAATGCTTGATACGAAAACGGTCTCAGGCTGTGACAATTTGAACTCTGGTCTGTCAGTTTTGATTATTTTCGTCAGACGATATTCAAGCTGTTTCAAATCTTTGATCGATGCCTGTATACTTTTGCTAAGGAAGACTCCGCGCCCGGCCAGGGAAGGATCGGGACGTGGTGCAATCGATTGACAGTCTGATGTTTATTTAGCGTATGTGCCGACATGATGCCATGGAACGCACTAGCCGCCGCCAACCATGCGTGGCCAAAGCCGACGAGCTTCGGTGTATTTATTATTCATAAACGGAATGAACCAGTAAGTATGGCCTAGTACTAAGACTGTGCGTGCACGGTATGCATACCTGGTCAGGTGAACTGATAATGTATTAGGCCTAAGACACTGGCGGTCCGGTGGCAAATCAATTCGTTCTGCGGCTTGACTTTGACCTATTTGATCTCGAGCCAAATATAAACTCAGAACCGGATTCAGAAGCATGTTCAGCCGAACAGAGGCACTCACAAAATCAGATATCGAACAGCAACACGACTTTCTCTGGCTTGTGAGGGCTTCTTTGTGGCATGTTGTGACATTTTAAAGTTGACTTGGTGCCGCACTCATCTTTTGCTTGAAGGGGGAAGGGAGGCTTTGTGTGTGGTATTGCTAAATCTAAAATTTACGACGTTACTTACTTATCGTGTTCATTGTTAAACTTGACGCAATGTTAGGCTATATGTGAGGCTGCCGAATGCAGAAAGCCGTGCCGTGTACTCCAGGAACGCAACAGCAGCAAAACTGCGTAGGCCTATAGTTAGAACGCTGAAACAACAGTGCGTTTTATGCATTAGGCCTAATGCTAGAAATTTTATGTGAAAGCCGGGGGTTTCACAGTTAAACCAAACAAAGCGTTAAAATAATATGTTTTAGTCGTCTAAATGTCTCTGTATGTACTACAATAAGACGAATTAATGTCAATATTTTCGACACTTATTACTAACTACTGCAAAAGATGAAATGCGACCATCACCGACATGCAACGTTTTAAAGAAGCTAAAATCCCAAAATTTGGGTCCATGACAGCCATAAATAGGCGTAGAAATGTATTGCTGTAATCCACATTGTCACAATAAATAATTTTACCATGTTTTCATGCAACTTAATTATGGGTTTTAAGCTAAGTTTTGACTTAGCCGATATTCATTTGTTCAAGCCGACTTGTATTGGTAAGACGAAGATTAGAGGCCGGGTTGAGAAG
>Ga0209671_1006377_pt1 | contig 12097 bp, 8 predicted proteins | sample WorMetHERISLAND2_2_FD_187401 | JGI IMG/M metagenome (GOLD analysis project Ga0209671, IMG submission 187401) | Marine gutless worms symbiont microbial communities from Max Planck institute for Marine Microbiology, Germany - Olavius geniculatus... | ecosystem: Host-associated > Annelida >...
AATTAATTCATTAATCGCATAATTACTTACTTACTTACTTACTTGCTTACTTAGTTGCTTACTTACTGGCTTGTTTGTTTTTTACTTACCTACTTACATAATTGCTTGCTGGCTTAATTAAGTACAGTTAATTTTTAATTAACTAACTAATTGAGTAACAAGTAGGTAAGTAAGCAAATAAACAAATAAAAGAAACAACCGAAGTGTAAAAACAAAGAAACGTGTTGCACAAATATTTTACATAACTTCACACGTAAGCCTAATAACAGCCTAAAGTCGACTGACCAGTAATCTTAGCTTCAACTCTTGAGACACAATCCGCTGGTGGCGGTGGTCGTGAGAAGCAATACCAACTGCCGGCGTCATACGACTGAGCAGAACTGATCACCAGCGACGATGACTCTGTACCATTTGCACTGCAACAACGACGCATATCATGGCTTTCTTTCAAAGGAATTATTTCGAAGTTAAAACGGCAAAATACCGTAAGAGGGACCGGAAAGGCCAAAAAACGAGACCGAAAGCCCAAGCAAAAGTAGGGTTCTTGACTTCTTGGGCAGGAGGATAGTGAGCCTTCTTCCCTCCAGCCAGGGGGTCTTGGAGCGCTGCAATATGGCGCGCTAAAAATGATGTACCGGTACATGTACTTACTTATTTACTTATTTAATAGTCAGGGAGTTGTCGACGATCGCAATGAGTGACTGGTCTGACCTGAAGGTGTGGTTGAACGGTTGCTGCGACCAGGCGATCTCTGCACCTGGCGAGCTGCACGTCAAATTGACCGCATCTCCTGGTTTGACTGTCGCTGAAGAAGGTGAAACGCTCGGCTTCGGATTGCAACCTGCGTCGCAGTCACAACAGTTAGTTACAAGTTCGTAGTAATAATAGCTATTGCCGTCACTGTATGCTTGCTGTAAAAAAACTCTCACCTATTCACATTGATAAATTCATCTATTTTGACCTTTTGTCCTGAAATTCGGGTTTAACGCCTAGTATTTACGGCATAAGCTGGTTAATACGCTTAGAAAAACTTGGCAAATACATTTCCGGTAATTATTTGTTTTTACCTTTTTGTGTAACATGTTCTATCTACGCGTGAAGTAACTAGACAAATATATTATCTTTTCGAGTAAAAACTCGGCAAATGCCGCTCCCAGTAAATACCTGATTTTTACCTTTTAACGCCCTAGGCCTACATATTTGAGTATTAAACAGGCCTGCCAAGAACAAAATTGAAATATATTTTACTTCTTCGAATTAGTTTTTTTCGGGACCACGAGTGGCCAGTGACAATGTCATCATCATCATCAGCACCAATCAGTAGCCAACAAAAACAGCAAAGTGTCGCCAAAATCTTTTCCACGTTTCAATTAAGTAATTTAACGATCAAACAGACGCAAGGACAGATCAGATCCATCAGCCTACTGTTGTCTGATTCATAGCCTACAAACATTGGCTTCAGTGCAGGCCTACCTCTGACGACGAGTTTGTCGACACTGTCGGCCTTTCTATCTGTGCCGGTATAACAACGGTATTTACTGCCGTCATCGCCGTCGCCGTCGTCCGTAACCAAAGCGTACGTCACTTGGACGCTGACGCTGTCAGACGCGCTTGTATCAACATTCGCCCGACCCTACAGCACGGTCGACACTCGACAATGACGAATTGATGAATTTGACGAATGTTTTCCACGACAAATCTAGGCCTATACCAGGCCTATACCACATCTTTTGTGCTGTAGGCTGTGATTGATCAGTTTTTCGCGCTTTCCCAGAACTATAAAAGTTATGCTATTCAGCCTGTTCTTCCAGTCCACTAAACCTTTAATAATATTGTCTTAGCGTCATCGTTCACAGCGCTTAATCGTCAATGCTTCAGCTAAGCGAAAGTTAGGGCTTATAAATGCTACGAAGAACGAGGTAGGCTATGAAACATACTTTTATTTTATTATTCAACATTGCTCACTTTACTGAGTGACATGCGCGTGTGGAATGTACTCAGTAAAACACTTATTGCACGGTATGCTATAACGTCATTGTTGTATTGTTGTGAACATTTAACAAGTACACATAATTGTTTTTGTGTCACGAGTATAGCAAAATAAACTTTTCTGCTTATGATACGACAACGAATAAAAAAGTACGTTTACCAGACTATAGGCCTGAAAGCAAGTCATCAACCGCAAGTCAATTATTTCGGGGTCCAAAGTTGCTGAACATGGCACAGTATAGGACCGGACATTTTTGGACAAAATTTTAGACCGCTCTGCGCAAAAATAACCTTTTTTATAATAAGCCAGTTATTTCACCGAACGTTATAATGTCTAGTAGTATATGTGAATTCAAAAGATCAAAACATTATCCAAGCGCTGGATGAAGTCAAATAGGCTAATCATAAAAATTACGTGCCTGCCAGTCGGTATGCAAGTCCACTGTGTCCGTTGTTAGATTGTAGTCGAGTAAAGTGAGGCTCGGAGAAGCACGTCGCTGAATCTGAACTGAAGTCACATCACTAGCGGTGTAAGTGCATCGCACGGTGTACGACTTGGATTCCACCACGGTCGCCGGTGTTATCGACACTTTTGGCACTCCGGCTGCAGGCAGTAAACATTGAACTATTTACACAGTAACACTCACTTCCAAAAATTGGTTTACCAAGCTCATAGCCTATCGATAACCTCGTCAATTTCAACGAATTATCAAAATATTTTTTAGCATAGCCTATACGGGCAAACTCTCTAGAAAATCTTTTGATACAACCATCATTGTAGATCCCACCAAACCCAAAACGCGAATATTAGCAGTTCCTTGCGTGTAATATCAGACTTTTAAATAAAAAAATTCTTATGTTCTCTTGACATTCTGAATAACTCCGAATTAGGTCACGTTTAACTAAAAACGTTAGGTAAATTCGAAAATTAAAAATTCTAAATGCCACGTAGCGGCCTCTAAGTTCTGATATTGTTTCAGCCTTACTTAAGACCCCTGTAGGCTCAATTCAGTTAACAAAATAAAACATCAAAACTCAACTTTCGCTTACCGGCTTGATGATATGCGAATGATATCACAAGAAGAGCCGTATTAATCTGGGTAATAGACATCGTTGCCCGTTTGTTTCGCCTAAACGAACACAGTTTTTATGTCCATATTGGTACTGGGGATCGCCGATTCTCTTTTGTTGAGCTTCTATTCTGCGCGTTGCTAGATCACAATGTATATTCCGAATTAGTCTTACATCTCACAGGTTAGTGTCCTGGTTTAAAACAGTACGTGTAGGTCCACCTACCTGCTATAGCAAAGGCTGCACCTGCCCCGTACCTTCCTATATGCACCGTAAACCTAAATAATGTTTGAACTACGAAATACATTATTGGAGTGAGAGGTTGCGCCTCAATAGTAAGACAGTGTTAAAATGTACATCTAAAATTACACCCGGGTTGCCCGTTTCACACATTTAAGTGTGCTCTAAAATGATTTAAGGTTAATTGCCTAACGATGTAGTTGTACTGGACATTTAATTAACAGCGGAATGAACGTGTATCATAAATTAGGAAAATTAAATCAGCTGTTCAATAGGGTGAGCCAAAATACATTAGGCCTATTCCAACACGAAAATCGTGTGCTGAGCAAAAATATTGTTGCATCGGATTTTCAGCACACATTTCGCATTTTAGAAATAGGTCATACATATCGCGATTTTCGTGTTGTGATTGTTTATTTTGGCCAGCTAATTGCAGACCAGTACACTAAACTGTAAGATTACTAAAATATCCGAACCATTCCTGCTTAAATACGCCAGCTAAAACGTTCACGATGTTGCTCATACAGGTACAAGTCTACGAATGCTGCTTACAGGAATGAAGCGTCTTCATCGCTGCCGTGGTAACGAAGTAAACAACGTGCGGAGCAGCAGCTGCTGGAGCCGCCAGGTGTCGAATTCAGCAGACCGTGATCAGATCACGTGACCGCGACGACACTGTATGACCTGGCAACGCCCACAGCAACGCCACGCTCTCTGGTAAACAAACGACAGCAAACTGTGTAGTGTGGTGATGCGCGAAAGAAGAACAATTTGACAAACGTTATAAAAGTTGAGTAAACGATCGATCATCGATTAGGCTATATTGATTATTTTACAGAGACCACAACGTGCCTGCCGCCTGTCTACACGCCAAATTAAGTAGTAGCTTATCGGCAGCTGGCTGTCGGCCCTTCAAACACATTAACTATCTCCGCCAAGGTAAACGTAGTGAACATTGGAGGAGATTAAGAGATTGGTCGTTCTGTCCGTCGTTCTGCGTGTGTACATGTACTTTGAAGCGTCATATCTCTATAACGGTGCTAGATAAACGCATGGTCACAATGGACCACCCATAGAAACTCGACCACCGCGACCGATGACCGATGACGTCACGTGACCCCGAAAGGTCAAGGTCGTGACCCCATTACTTTTAGCTGTAGTTGTAAATGTAGTTGTAGTTGTAGGTTTAGTGGTAGTAGTAGTTGCAGTTGTAGTAGTGGCTGTATGTGTAGTAGGTCTAGTAGTGGTAGATGTAGTAGTAGTATTAGTAGTAGTAGTAGTAGTAGTAGTAGTAATAGTCGTAATGTTTAAATTACTTCACTTGGCGGAGATATGCACTCTTATGAGCGCCTTCTAGTTTTAAGCGTGTTTTCTACATATGGTTTTTCTGGCTGTTATTGTTATGTATACCCTAAGATTTGGTAATTTCTCATGTAAAACTGCAACAGTTACTTGACTTGTAAACAAGCGTACAATCGGTAGGCATACGTCTTCGTAACGTCGCAGCAAAAAATATTAAGCCTAAGATTGGGCTCAATATTTTTTTGCTGTGACGTCGCGAAGACGTATGCCTACCGATTGTACGCTTGTTTACAATCAAGTAACTGTTGCAGTTTTACATGAGAAATTATTTTGAATGAAAGCACAGATGACGTTGTTAACCCTACAAATCTGAAAGAAGTTGATTTTCCATCACTTACTTTTTCTTTTTTTTCTCTTTTTTATTTTGGACACCGGATTGCCAGACATCCAGAAATGTATGGTATGTTGCGCCCCCAATGCCGGTTGTGTCGAGAATGGTATTCTAGATCAATACAAATGACTTCAAATTCCGAACGAAGGCTACACGACCACACGCGATCTCAGTATTAAAGTTTATTGCCGTGGATAACCGAAGCGTAACGTCTGCTCGCAAGCTATGCCTCTCACAAGCTACCGGTAGCCTATAGGGTTGGACGCAATGCGTTACTAAGTTGGTAACCGCCTAGCTCTCTATTTGTTGTGTATGGACTATGCTGTGAAGCATTTAACCGTAGGCTACAGGTAATAATTACGTTTATAGCGAGTGTTGCAAGTTCATCAGCTGAACTGAGAGGCTGCTAGGAAGAAAAAAACGTCGACTCGATGGAGGTTAGTTATTGAGTAATGACATTCAGTCCAGGGACGGGAGCATGTTTTAAGAAGTTCTATGCTCGACCACGCACGTTGCGTATAGCCTGCAGTGCCAATGCCATAGTGGCAATACGCTTAAAAGTATGAGCATGAGCGAGTTAGTCAAGTCTAAATAAGATTGCTTAGGCTTATTCACCGGCGCGATTTAAGCAAAAAAGTGACAATGCGCCGCAGAGTAGGCTATAGACGAACAGAAACGCCTTTAAGCCCTAATTGTAGCCTAAATTGTGAAAGATAGTGTTGTGGCCATAGCCATGGCCATTGGCCATGGTGGCCGCAATAATTATAAAGCTAAAAGTAAAGTCCAGCACTTGCTATAGCGCTTCTTACATGAGACAGACTCAAGACCAGAAGCGCTTTACAATCTTGGAAGTGGCAGCTGATTGGCATGAGCTAATGATACCGCAGCGCAGTATGCGGCTATCCATTGCTCGCGTAAACGAACAATAATTGGACCAGCGGTTTGCAGCTAGCAGACATACCATCGCCCCAATGAACCACAGTAGGCCTTCACCGAGTAACCCGTAAGCTACTACTCATTTCCCGTCTCACAAAGGTAGGAGGCCGAGTTGGCCCGCCTGATTCAGATTCCGCTTATATTGTACGCTGCAGATATCTGCATGCGGATAACGAGGGAGAATTTTCCAAGGTTCAAAATAATATGCGAACGAAAAACAAGACTAACGTAGTCTCTCTTTACTTTGGGTGGCCCAATTCAGCCAGGGTAGTCTTACAAAAGACAGTGGTTTTCGTCAAAGTCCCCCGGTCAGTGCAGTCCACAGACAGATCTTTTTAAGGTCTGAAGGCGAAGCGCCCAGAAGCTGACATGCCATGATGAAAATGATTTTTTGTTCAAAATGTAGCAAAGTGAGTCAAATTGCAAATTTAAAAGCTAGTGCAATATTGCTAGCTTATTTGTCTCATTGTGTGATAGGCTCTGTGAATGGTATGGCCATGGTAATTTAAAAATATTGGTGGCCCCCGAGTCCAACCGGCCTATTATGATCAATTGGCACCTGTGCTTGCAAATGAAGGAGTGCCGGCATGAGCGTGCTGTTGCTGGTGTTTTAGCGGTCGTCCGGTCAAGACAAAGTGATTAAGGAAATCAAAGACAGAATTGGCGCCCACCGTTCAGCACAACACGAAGGAGCCCCGACGCCACCGCGCAAACCGGCGCCACTGCCACCCACACACAAAAACGCTAGCGCTACAGCGTACGTTCTTCTTATTCTCTGTGTGTGATTTTTTGTTGGCCAGTAATAATTAAGCGAATCAATTGATGACCACTATTGCCAAAAATTACTTTAGCCGTTATTTTTAACGATTGCAGGCTCCAGCTAGGCCTGCTAGCAATGGTCAGTCAATCATTAGTTCCGCAAAATGTAGGCCTAAGGCTGCGCACAGAGCGACAAAAATAAACTAAGGTTGAAGTGAACCAAGATAAACTAAGATTTCAGTTCAGTTTAGTTTCGTCGCTCTGTACCTAGACAATTCGCATAGGAGTAGCCAGAAATTGGAGTTGGAAGAGACGACTTGAGGCCGCCGAAAATAAAGGCGGAGCGCCGACAGCGGGGGTGTGATTCTTGGTGAGAGGCAGCGAGCCCCCTACCCACCAACTATAGGCGTCGGGAAGTGCTGTTAAGTTTCCCCGGTGTGGTCCGGGGTGGAGCTCCGGCCGCAGATGTTTTTTTGATCATGACAGTGTCCTGAAAAGGTTAGTTGTACTGCATAAATTTGCTCTTTAAGGGCTCTGTTGGTGCACAACTGCATATGCACAATGCTGTGCCTGGATCCGCCGGTAAACAATGAAGAAAAAAAACAAAAAGGTCACAGACAGTGATCTCACTAAAAGAACTATTTAGCTTAACGTTAAACGGCACGCGTTAAACACTTTAGCTTAAAACGGTCCAGAAAGCCAGGAAACTGTTTAATGTTAAAAGTGAACTATAATCAGCAGCATCACATAATGCCGATGATCTGTGCAGGGAAGTGACTGCTCTGCGGTCGCAACTGAAGCGAATCAAGCGAGAATTGAAACAATCGAAAGCGACGAACACTCAGCTCGAGAGACAGAAGAGCAAGTTGAAAGAACGTCTCGAGATAATGATGAAAATACAGAGACTTAACGCCGAGCGACAACTCAAGCAACTGACAGACGAGCAAAATTCCACACCGCAGAAACACATCACTGCAACTCAACCGGGCGAAGACAAAAAAGAACACAGTGCGATACCAGCATTAGCGTAGCTAATGAAGTAAGTAAGTAAGTATGAAAACACTTAAGAAAATAGTTTATTAAACACGTTATAAACAAGATAATGTTCATACGAACACGGAGTCTGTCCAATGCATTTCGATAGTTTACAGTATATGTCCATATAAATATAATCAGTGAGCCGTTTAGACCGGTAGAAAAAAAACAAGCAGTTCAATTTCAAATTGTACAGCAGCAAAAATCCTATTATCATTCTGTATTATTTTGACTAAACAACAGACATTGTCAGTCACAAGACCAGTCGATTCGTCACTAGCGCTTTACTGTGAAAGGTCCATCGTTACCATGGGTCTATTTTGCACCGTTATGAAGATATGGCACCTCAAAAATAATGGGGTCACGAATTTGACCTTTTGGGGTCACGTGACGTCATCGGTCACGAACGAAAGATAGAAGAAGGGAAAGAGAAAGAGGAAGGGGAGGGAAGGGAAGGGAAAGGGAAAGTGAAATGGGAAAAGGAAGGAAAAGGGGAAGAAGAAAAGGAAAAGAAGTTAAAGGAAAGGGAACAGAAATGGAAAAGGAAAGGGAAAAAAGGGAATGGGGAAAGGTAAGGGAGAGGAGAAGGGGAGGGAAAAGGAAAAAGGAAAGGGACAGGGGAAGGAAAAAAGGAAGGGGAAAAAGAAGGGAAAATGGGAAAAGGATAAGGGGAAAGGAAAAGAGGAAGGAGAGGAAAAGGGGAAGGAAAAGGGGAAGGACAAAGAAAAAGGAAAAGGAAAGTGGAAGGAAGATATCTTAAGAAATGTTGGACGCACGCACGGACGCACGCACGGACGCACGGACACTCAGGTGATTTTATAGTCTGTCCAATGCTATACATAGCATTGGACAGACAATAAAACAGAAATGTAACACCATGTAGTCATTAATGAGATCTAAATATACAGTACTGAGCTCCTTCTCAGAGACAAGAAGCCCAGCTATAGCTAAAAAGCCGACCGTACCGTTTACGTCCTAAGCCCAGCCTCCGATTTCCGGTTACGAAGAAAAAGCGATTTTGTCACAAGTGAAACAGTTCCATGCACGCTATGTTAACAGAACGTTGTCTCGAAAGGTACAATGAACACTAGTAGGCCTATAACAGACATCGCACGTGGTCATTTCACCAAGCGATATAAATAGCTACTGTTCCATGCACGTGGTCATCTCGTCAGGTGATATAGGCTTAAATGGCTACAGAGTAAATGAACAAGGAAAACATTGAAGATTTTTCGCAAATATTTCTCACAATAAAAACGTCTTGCTCGGGAAGACACGCTATAGCCTATACAGTTTCTGTTGCAGTACTGATCTTCAAGGTCATTCAAGGTGAATGATTTTCATGTCATTTGAAAGCCAATATGCGATTTCCTATTAGTGATCAATAGCAACTTAGCACATTCTAGCCGCAATAGCGCGTAAGGCCCTTCAAGGTCATCCAAGGTCAATGATTTTTATTCAGTCTGTCAGGGCGTATGTCACTTCCTATTAGTGATTAATAGTAACTTACGCCGTATCTCTCTCCGTTTCCGAGATATGGCCACTTATAACTTGTAACTTTCCACTAAAAATTGCGGCCAAACCGTTGCAGATGGAGACATAGTCACTATTGACACCCTATAGGAAGCTACCGCCGCTCTATCCGCTGGTACCATCGCAGTTCCCCTACAACTTATGGTTTAGCCACAACATCACACGATTGGCATTGCATAGTGCGTTATGACCTTTCAAAGTCATCCAAAATCAACGATTTATATCTCATTTGAAAGCCAGTGTAAGACTTCCTATTAGTGATCAATAGCAACCTAGACCCTATCTTGCCCCGTTTAGCAATTTAACAGCTAACACTATGTGATCTCATATGGCAGGTGACGCTCTGTAGCTTTGATGTGGTTTTCCCATACACGCTGTACCCATTGAACGTGCTGTTTAACATTTTGTCTTAGCCGGCTTACAGGCTTGAGGATATATCGTTTGGTTGGTTGACTGATTCATTGATTCTCTGATACATCAACTCATAATGTCCAGACATTATTATGTAACAAATTTAACTAGAGCGTATTAGTCGGTGTGTAACTGTAGGTCACGTGAAACAGTTGCGGTCAATACGTCGACAACTAAGTCAACGATTCGACGCCGTTGACACCGCTGCTAACATGTTTCAGAACGGAGCGCTCACACTACGAGAACTACAGGCCATACAGGTATAGTTTACATTACATAGGCCACTGTTTATCTCTGCGACGCGTTTGTCTGAAGTGGGATAGATTAACGAAAGAGATAATCTACTTGTGCATTTACTGTTGTCTTTCTGTCCGCAAAGTTACCCCAGTTATAGTGTGAACTGATTTCGAGAAACATCGCTCAAAAATATGCCACTTAAATTTTTAATTAGCTCCCTAAAACAATGGCCGATTTTAATAATGTTTGGCACGCAACATTGCGAAGAAACTTGACGTATATGACTGTAGTCCCCCCCTTTACTTTAATGCTGTCGCTACATTACCTTGAGAAAACGCATAAGTCGTAGTTTACAACAATGAATTCGTACTGGGTAGCTCATGTGTCGGCTCAAAATTGATTAAATGAATATCGACAAACACAACTGGCAATGTCTCTCACAAAGTCACACGTGTCACATCATATCACCTGTATTACAGCATGCGTGCTCAAAATGCACGAACGCAAGCGGTAGACGTTGACTCCACCGTCAACAGCATGTTCAATAATCGCGTGACTCAGAGCGGCTCACTCGCTGTTGATCCGTCGTTTCAGATCGTATGACCTTACAAGAAATATTATTAGATTGTGACCAATTTAATGTACTCCTCGCGTGCATCATTTTCTTTTGTATTCTTTTAAGAGCTTTTTTGTTCCTTTCGGCTTGTATTAGAGACCCTGCGTCTAATTGAGACCCGTTTAATATTAGGCCTACAGGGTGGTCCAAAAAACGGACCCCAGTTTTATTTTTGGGATAACTTCGGTAATTCAGCACCAATTTTAACCATTCTTTCACTGTTATAAGCAGAAATTTATGCCGCGTAAACGTGAAGTTCTTCCGCCCACCGCACCTTTATTGTGTGACCACATTACCTAGCAAAATAAACACTGTCAAAGCTACAGTGGTCTCAGAGAACAGGCAAACACATAAAGATATCAATTTCGTAGCATAAAATACTTACTTATTCGCAGTAGTGCCTTGTGACGTCATTGTTACGTCGTTTTGTGTTTATTTAAGTTTGTTTACCAGTAATAATTTTTTTAGAATAAATCGTTTGATATGGGCAGAATAACAAAGGATGATCGCTGTTCGATCATGGGCTAACGAACTGAGAACTGTTTTGCTAGGTAATGTGGTCACACAATAAAGGTGCGGTGGGTGGAAGAATTTCACTTTACGCGCCATAAATTTCTGCTTGCAACAGTGAAAGAATGGTTAAAATCGGTGCTGAATTACCGAAGTTATCTCAAAAATAAAACTGGGGGTCCGTTTTTTTGGACCACCCTGTATACTAATAGTGACTGGCGTCGAGGTCGTTATCGGAAATTGTCTACCCGAAGTTCATAAAATATTGCCCGACCTCAACACATGCGTTTATCTGGCACCGTTGTGGAGATATGGCGCCTCAAACATAATGGGGTCACGACCTTGAACTTTTGGAGTCACGTGACGTCATCGGTCACGTGAAGATTTGACTCCCGGGGGTCGACTTACTATAGGGTGGTTTTCGGGGATGGGCCATCAAATGCTGCCAATCGCATTTCCACCGACCGACCCACGTTGCCATGGCAACGAAATTTGGAACAAAATTGGCTATAACTGGACTTGTGTAAAAGATATCTGCGAGATTTTGTGCCTATAGGTTCAGTCGTTTTTCCTGTACAGGACGGCAAGAAAAAAGAGAAGGGAAGGCACAAAAAGTCACGCAAGGGTTATATTTCACCTATTCGTGAAGAAGCCTACTGTGAACAAATGTGTACCAAATTTTGCATGTCGGGAGATATGCCGGACGTAATCATCTGTGCAAAAATTGAGGTGAAAAAATTAAGGGGTTTGGGATTTACGGGGGTCAAATTTTGGGTTCTTCCATTGAAATGGCTGGTCACCCTTACAATAGTGCTGCGTTACTGCGCAACCTGCGATTGCGATACAACATCACCAACTTTATTGCACTGGAAGTGCTCAAAAAGAAAATTTTCAATCCAGTTCATCATATTACAAGATATACCGTAATCATGTAGTTTATGAAGTAGTTTTTGATGGCTAACGCCATCATCACACCTCACACGGTAGTGTGAGTGTTGTAAGGACGACCTTCAAAGTATATGGGAAAATGCAAACTTTGACCCTCAGCCAACCAAAAACCCCTGAAC
>Ga0209671_1006379_pt1 | contig 12095 bp, 5 predicted proteins | sample WorMetHERISLAND2_2_FD_187401 | JGI IMG/M metagenome (GOLD analysis project Ga0209671, IMG submission 187401) | Marine gutless worms symbiont microbial communities from Max Planck institute for Marine Microbiology, Germany - Olavius geniculatus... | ecosystem: Host-associated > Annelida >...
ATACGAATTCAATGACAAAAATCTTCTGCAGGAAGCCCTGCGGCACAGCTCCTTTGTCAACGAGCTTGGCGAACCCCAGCTGCGCGATAACGAGCGGCTTGAATTTTTGGGGGATGCGGTTTTAAATCTGATTGTCGGCCACATTCTCATGCGCCGCTATCCGGATCTAAAAGAAGGCGACCTGTCCAGGAGTCGCGCTAACCTTGTCAATGAAAATCAGCTCGCTAAAATGGCGCGATCGTTTGATTTGGGATTGTATATCCAGCTCGGCAAGGGAGAAATTCAAACCCAGGGCCGGGAAAAAAATTCTATACTGGCGGATACCTTCGAAGCATTGATGGCGGCCATATACCTGGATGGCGGCTTCGATGCAGCCTATCAAATCATAGAAACCAACTTCCAGCAGCTGATTGAAGAGCTCCACACCGCTGCCAACAACCAGGATTACAAAAGCCAGTTGCAGGAAACGGTCCAGATCGACCATGGATCGATGCCGGACTACAGCATCATCCGGGAAGACGGCCCGGATCATGACAAAACGTTTTGGGTCGCGCTGAAAGTGCTGGATATCGAAACCCAGGGCAGCGGCAAGAGCAAAAAAGCCGCCGAGCAGGATGCCGCCCGCCTGGCACTGGAAATTCTTAGAGAAAAAGACTGATCCTGGTTACTGGATACTCGATGCTGGATACTCGATGCTGGATGCTCGATGCTGGATGCTCGATGCTGGATGCTCGATGCTGGATGCTCGATGCTGGATGCTCGATACTGGATGCTCGATGCTGGATACTCGATGCTGGATGCTCGATGCTGGATGCTCGATGCTGGATGCTCGATGCTGGATGCTCGATGCTGGATGCTCGATACCAGACGCTGGATTATGAATGCTCGATGCCGGATTCCGGATACTCGATACCCATTGTGTGATAATTCGATTCTCGAAAAATCGGCATTGATTTATGCTCTCAGGTTTTATATGTAACATTTTGAAATAGTTTTGAATGTTTACCAACTACCATCCTTGGAGGTTTGTTTGGAATTGGAAAAGAAGTGCCGGCTAGGGTTGCTGTTCCTGCAATATCCAAGATTCGAGAACTGGTTCCGACAGCGACTTATATTCGCTTTAATCGCCTTCGTGATCGCGGAATAACTATTGGGGCCGGCTCGGACCACTCCGAGGAACTCGGAATGAACAAATTGACCTAGGAAAATATTGACAATATAGCTGCAAGCTCGGAAAGTGATACCAGGTCTCGGCAGTTGATCTGGTCGTTCTATCCGCCCGAGAAAAGGACAAAATCAGTCCGCCGGAGGCGGGTCCTGATCATACCCCGCCTCATATCTGCCTGCCCCCCACCTCTCGGTGCGGGGCAATGCGTGCGCTTGCGTCCCGCTGTTTTTTAGCGGGATTCGTCGACTCGTGCTTTTGCCTCCAACTTCCTTCAGGCGCTCATTGCTGCGCCACCCTTGCCTTCGGCTACCCTTCGCCTCCGTCAGGCTGGGTCTGGACTTTGCCCGATATGCGTGTCATAATATCGGACACCACCATCTAGCAGCCAGGCTGAGCCCGGCACACAACATTGGTTGGAGCTTTGAGTTTTCAGCGGTCTAAACTTTATCGTCTAATTCCACCTCCGGCAGGTGAAACGCACCCAGCCTAAGGGAAACAATAGAAAATATGAGTTACGATCTTTTCTTCACAGAACCGGAAGTCACACTTGAAAAGGTGATAAACCGACTAAATAACTGCTTAGGCCCAACCCAACTGTGAAGTTCTCGGCGTGTAGTGTGGCGGTTCACGAAAAATTCTGTGAATACTCGATACCCAAGAGGGCCGCAGCCCACTTTCACTGGGTTCTACAGGGAAATATCTTAACAACATGAAAGAAATACACCCAAAATACGTCAAACAGGTTCCAGGAGAACCACACAAGAGGTGGTTTGAAGATGACTATTTTGACCTGCTGGTATGGGAAAATGAATTGGGTCAAATAGTTGAGTTTCAACTTTACTATGACAAACTTCACATCCAACGTTCCATAATATGGAAAAAGCAATTTGGATACACGCATAGCAAGATTGATGATGGCGAAAATAAGCCTGGAAAATATAAAGCGACCCCCATTCTAGTTGATGATGGCGTTTTCAATTCTGAAGCGATTACTGAGAGATTTAAAAATCAAAGCAAGGAAATTGATAGGAAAGTTTCTACCTTTGTATTTAATAAATTAAGAGACTACAACGGCTGAGGTCATTGTAGAACCAATCATTGTATTTTGCTGTCCTGAAAAAATGAAGATTTATATAGCATCAGTGAAAATGCCTAAAAAGCTTATTCAGACGACGCAAAAAACCTTGCGGCTGATTGACGGCGCTCGGCAAGAAGACACGGATTGGAAACCAAGGAAAACATATCTGGAGAAAATATATTGACATCAAATGCTTAGTTAAACCTTCATTGGCACTGTTGAGTCAATAGGGAAACCAAGTGCACCTCAGAAAAAGTCAAAGGCCTATGTTTACTATAATCCGAATAAACCAGAAGAGGCTGTATTGGATCGCGCGGCATTAAAGTTCTCAATCTTTTTAGGATTACTAGGAATCGGATTTATTGCATTGGAATGGCATTGGGTTTCTAAGACTTTTTTCTAATTCTTTTAAGAGAGAATTTTTTACTTGAGATAGAGCTGCGCCTGTCTATAGAGGGAGCAGCGAGAAGCATACCTCTTCACAGCTTTTCCCCCACATTGAATTGAAAATCTTCGTCCAATAATGCAGTTTAGAGGACAGCCGGGGCCGAGCCGCTGCTAATGTTTGGACGTAAGCATTTTATTTGACATTTGCGAAGGTCAGTGGTAGTCCTGACTTCATCCGACCGCCGGCGTTCGGCAGAAAATATGCAGCGGAAAACCTAGTATATGACTATAAATGTTCGAGAATAGAAAGGAAGGTCGCCAAAGCCGAATTTGAAAAGGCATATCAAAAGTAAAGTTCAGATATTATCGAGATAATTCGAAAAAAGAAAAGATAACCAATCTAGTGGAGTAAAAGGCGTGCAGGATCGGCTTGAATTTAGGCCGCTGCTCGCCGCCTGTGGTTAGGCATGGAGGTAATGTGAATAGTCAGGATATTAAGATCGACTTAGGTGCAGTCCAGGAGACTTTGATGTTACCTCTATGGGCAAGAGCTCGAGAGACAGAGAAGAAAAATCCCATCGTATGTGACACCTATGCCAAAAATATAGTCGAGAGAATTGACTATGATTTCTCTAAGATTGAGGAAGGGCATATGGCGGATCATCAGGGTGTATGGGCTATCCGTGCTTACAACTTCGACAGCATTATTGGAGTATTTCTTTCGAATAACAGCAAAGCTGTGATTATAAATATTGGAGCGGGCCTGGACACCACGTTTCAGCGAGTTGACGAAGGAACTGTTCAATGGATCAATATCGACCTTCCAGATGTCGTTGCTCTGCGGCAGAAGCTAATTCCTGACTCGGAACGAGAAATGACGATTGCTAAATCAATATTTGATTTCACCTGGATTGATGACATATCCCGGTGGACGAAAGGCCGTCCCATTCTGTTCATGGCTGCGGGGGTACTATGCTACTTCGAAGCCCAGGAGGTCGGCATCCTGTTTCGTAAACTTGCCGAAACTTATCCTTCATCCCATGTAATCTTTGATTCGATGTCATGGCTTCCAGCATGGGGGTCAAACAGGGAAATCAAGAAAATCACGAAAAATAGCGAAATGGACTCATCATCACTGATTAAGTGGCACCTGAAAAGCGCTTCCGGTCTCCGAAAGTGGGTAGATACAATTAAAATCGTTGAAGAATATCCCATGCTTTCGAAAGTGCCCGTCAGAAATGATTTTAACAAGAAGGAGATCTGGCAAATTAAAATTGTAAGTCTCTTTCGCTTTTACAACATGATTCATGTGCAGCTCTGAAAGCATACGCAATTTTTTATAACGGCTTATTTGTCACTAAACTCAAACTGAATTGGTCAAACAGAAGGAATTGAGCTGACCCGTCTTCGCTTAGCTTCGCCGAGCCACAGCAGGAAAAGCCGAGCGACTTTCGTAAAATAATGTGGCTATCAAAGTAGGGTGTCCCGCAGCCCATCGCGAGACATTGGGCATTATCAAGCAATAGCAATGTTTGAGCTGAGTTCAAAACTCATCGGATGAGGTACTATGTTAAACTTGCCAAACTTAACAATATTTCTGTTGGCGGCCTTGATCCTTCTGATCACACCCGGTCCAGCCGTGCTTTATATTGTGGCTCGCAGTTTGGATCAGGGCAGGTTGGCCGGCTTTGTGTCAGTTCTCAGTATCGAGGTCGGCAATTTCGTGCATGTATTAGCAGCTAGTCTAGGATTGTCTGCCATCTTGGTATCCTCAGCTCTTGCTTTCTCCATCGTCAAATACATTGGAGCCGCCTATCTTATCTATTTGGGAGTGCGCCGCCTTCTCGCAAGTGACATCCCGCAACAGCCGGCGACCCTGGAGCGCCAAAGCCTGAAACGCATCTTTCGCCAAGGAGTACTGGTAGCAATACTCAACCCAAAGACGGCATTATTCTTTTTTGCTTTTTTGCCACAATTTGCTGATTCGTCCAAGGGCTCATTCACTTTACAGCTGTTGACCCTCGGATGTCTGTTTGTACTCATGGCTATTGTCACTGACAGCCTTTATGCTCTTTTAGCTGGCACGGTTGGACAATGGCTAAAAGGGACTCGTTCGTTTCTGCGGATTGAGAGGTATTTGGTCGGGACTGTCTATATTGGATTAGGAATAATGGCCGCACTGTCGGATGCCAAACGTCACTAAGAAGCCTAATAACTGCTCCCAACCAACCGCGGAACCTAATCGGAAATAGAATGCGGTTTTATGTAACGGTCTGTGATAGCTCGGAAATTCGGTGTTAGGTTGATTTTGATGAATATTTTGCTGTTGTTCAAGGTCAATATACGTTGATTATAGGCGAAGAAGCAAAGCGAATTGAAGTGGGCCAGGAGGACATTATTCCGAAAGGCACACCTCATACCGGTAAGGCTATTGCCGGGACACGAACCATACATTGTTCTGGCGTCAAACGTGTCTGAATTCTATAACTTGGAAACGTCCCTAAAACTATAAATGTACAGCGACTAATACCAGTTTGTTAACATCTGGGATATTTCTCACGTCATTTTTTTGTTCAGTCCAGTATTCTAAGTTTTTAATATTGACAACCGCCACATTGTAGTATAAAGACATTTTAATCGAAGCTTGGATCTGGCCTGCGTTGAAAACCCTCATTCGTACCTTCCACTGCGGACTCTAAAGTTACCTTACAACTATAGTCTATCCCAAATATAAATATGACTGAATCATAAATTATCTCTATTATGGGATGACAATTCTGCAACACTTTAACAATTTGTCGATAGACCCGTAAATCGCATGGCATTCTAATGAAAAAGCTACGTTTTCTGTGGACTGGTGAGCGACTGAAAGCTCTGCTTTTCTTGGCAACTATCGCTACGATCTTCATGTCAGACTGCTTATCCTTTGCAGCGCAACAGCCACCAACGGACTCACGCTCGAAATCCAACGGGCAATTTGTAGTCGAAGTGCCAACTGAACAGGGTACCTGGAAACAGGTCGCTGAACTCGATTTTTCAAAACACTACTCGATGCAATCTTTAGTCCTTCAGCGTCCAACTAGCCACGTTCGCATTAGGCCTGAAAGTGGCAAAGTGGCACATTTAGATGCCGTCCAACTTGATGGTCAATCAGCTATCCATATTAACGGTGTGAATGAACGAGAAATCGGAAAGCTCTTTAGGGCAGATTACGATGTGGTGCATGCAACGGATCGCACCCTTGACATCGCATTTAGTGCACCTGGCAAACAGCTGACTCTTGTGGCACGTATCGAACCGAATCGTATCTGCGAGATTCCATTTCAATTTCCCATCGACAACTTATACCAAGAGATCAACCAGCACAGTGTGTATTATCAATACCACATGGATTCAGTTGTTGGAAACTTGAAGATAGACGGCAACCTTGACGAAGTCCGTAACGACAAACCTTTTTTCATGGAGTTTGCCGAATCCGGTTCTGGTCATCCTTCCGACAAAGTGTACGGCTGGGTTCGAAACGACGATAAAACGCTTTACGTGGCCCTCGATTTTACGGGTGACAACACCATGGATGGAGCAAAGGACTACGCAAAGGTTTACGTCAATACCTTAACGACATTGAAAGTGTTCAAGGCTTCCGTACTGGAGCAAACCTGGGGGCTGCCGGGATTTGCATACACCGATAATGTCACATACGAACACAAGATCTACGAATTCGCTATACCCTTGGCCGAACTGGGTGGCGAATCTGAGAAGTTAGGACTAGCTTTCGCCGTGTACGGTACGTGTGCACCGCCATGTGACGACGATCCAACACAACCACCTCCGCCACCACCACCAAGCGGCTGGAATGCGATCAAGTTCGCGGAGGCAACACCTCAGATTAGGGCCATGAACGAAGCGCTTCAGATTGTTGGCATCTGTTGTGGCGATGAAGCTCCATTTATTGCAAATTTCGCATTTGGGCTGAATCCTCCTGCGCCAGGTGAATCCTGGTTTGTCGATGCCAATAATGATCGAATTAATGACCGCTTTATCCAGCTGTTGGATGAAGAAGAGGAAGCAACTTTCTTTCCGACAGGAATCAACATCCGGGGCTCCGTCGCGGGCGGACTCAATTTCGATGACAGCGGACTGCACGCGGCAGAAATAATTGGTACTGCGGTCATCAATCTGAGTATGGGTGATTTACCTCAGGCCGCCACAGACATCAACGACCACGAAGAAGTGATCGGCTACGGACAAGCCTCATGTCGGAATGATGAAAACGAAGAAGACCAGGTCCAATCGACGTTTGTAGATGGAACCGATTTAGGTGACCTGATTCGCGGCATCGTGGAACCAGGTAATGGGTGCGTGCCTCTAACAAGTCCCGTGGCTATCAATCTTGACGGGGATGTTCTCGTTAACGTTAACGACGATCGCACAACCATCATTACTACCAGCGACGATCTCATTCGCTACCCGTTTGCCGATGGGTTTAGAGCAAGAGACTTCAACGACAATGGATTCGTGATCGGAACCACAGGTACATCCTTCAATTCCGAGGTCAAGATCTGGGACAATACCACCGACGAGATTGTCGACATTCACGGCTTGTTAGACGACAAAATTGCAGGCGGTAATTTACGGCTCTCCACCGCAGCCTCGATCAACAACAAGGGGCAAGTGGTGGGAACCGCCATAAGGATCATTGAGACTGTAGAGGGTCCTGCGGCTCTAACCCTGGGTTTTGTGTACTTGCCTGGAGCTGATTATGGCCTTGATGCAGGTGTGCATTTCCTGTCCGGCGACCTTACAAGCGGCATCCAGGATCTAGATAGACCGCTCGCGATCACAGACGCTGGAATCATTATGGGTGTGCGACCAAAATCAACCGGCCACAGCAGTGCTTACATCTTGACACCTAAAACCGGCTTCAATCTTCCGCCCGTGGAAAATCCACTTCAAGAGGCAACAATACTGGATGATTTTAGCAGCGAATCCGGAGAAGATGGAGATCCAGTCAATACCTACAACGGACGTCTGACCCAAAGACCATTACCGGATTTTAATCTGCGTGGCCCTATTTCCGTGGTCTTCGAACGCTTCTATTCGTCCGGACTCGACACCCTTGGAACAGGCGGTGCTATGGGCATGAACTGGCGTCACACCTATGAATCGAGCCTTAATGAAACGGCCAATTTTGTAACGGTGACGACGGCTCGCGGTAAGACGATTAGCTTTCGTCGCAAGTCGGAGGGATTTGTACAAACCGGTTCGCTCGACGTGCCTTTCCATTTGGCCGAAACCGCTGATGGATTTGTCATGGGTGATCCCACTGATAACCGGCTGTTTTTCTATCGCTCCGATGGCAAGTTGGATCGCATTGAGGACCGTAACCGCAACGCGATTACGGTGTCCTATATCGGGGACTTGCTCAGTGGGGTCTCAGACGGATTCGGTCGGAGCTTGGATTTCGACTATAATCCTGACAATTTGATTTCCAGAGTTTCAGACGGGGACCGCGACTGGCAGTATGACTACCGGGACAACCAACTGATCCGAGTGATGGATCCTCTAAGCCAAGTGACTGAGTATCAATACGGAAATCCGGGTGAAATCACCGCGACAATTCAGCCTCTCGGCAATATACCGTATAGTCAAATATTTGATAACGGGAAAATAGTAACGCAAACCGATGCCTTTGGCAATGCCACCCATTTTGATTACAACGATTTCATTACAAGCTTTAGCCGCGGCGGCGTCGAACCGGTGATCCATACTCATGACAATAACGGTACCCTATCGTCGATCACGGATGGTGAGGACAATTTGATTGAGATTGGCGCAGATAATGACGGACGTCGCAACTCTGTTACCAATGCGAGCGGAAACACAACGGCAACGGTATTCGATCCGGCCAATCGCAAACCAGTCGTCATTACCGATCCATATGGCGCCACAAGCCTCGAACTTACTGAAAACGTCACTGCTGGCATACCCTTTCATGATCCCGCCAAACGCATTTATCCCGACGGATACTTTGAAACCATCACGACAGACAGCGCCGGTAACTATCTCACGCTTAAGGACCGTGCGGGCCACAAAGGTTCGATCGAATATAGCGCACAAGGGTTGGTGACGAAAATCACAACGCCTCTTGGTGCAGAAACCACCAAGAATTACAATACCGACGGAACGTTGGCTCAGGTGACCGGGCCGAACGGAAATACTCGGATGTTTGAATACGATGGTTTTAAGCGTCTGATTCACGCCGAGCAGCCAGATGGGTCAAGTCAGCAGTTCGATTACGACGTGCTCGACCGGCTGCTTTCCTTCACCAATGAAATTGGAGTGGAGCAGCGCTTTGAATATGATGCCAATGGAAACATCATCAGCACTAAACGCGGGATTGAAGAACCAGACGGCAGTTTCACAGCAGATTCTATAACCGTATTCGAATATGATGCTATGGATCGCGTCAGCTCTATAAGAGACGCATACGGAAATCGACAGGCTATCGGCTACGATGAAGCAGGCCGAATCCAATACTTTACAGACCAAATTGGTAACATCAGCACCTACCAATATGATAAAGCTGGTCGTGTAATCAATGTCATCGATCCCCTGGGCCACCACCGCCGCCGCACGTATACACCCACCGGCCTTATCGAGCAGGCTCTGAGTGCAGCTGATGCTGACAACGGGGCCAGAGATATCGTAACCTACCAATACGATGAACTGGATCGGCTGACTCATCTCACCGATGCGTTTGGCAACGGCACCGAGTATGGCTATGACGTGATGAACAGAGTCACGTCAATTACTGACCCGAGCGGAGCCAAAACGATCCTCACGTATGGTCCCACCGACCTGATCAGCGAGATCATTTTTCCGGAAGAACTAGCCACCGCCTATAGTCGTAACGCGCTTGGATTGATCACCTCTGTTATCGATCCTAATGGGCAGACATGGTCGCGAACTTATGACCTGAGTGGACGTATCACCATGTTGATGGATCCCATCGGTAACGCTATCCACTACTCGTTTACAAACCGCAACCGTGTTGGCGGTATTCAGACGCCTTTGGGATTTGTAGACATCGAGCTTGATGGCGTAGGCAACGTGCTAAAAAAAACGTACTCCGACGGAACAGTATTTGAATTTACCTACGATTTAGATGGTCAAGTAACAGGCGCAACCAGTGCCGTCCTAGACAATAATGGCGACGTTTTAGAAAGGCAAGGCAGTTTTTCCGCTATTTACGATAAACGCGGTCTTATGACAAATTCCAATGGCCTGGCCGTAATTCGAGATGCGAAAGGAAACATTATCCAAATCGAATACACGCCTGGTCAATCTGTGCATTACACTTATGATGCGAACGGCAATTTAGTCGCCGTGCATGACTTCGCCAGTGATGGGGCGAATACGTTGTCAATGGCCTATGACACTCAAAATCGTCTTCGTGCGATAATTCGCAGCAATGGTATCACCACAAGAATTCAATATCAAGAAGGTACACTGCCGTCCGGTGAACCCGTGACCACCCGACGGGTGATTGGCATCAAAGAGGAATTTGACGATAACGGGACCGCAGCAACATTAGCCTTGATTGAGCTCGATCGGGATGCACGCGGCCACATTGTGTCGGCGAATCGGAACGTACCGCAGGCAATGGAACTCGTAAACGCTTATCAAACTTTCGCATTTAATGCGGCGTCTGAAGTCGAACCTTTTATTTATGATGCAGAAGGACGCCTCGTTGACGACGGCTCGCGTTTGTATGAATGGGATTTGGCATCACGTCTGACTGGCTTTAGAGAGGGGACTCGAAACGTCAGTTATGTATATGACGCCATGCGGAATATCGTGCGTCGTACCGACGGGTCAACGACAGAAAACTATGTCTGGAATTACGCCCTCGAACGAGAATCGATCGCCATCCGTCGCCTTGGCGGCGTCGATGAGCAATATTACGTCTACTCTCCGGCTGGCAATCTGCTCTACAGCATTTCACCGCTTGGCTACCGGCATTTCTATCACTATGATGAATCCGGAAACACCATTTTCTTAAGCAACGATGCGGGCATCTTGACAGACGCTTACGCCTATACCCCGTATGGACTTCCAGCCGGCAGCACTGGAAGCACTCGGAATCCGTTTACGTATCAGGGTCGGTTTGGTGTCCGGCATGAGCCAGGCACGGCGCTTTATCACATGCGAGCGCGGTATTTCGATGCTAAGACGCGACGTTTCCTTTCACGGGATCCGTTGTTCAACGTGCCGCAACCACTGACCACCAACCCGTATCTATACGCGGGGGCGAATCCACTCACCTTTCACGATCCGTCAGGCGAGGCGCCCGAAAATTCGTCAACTCAGTTCAAGGGCAGTACATTCGACAACGCCAGCGGTACGGTGCTGACGATCACTTCGCTAACGACCGGATTTGGCGGCAAGGCCCTCGATGCTAAAGCGAGCGATCTCATAAATGCGGGAAAATCAATTGCAGCACTGAATAGGAGAGGTTTTCTGACTCCGAATGGTACCTTGAATGTCCAAAGGATTCAATATGTCGTGAATCTTCAAAGAAGCGCACAAAGAGCTGAGGGATTGTCCAAAGGACTAAACACTGTCGGGAACGTGGGAACTGGTATCGAAATTGGACTTGAACTCTACAAAAACTATGAGACAGCAGAACGCCTGACCAAAGAGACCATATCAATACAAGATGCCAACCTACAGAGTCTTAATCGCCAACTCGACGCGATTCAAGAGCTAATGAAGGAGGGTCGCATATCTGTGGAACGGGCCGAGGATTTCATGAAACAAGCTCAGGCCAATTTCGAACTGTCGCAGCAGGGTGCCGAAGAAGCTCATCAGGCAGGGCTAATAGCCAACGCCTTGATCGGTGCCAAAAACGCTTTATCGAGCTATTTGTTTAGGAATAACCCAGTGGTTGATTGGGGTACAAAGCAGGTCTTACCTGAGGATCCGGAGTTAGAATGATGAACAATTTAAGATATCTAGTACTGGTGATGATTTTCGCATCGACAACGGTCTTCGCTGAAACATACACTTACGACGCGGCTGGTCGACTTACTGGCGTCTCTTACGACGATGGCAGCCATATCACCTATAAATACGACGCAAACAGCAATCTCCTCGCCGTCGAAACGTCCGTGCCGAGTTCGTTAAAACCCGGAGATTTAGATGGTGATGGTGTTCTCGATTTCAACACAGATTTTCCGGAATTTCTCAAACAGTTTGGCTCCACTGTTACTCCCGGCACTCCTCCGGATTTTGATGGCGATGGAATTGTTGGTATTGTCGATTTTAGCATTTTCTTAACACTACAGCGCAATATTTTTGTAGACATGCTTCAAGAAAATGTGTATGGTAGAGATCAACTGGGCGATTGACAGAGGCATAAATTCCCTGGGTATGGAGATAATAGAGGAAAAAGCTGCCTTT
>Ga0209671_1006380_pt1 | contig 12095 bp, 5 predicted proteins | sample WorMetHERISLAND2_2_FD_187401 | JGI IMG/M metagenome (GOLD analysis project Ga0209671, IMG submission 187401) | Marine gutless worms symbiont microbial communities from Max Planck institute for Marine Microbiology, Germany - Olavius geniculatus... | ecosystem: Host-associated > Annelida >...
GCCCTTAGGGCTTAACTTTCGCTGAGTCTGAATCCACTTCAACTTTTGACTTTAGCTGAGCAAAAACATGGCGACTATTTACAGTCCTATGCGTAAGGATAGTTTAGTAAATTTAAGCAGTCTGGTATCAAAAATAAACGCCGTAATAAATATGCAATGACGTCAGATGTTACGCAATTTCGTTATTTGCATGTGCGGCGCAATTAAATAAGCAAGTCCAAGCGTAAATGGTTGATTTATTTCCTGTTAGGTTTACCGGTTTTACGCCATTTTTAATCGTTTTGGTCTAAGTCAGTAAACTTAGACCAAAGTTTAGTTGAACTGTGGTCTAAGTACAGACTTTAGCGTTCAGCTTTAGCTTTCGCTCAGCGAAAAGACTCAGCAAAAGTCTAAGTCAAAAAGTGAAGTGACCCATTGAACGTATCTTAATGTACCAGGTAAACAAACTCTGACGTCATGATGACGTTACACTGAGCACACACGGTAAAGTGCATACATCATAATGGGTTGACAGTAAATAATGTTAAGATAGTGCAGTGTACTATATTTCGTTGAAATTTATGAACTACAAACTGAATTAGGCATGTTTGAAACAGAGGTGCCGCTAAATTTGGGACACGGTGTAGTAGTTGAGCGGGGTTTTTTTACAAGCAGCCTTCTTTTTTAGCACTATCACAGGTTAGGAGAGGCCATATACAAGAACTATCACCGCAACGTCCGGGAATACTGTACAAAGACATAATAAATCTGATCAACTCTCTACTATGCCACTAGCCACACCAGCTCCCTGTGTAGTCCCATACTACAACTAAAAATACAACTGTAACATCATCGAGAGTAAATTGGTGGCGTGGCGTAGTTGGTAACGCATTTCGGCTGAAACAAAGTTGCTCTACGCCGGGCCCGGTTAGTACTACGATGGGTGACTGCCTGCGGGCAGGTAAACCATCTCGGTGTGAAGCCTGCCAGCTAGGTCGACTCAGCCTTCTACCCTCCGTGGGATGGTAAAATGAGCAGTAACTCATTTACATGGGTTACGGAAGGTGGGGACCTTGGTGCAGCTGACTGGGGTTGCCTAGCCGGCCGCTGCGCCAGCCTGTGTCTGCAGGCTGCACACGGTGGCCGTGTGGCAGGCGGCTCTGGTTAGTGACAAAAGCACATTAGAGGCGTGTTCGCGACGATGCGCTATACACATTGACGACCTTTTACCTTTACCTTTTAAGTGGAAAACAAGGTCTTTTATCATTATTCAATACTGATTATTCAAATACTGATGTGCTGTCAACTTTCTTTCAACGGCATGAACGAAAAATTTGGCATAAAGTAATGACTAAACATCCTACAGCAGCCCAAAATACAATACTTTGCAAAGTATAAATGTCAGAAAAAGTGTACTGTATAGGCTTGTGAGCCAGTGAAAAGTCCACACAATGTACAGAATTGCTAACCGTGATAACAACAACAGTGACCAGGATTTTTAGAATGTTTGTTTTAACTCATAAATAGGGCCCACAGTTTTCCATGGATAGTGGAATTTCAAGCTGAGCTGCAAAATTTGCCCTTTTCTGCAGAATTTTAATATTTATGCGGAATTTTGCATCAGTTGAGAAAAGACCGGTGATTAGTATGCTCGTCGGCTTTATAACGTAATTAAATAAACTAACTATATCGCGGAAAAATCAAACTGAACTGCCTGTTACTGTGGGTCCTACTAATAGAGATCACAATACGGCACAATTGTAAATAAACACTATGTGACTTGACGGATTGCACTACTGAAAAAAAGAATAATTTTTGGTTTTTATCTTGCAGTTTCTTAACAGGATAAAGCTCAGTTTACTCACAAATGGAAGGCTACGGTGAGCCGTGGAATTCCGCGAACTGGCCCATGGAATTTGGCAAAATTTTCCACGGAAAACTGTGGGCTTTACTCATAAATTGCAACAACTAATGAAAACATATTCACCATGTTACAGTAGCGGGGTAGCAATGGCTACTTTTCTGACATCTACATTTCACAAGGTAGTGTATCAACACAGTAAGCAGGTGATCTTAATGATTACAATAATGCAAATTTTCTGCTAGTATTAGTCACCAAAAAATGTGTGAAAAATGGTCAATATTTGTGACACAATTATCACAATACTTGGATTTCACAGTTTTTCTGACAATGATCTACTACTACTGCTAACACTTAATTCATACCGGCAGCACAGCACGCAAGGCTTTCAAACAACTCATAAACACAGTGTAAATATAACATCAAAATAATAAACATTAAATATGAAACAAATACGATGCAGCATAGATGGGTCGACTAAGCCATTACCACAAATATGATCCAAATGCCAACATCAACCAATAATTCCAGACACACGTTACGTCAGCCAGTCCTTGGGAATTTCCGGGCAACTTCTAATTTTTTTGTTTCATTTTTAGATTATACTACATAGCCATCGTTTAAGAATACGTAAGGTAGCTTCAACGCAGAAATCCAACAACAGCTTCAGCTTCAGCTGAAGGCAAAAATGGAGTATTGGCATCAATCTCTCAAAGTACACATGTGAAGATTACACTCGAGACGTGATGTATTTCCAAAAATATGGTCTGACAATCAACATAACATTAAACAGTAATTATCCATCCACTCAATTTGACACTGCAGAGTCGCCGTTCAACGACGAATAATATCAACTTCCTCAGTTTTTGTAATCAAATTTCAACTCAAACCAGCTACAGGCTTACCAGTATCCGGCACTGTTAAACTACATGACATTTCCCACAACATGTGACACTTTTAACATTACTGCAATGATACATGGCATGCATACTAATGCAAATAATAACAATGCAAAGCAATGCACAGTTTTCACTAATAACGTTTTCCCCTAACTTCAGGTCAATTATGTATTTTTCACACTGGGTCACTGACAGCCCTTTCAGACAAGTGACAAATGAGAGTTGTAAAGACACTGGGATATGTAGTAACAAGAGAGAAAAAGTCAACGGAAGCTAATGGCTAGTTTCAACAGAGATCAGTCAATTGTGACTGTCACAACAAAGGTCAGTAGGGTGTGTGTATACGGCAGTGCTAAAGTAGTAACATTTCGGGTTTCTCGAGCAGGAGACGGAAGTATGCCAGCCACTGTGCGCCAACAGCGCCGTCGACAACCCTGTGATCACAGCTCAGCGTCACGCTCATTACGCTTGCCAGCCGGGTCCTGCATACACACATGACAGGACTACGTTATGTTATTGGTGGGAGATGACGTAGTCTAACATTGAGCAGACCCAGCTAATGAACTCAGGCAGCAACTCGGCAGCAGTTTGCTATATTTCAGCCGCTACGCACAAGCATACAATAACAAACTTATTACTGTATGCTCACCTGAAATACACATATGCCGCGACTAAAAAAACAGACCTATGATCTGGCTGATTCAAATCAAAAATGTTGGTCCAATATCAACAATTTCTGTAAAGAAAAAAATGGATATTATCAGGACTTAACAGCACTTGTTACTTTGTCAAAAAAGTTAATAGCGGAGTATCAGCTGTGGTTTTCCGGTGACACTTGCAGTACAGTAATACTACAATGAAACAATAACAGCAGTCACAAAATTTAAAGTCATTACAATGCTGACATAATGTTTAGGGCCGTATGAAAATCACGGTGCAAAAGTGAAAAAATCACGGTATACTTTTAGAAAAGTCGCAAAATTCACGGCGAATTCACGGTCACATATAGCGTTTAAAAACGTCTCACTGACAAAAATTTTTGTTCTCTGCCTAGTCAACAATCAGTCATGTATCGTCGTCTCACAAAATGACTAACATTAATCTTTTTTAGTAACTTTCAGTAACAGTTTTAGTAACTATATGCAGTTATACACACAGCAGTGAACGGCTGCAAATGATAATCATAATGATCAACGAGGTCATATTAGGGTCAACTTTCAATGTTTAACTATCGAATTTTATGGATTTTGACACAAAAGTGCAACCCGTGCAAAAATTCATGGCAAACGCTAAAATTCACGGCAAGCGCCAAAATTCATGGCTTCCGTGAATTCCATGAATTCGTGATTTTCGTCTAGCCCTAATAATGTTGAGTGTTGATAGTAAGATCATGACCATTAAATCACGCCTTATCGCAGCCAAACTGTTGTCCCTTTACTTGGACATGGGAAAGGAGACGTCATCTCCATTTGCAATGAATGCCTACAGTTGCAAAGCAACGTGCCTAATGGAGAAGATGTCTCCAAGCCGTGTTCGAGTAAAGGGTCAGCAGTTTGAACATTTATCGTAACTTCTGATTATGATGTTGGTTATTCTGCACTCTGCAAGCCAGCCAGACGGAGACTGTACGTAAAATAACTTCCTTTATCAGACTAGCAGATGTACCTACTGGTCACCAAACACACACAGAGAAAATGCTTACCCAGACTTGCTGTTGTCATCTGGAACAAGCCGCTTAGCAGCTCCACCAACAGCCAAGATACATGCCTGGAAGATAGCAATACAACAGCAATATGCCATTTATGATTTATTATCATCACATCACAGGACTTGCTTGGTACACCTAATAATGTTGTAGAAAAACACCATAATGTGCAATCACAGGAATACACAATAGCAAAATAAAAAACTAGAAATTTGGGGCAAAGCCCAACGTGAGTCCGCCCGACGCCCTAAGTCCGATTGGGGGAAATTAGGAAGCAGGTAAAATTTCCCCGGCATCAAATTCACGTGGCCCGAACTCAAATACATTGGTATACGCCGAACGCGCATTGTCGACTTAGGTTAGGTCAACATGAGCGCTTATAACTTTGTTCATAGTGGACCGAATTTCACAAAATCTTTTTTGTTCAACGCCCAAAAGATCGCTTTCTTCAACGCCGTTTACATGTTGTCGCTATCTTCATCGGTTCCAGAGATATTTGCGCTCAAACTCGAAAGTTATCATAAATCGCACCAATTTTTGCACGTTTTTTGCTCTCCCAAATTTTAAGGGAGGCGGTGCCCCCAAAAGTTGTACTTGCGTTAACACCCCGAGCTAGAGACACGTCAAGTACCAAAGTTTCGTCGGGCTACACCCCCTAACTTTGAAGTTATAATGGCTCATTTATTCCATTTTAAGCCAATTTTTGACCCCCCTTTGAAAAAAGTTGTAAGAAGGGCCGCTGTCCCCAGTAGGGGGTGCGCTAGTAAGACTTGGTCAATCACTGGCTCGTGTAAAAATTTGGGGGCGCAGCACCCCCTAGGGGCCGAAATATGGTCTTCCGAAAAATGCACTTTGGGTGGGTACGATTCAACATCAAGATCTCCAAGGTCACTGGACCAAACTTCACCGGACTTGTTTCGCCTAACGCAGGAGGAATCGTGGTAGACGGAATAAAAATCCGATTTTGAATATATTCATCCGTTTTGGAGATATTTGCCGCCGAACTTCAAAGTCGTCCGAAATCGGGCCAAATTTTGCATGTTTTTGGCCCCTGAAATTTTTTTTGGGAAAGCCCCCCGAAATTTTGGACCGGCATTATAAAATAGGGCCTAGTACTGACCATCGTGCAAAATTTCACGCCGGTCGGCCCACGGATCTCGGCGATCTTGCGTCGGAAGAAAAAAAAACATCTGCAGTAAAACATAAGTCCTTCCGAAAACTATCGTTTTCGGGCGGACTAATAAGAGCAGAAAACACTTAAAACATTTTTTAAAATTGTGGTGTAAATTCTCTATATGGTCATCAGTTGATATGGTGCTTCCAAATAGTTAACAACCTTTAATATTCACTAACCATGGGACATAAAAGCCCACACTTTCAAAACTTCTTAGAAAATGTTACATCTTAGAATGTCAAGGGGATTCAGAGTTCCTACAGGTTTTCTGCAGCAAAATTCCCTGACTTTTCCAGTCAATGAAACGGTATTAATAGAGCAATATGCAAACGACAGAGGCCCTGGTCGGGGGGTCGGGGGCGAAGCCTCCCCTGAAGCTGAAACACTCTGGCTTTTGGACGTTCAATGAAAGCTGCAAATTTGCCTGCTTTTTAATATTTGGAGATGCAAAAAATCACAGTTATCTGCAGTCTGCATGATCCAAGATCATTTTCCCTGACTTTTCAAAAATATTTTTCGTGACATTTCCCTAAAAACACAAATTCGCTGACATTTTCCAGTTTTCCTTGACCTGTAGGAATCCTGGGGATTCTGTTGTGACAAACAACTCCATATGTTCAAGGTGACCAGACACAAATTTGACATATTCACTCCCAGTAAGTAAGTAAATCTGCCCAATGACACTGAAAGAGCACCAAATCTAAAAGTATTAAGAAGACGAATGCTAGGCTTAGAAAAAATATTGTGTAGGTGACGAAACAACACAAGAAGCAGTGCTGCAGTTCGAGTGCCTACTGCAAAACAAAGAACTGAAATTAGTGCTGACATGTGAAACAGATACGGCTAAGAAAAACAAAATGGCACTATGCCTTTTGGCCAACAGTCAGTGTCTGTTAACTGCTTCACTCAAAAAACTTATCAGCATCTGCTAACAAAATTTTTTGGATGGCTTTGCCACTGCCCAAAGAAAAACCGATTCAGTTTTGGTAATAATTTATTCTTCCACATACTGTGGTCATTATGCAGAATTCTCTGCCATTAGAGATAGCAACTGCACAAGTGTTTGCATTCACTAGATGGTTAGCAGTAACGTTATCAGCCAAGGTTTGATTACTTCTGATAAATACATGTCATTATAATCAGAATTAGTGATTACCTGCGGTGGGTTGATGATAGCGGAGAAGTTGGCGATTCCATACATGCCGAGATTAGAAAGTGTAAACGTTCCTCCCTGCATAGCACAACAAGTGTCGAGAAAAATTACATTCTGATAGCACGTTCAATTTGCACAGAATTACATACTGTATAACTACAAAAATACATCAGCCTAATGCCAACATATTGTGTTGGCAGGCCATCTAGAGCATCTTAGCAAAAGCAGCACAGTAACATTATCCCTTACTGGTGACCTTTTAATGTAAAAACTAGCACACCACTTATTGTTACCCTTCGACCGAGAATCGTTATCCTTCGCCACCAATTCTGACTTTTCTGCAGATTTTCGTTTTCGAGTTATTAGTCTGTACATAGGGCAGACAGACAGACGAGGAAGACATTCAAGAGTAAGTAAAAAATGGATGCATGATAAAGTTCAACACTTTTCTACACTTCCATTCCCGTCAATTCTCAAAAATATTTCAGCACCATTTCACAGAATTAGCTTAATTCTAGTACTATTTCTCATCCACGAGAATATAATCACTGATCATTTTCACTTTCATTCACAGAAACAACACTTAGCATGTTCGGAGTCGAGAGGGGGAGGGTAACGCCAACCTCAAACAGAAAGCAGATACAAGACATCGGTGCTGAGGTAGCTAGAAATGGCAAAGTCCAAAAATCTAAATTTTACTGCCTCCACCCAAAATGGGATGGAGGTGGGGGTAGGGTGTTACACAAACTGTGGAGGGGGAATCGACAACAGAATATCGTGTAAAAAATTCATGAAGATCAGTCAGTCAATTTTTAGTTGCATGCCGGCGAAGTTCTAAGACTGCAATGGCTGGGCAAATTGGACTTTTCGCCATTTTAAACCACACGCCAAATTTGACCGGAATTAGATACAAAGCTGAAACTCGGCCGCTTTCTTGACTGAGCCATTGTGTATAAAAAATGCAGAAAATCGGCCCAACGGCATTGTAACTGAGGTCGCTAAGTGGCACCAAAGTAGACATTTTGTGACAAAATTGGTCGCACTCACGAGTGGTTGGGATCCCGAAAATGTTTGGTGTAGAAGCACATTTTCTAGACATACCACATCAAAACAAATCGTCTGAGACATAATTATTTGTTAAAAATATTTTTAGCTATTAAGGTCACATGACTGGACTTAGTTTATTCTTGTGACAAACGGGTCAAAAAGAGGGTTTTTAGCTTTGAATGATGACCCCTAGGAAAGAAGTGTCCGGAACAAACATTGTTTATCTTGGCCTGGCCTACTGTCTGGCATCGACGTCAGGGCTCTAAGTTTACAACTGAGCTCACCAGATGGCGCCAAATTGTCGAAATCCAAAATATCACCTACAGTGGGTCACTTTATGGGCTCAGAACCCCGAATGTATTTTAACTACCCCGTAAATCTATACATCATTGGAAAGGACTATGAATACTCTCTCATGTGTTAAAATATCATTTTGGAAATTTTTCGCTTATCTCAAGAAAAACAGGTTTGAATACTGTTGAACAAATAGTAAAAAAATGACAAAAATTTTGACCCGGAAAATTTAAAGGTGTGGGGGCGGTAAAGTAGGTATCTTGATTAAATGTGGTAAAGACTCTAAACATTGGTCCACATACACACATAGAACTTTCTTGGTCATCCCTTGAATTAATAACAATTTTTGGAAAATTTGGTCAAAATTGGCAAAAAATCGAGTGGGTCAATTTGGAGGGTTACAATACCCAGATATGTTTTGACCACCTCCCACTTCTGTACCTTGCTGCAAACTAATAATAACTTTTTATCTTATGTTAAATTTTGACTCGTCAAAAATGTTTTTATTTTAAGAACCAATGGTTTAAATTTTGTGAAGCCAAAATGAAAAAAGTGATGAAAAATTTTGACCCCCCAAAATTTTTAGGGGTGGGGGGTCAGGGTCAGCATTTCGGTCGAATATGATAGCAACCATAAACTTTGGCCCACATACACACCTAGAACTTTCTGGGCCATCCTTTGAATTAATTACGATTTTTGACAACTTTTGTCAAAAATTGTCAAAAAATTTGGTTACATTTGGGAAGCAGTTTGTTGAAAATAGATGCAATTTTTAAAATTTATACCCCCGCATTAAGATTACTGACCTATCGCCAACAACCTGGCGCAAAAAGCGAATTGATATCACTTACAGATTTTGAGATCTGCTGCACGACGCATTTAACCCTAGAATAAAAGAAAAAATTTTAAAACATTTTCCCCTACCCCACGTAAACTCTGGGAGTTGAAATTTTACTTGTATATGGGCCCGGTAGTGCCCCATCTGCGAGAAAAATTTTCATGCCCCTATCTTTCCTAATGGGGGAGATATGAGGGGTTAAAAAATTTTCTTTTCCCCTTTCCTTCACAACACCCTTTTGTCAGATTCCCCTTCCCCCCCAAAAAACTTCACAGACCGCTAGCCCTTGACCTCTCCTGCAATCCCTGAAAATTTGGTAAATGTAGGGTCTATAGCTTTTTTGCTAGACCAAAAAACACGGGTTGAGCAGATGGCAGGTCTATGCGTTGTAGCATTCCTACAACACGGAGTCATTATATTCTGTTGGATACTCCTCCACAAAACCATTCATCATAGACATATTCAACGCGGATCTCACCTGGAATTCATGTGGCTGTAGTTTTCCTTGTTTTGCCTTCTCTGCAAGTGCAATCACTTCTGTACTGATTGTTACTAAACCCTGTAATGCACCATCACTTATCCAATCACATCCAGATTCATCTGATTATTAGCTCCAAGAACAATCACTTATCAAACATTGAGTCCTATGATTGTGTCTCAAAAAAAAAACTGTCAAAATTGTTTCTGTCACAACTTCGTCAAATTAAAACCAATTTTAATAATTTTTGGTACAAAGATGGCCAAGACGATAGAATTATGTAAGGTGCACTCACTTACCGCATCACCTATTTTATGTCAACGCACTACCATGTGAAACACAGATGCTAAAAAATTGTTACATTGCGTGGTGGTTATTTGAATCGAATTGCTTACTTTTGCTGTCAGGGTGGCCACTCTCCAGTCATGATCCAATTCCCCGACTTTTCCAGACATTTTAAGGGAACATAGATGGAGTGATTGTAGTGAAGTGTATTCCGTGTCTCAAAAAAACTGTCAAAATTGTTGATCATCAGAATTTATATCGCAACAGTAGCGATATGACATCTATTTTCAACAATTTTAATTATCTTACAGAGAATTAACTGACCAAATTTAGTGCAGTTTAAACGATAAAGACAAACAAAAGCAGCTTACTGACACCGCAGATTTAAAAGTAATGGGAGTACAAGTCTGCGCTAGCAGAAAAAAATGGAATTGAACGTTTGTTGATTAGCCAGTGGTATTGCATCTAAGTCATTGTCTTTGTATGTGGGGCCCACTTTAAACATAAATTCTGATATGCAAGCGAGTTGTTATAGAAACTTATAAATTTGCTAAAAAATTTACATTGAGATTTATTTTGTGCTTAATTAAGTCATTACAGCCAGTGATATTCCAGTAACTAAAACTGAAACTGAAATAATTGATTTCAGTAAAACTCATACTGAAACTAATACTGAAAAGATTTCTACCTCCGCCAAGGAGGTAATGTTTTTGCCGGTTTTTGTTTGTCTGTGAGTCAGCAAGATAACTCGAAAAGTTATGGATGGATCTTTCTGAAATTTTGACGGTATGTCGGGCATGGCACAAACTACCAGTGATTCAATTTTGGGGGTGATCCAACAGGAATCCTAGATTCTGGATCACTTTGAAATTTTCGTCAGCATGGGCCTTAAGGGAAACCACCGTTGTCGCTATGGTGCTGGCACCTGGCGAACAACATGGCGTTGAATCAAGGTTTTTTAGGTCACATAGAACTAGGTCAATGTAGAAAATGCAACTATAGTTTGAAACGCACTCAAAACTTCCGCTTGTTTAATTTCGTCGGACAAGCTGTGTTGGAACAACATGGCCTTGGTGGAGGTCTGCGGGCTATGACTGCTTTCTAGTTAATACTGATACTGAACTGAAAGAATTGCTAAACAAACTCTACTGAAACTGAAATGATTTTCAAAACTGATACTTAAATGACTGTTTGCCTTTGCTTGAAATTTTTCTAGCGTGCTTCACTTATTTACTTATTTTCTGGCACCAGTGGCAGTTTCCAGCTTTTGCCACTTTTCAACTCAATTCTTAAATACTTCAACAGTGGCTTTATATATTGATGCATTGATGACGAGTTTGCTTCATGTTGTATTTGACATTTGTAGATTCAATAAATTTTTGAGGTTACGTAGAAAAAAAAATTACTGGTTAGCCTAGTCATTATCGTGTGCAATACGCTTGGTGCCTGCAGTTAAACTTATTCCGAGATATTAAGTGCTGTTTTTTTTTGTATTTGATATTTAGCTGTAGTCGATGTTTTCACATGTCTATGTGACATTTTTGCATTAACAAAAGTGTGCTCATGATTATCACCATGAGAATGAGAACTCAAAAAGAATGTTTTTGCTGATTAATATGTTAAAGACTACACTATTTCTTCTTTTCTTTATTTTTTTGCATGTACGTGTGCCTTTGTTATTCTTCAGTGGACCATGGAGCCTAAATTAAACTCAGTTGATTGATTGATTCATTAACTTAATGTTGATAGTTGTCAGTTGCGTGAACTTGTGTTGATAAAAAACTATAACTGAAATGACGTAAATACTGATACCGAAACTGAACTGAAATGATTGCTAAAAAACTCTACTGAAACTAAAACTAAAATAATTTTCAGAACTGGAATAACACTGGTTACAGCATTTACTTGGAAAATAACTCAGCGTTATGCAACCATTTGGAACATCTATGTTTCACATGGTAGTGCATTGACATAAATTAGGTAACGTGAAAAATGAGTGCACCTAGCCTAATTTTATCATCTTGGCCATCGTCTTGCCAAAAATTGTCAAATTTAGTAAACATTTGACAAAGTTATGACAAAAACAATTTTGACTGTTTTTTTTCTGAGACACGGTGTACAAATGAAAGTACACATATCCCAGCCCTTCTTGTGGATGTATGCTAACATGTTAGCATGTTAAGATGGTGTGCCTTTGTAATGTATTTTAGCTGGGCTCTACATTTTGTAATAACTGTTGTACTTTACATTAAACATGTTTTAAAGTTTATTCAGCCATCACAAACAATGACGAGAAAACTGTACTGACTTATGCTGGTATGTCAGCTATATACGGATGCCACAGTATGTATACAGATAAGTGTTAATGCGCAGTAGAACATG
>Ga0209671_1006381_pt1 | contig 12094 bp, 5 predicted proteins | sample WorMetHERISLAND2_2_FD_187401 | JGI IMG/M metagenome (GOLD analysis project Ga0209671, IMG submission 187401) | Marine gutless worms symbiont microbial communities from Max Planck institute for Marine Microbiology, Germany - Olavius geniculatus... | ecosystem: Host-associated > Annelida >...
GGTTTTTAACCGATATGTCACCGTATCTCACAAAACAAGAGGGTATATACAGCGTTATTTTACCAATATACAATGTCGCGTACAACAGGGCCAGTGTCTTTTCTCTCCAGATTTTCTTGTCCCCCCTGTCCCCCGCACCGCTGGAGGTTTTGATCGCTGCTTATTGCTGTTTCGCTACTCCCTCAATGTCCACTCCCGCGATTTCAGTCGCCCCCTAGCCTCCCCTACCACGACGTTAGTGTGGCGTAGGCTATAGCAGGCCATACGTCTTGTACGTTTATCCGCAGGACAAATTTCACTTACTTGCAGTGTAGCATAGCAATGTAGCAAATGCTGCTGGCTAGTTGTTTAATAACATACGAGTTATTCCAATAACAATATGTGTGCACACGTTCTGCTGTTTGTATGTCGTTCAAGTTGAACTGAAACAGGACTCTAGGCATACGCTTTATTTTTTTTACGCGCGCAAGCAGGTACTGCTGTAGCGCGACTTTGCCATCGCAATTCTGTCTGTCTATCCGTCCGTCTGTCTGACCGTCACACGGGTGGATCAGTCAAACACGGTGCAAGCCAGGATAACCAAATCTTTACCGTTTTCTGCAGGAAGACTCTAGTTTCAAGATCCGTAAAGCTTTTCTACAAATTCGAAAGGGATCACCCGCAGCGAGGGCGCTAAATGAGAGAGGGTGGGAAAAATTTGCGATTTTTAGCGAATAAGTGGTCATATCTCAAAAAAGGTCCGAGATAGGGCAGAGGTTACTATTAATTACCTTCGCCAAGGAGGTTATGTTTTTGCCAGACCTTGTTTGTTTGTTTGTTTGTTTGTTTGTCTGTCTGTGTGTTAGCAAGATAACTTAAAAAGTTATGGACGGATCTTTCTTAAATTTTGAGGGTATGTCGGGAATGGCAAAAACTACCAGTGATTCAATTTTGGGAGTGATCCGGAAGGAATCCTGGATTCTGGACCACTTTAAAATTTTCGTTACCATTGCTTTCAATGGGGCATAAGGGAAATCGCTGCGAAACCGAAGATGGTGCTGCCACCTGGCGAACAACATGGCCTTGGCGGAGGTGTGCGGGCTCTGACTGCTTTCTAGTTACTAATAGTTAGTCGTACACTGGCTTTCGATTAACACCGAAATCAATGACCTTGGATAACTTTGAACACCAAAATAGTTTTTTGTGGATTTTTTGCCGATTTTGGACCGCGAGACACATTTCAAGAGAAATCAATAGAGACAGGCAAGGACAAGCTGGGTATGAAATTTTCAGCATTGAAGGTAGATTTCGAGGATCCAAGTCTCGATTTTTACGTTCAAGGAAACCTGCGCACGAGGGCATCAAAGAGCGCAGTACTCCCGTAAAAGACGTTGTTTAAGCATGGGCACGCTGCCTATCACAACAAGCACTAGTGACGAGCTTTTTAGTCCTATCAACATCGATGACGTTGAAAGACCCCGAACTCCCAAAATAAGGGGTTTTGGTGTTTTTTGCGATCTTTGGCTGCGGCGCACACTTCAAAAGTGAATTGCGACGAAATGGCTGGAGATAGACTGAGACAATTTGTGAACAGGAACTGTTATAGGGTCGCGCGTCTCGTGAGCACTAGCTCAAATTTCTTGTTGCTACAAGTCAGCAACTAATTAATCCCGTGTCACGTTCTGCTAATTATACCAGCCAGTAAAACATTTATAACTGTTGCCACCTAAACAAACGCCGGGGAAGTTACTTCGCCACTTTCTGGGTACAGTTTTAAGCAGAGACAAACATGCAAACTTAACGGAACCTCTAGGCCTACATCTGCAAAGCTAACGGTTATGTCTACTACACGGCACCGCTCACGTGCGCTCACGTGCTCACACTTCCGCTCAAGATTCTTTCCGCTTACCGCCAGCGAAATGAATTTCACACCCAGCAGCGGAATTCTAAAAACCTCCCGCAAAAAAACCGGCGGCAAACAGTTACGAAAAGCTGTTTGGTTTCATCATTAGGCCTATTGCGATCGCTGACAGACGGTTTCAGCACACAAGTTGTACCGACCGTGCGTGTCTAGCGCGCTACGCGTGTGTGACGTAACTTGAAACAGCTGTGCGACTCGTTCGTCTTTACATAGAAGCATATGCGCACTGCTGTCATATATTCGTAGTTGTTGCTGCACTGACGTACCTTACGCTTTGCGTTCGTGCAGTCTTGTACGTCGTTTTGCATCGCAACAAAGTAGCTGTGAAAACTGTGATTCTGCGCTCACGTAAGCAGAAATTCACTCTCATTTCTGCCCAGCGTGGCGCGCAACGGCGGATTTGTACTCAAGACGGTCAGACTGTTCTGTTGTAGACTTCCTATCTTTAGTGGTTAATAGCAAACTTGGCGCTATCTCTCGCCGTTTCTGAGATGCCAGTTTTCCTAACCCCAAATTTCAGGATGTTTCCCTTGGACTAGATTTCTCAAATTAAGTGTCCGAATAGCTGTATCATTGAGCTAATTAATCGTGTAATAAAACTTCAGGTAAGTCAAGGTCATCGATGTTGATGCCCCTCCAAAGCTGGTCAGCAGTTCTTGTTACGATAAGCAGCAATTAAAGTCTATGCCTATCAAACTGCAACCGTTAGACGAGCCAACAGCCGTAAAATAACGATTTTGATGCCCGCGTGCCCAGGCTTTTTACAGGGGTACCCAGCTTTGACGCCCTTGTTCGAGAAAAATCCTCTAACCCAGCAGCATAAAATTTTGTCATACAAAACTAGTGTCTTTTTGGCAGCCCAAAGTGAAGATTTCTTGACTGTAGCTTGCGTCGCTTTGACACAATACAGCAGTGTGACAGAGAGACACACGGACACACAGACGACTCGACAATAGCCAAGATGCGCTTAGCAAAGCTATTGCGCATAAAAATCATGTTACCCCGCGGGTGGGCCAAAAAATAAGCTTTCAGTTTTCGTCCGTATCTTCGGCAAATAGTGACCGATTTTTGGCGGACAGTTAAGGTCGAGTCTTAAGTACGATGTGTCATCTGTCTGTTGTCGTCCGTCTGGAAGGTATGCATTGTGGCTAAACGGTAGGTCTTGCTGGAAAACTTAGGCCTATTATACAGTTAATTAACCCGGTGTCACGGCTCTTCGCATGCAGCGATTCAGTGCAAGGGGAATATTTTCATATTTGGAGTTGACCAAAGGTAAGGTAGGAATTTAGAGAAGAAATCTGAGCTAATACTCATAAGATGCGCGAAAGCCTATAGCAGTTCCTGTTCGGTTCCTGTTCGCAGGTAGGCCTACTCTTGGTCAATCTCCACCCATTTTGTCGCAATTCACTCTTTTGAAGCGAAAAATCGCCAAAAATCACTAAAACCCCTTATTTTTAGCGTTTAAAGTCATTCAAGGTCATCGATGTTGACATTTCTAAAAAGATCGTCGCCAGTCCTTGTTATCATAAGTAGCATGTATGTGCCATTATGCAACCATTTTCACGCTAGACAAGCAAACAGCGGATAAATAATCACTTTTTAGAAGGGTACCCTTCTTTGACACCCGCGTGCGCAGGTGTTCTCAAACCTAGAGGGTCCGGACTTGGATTGATAAAATACTCAATGCTGAAAATTTCATATGCAGGTAGTCTTGGGTCTGTCTCCAGCCATTTTGGCGCAATTCACTCTTGAAATGCGTGTCGCAGCTTGAAATCGCGAAAAATTCACTCTAACCCATTATTCTAAGGGTTCAAGTTCATTCAAAGTCATTATTAATGTTGACATTCCTAAGAAGCTCGTCGCCAGTGATTGTTTGTGCCTATCCGCAACCATTTTCACGTTAGACGAGCCAATAGCGGTAAAGTAACGTTTTTAAGGGGAGTGCCTTTTTCGCCCCCTCGTTTGTGGGGACCCCCTTTACCCGGCCAGCGGCATGAAATTTTGTCACGAAATACTAGAGACTCTAAGCTATCATATGGTGAAAACCCGAAGTCTCTATCTTACCTGGTCTTACCTGGTCTTGAAACGGTTTCGAGACGTACGTGACACCAGGACGGACAAACGGACGGACGTACGTGACACCAATGACGCTAGCTATGCTAGCTCTCGCAAGTAAAAATGTGCGTTTTTCAACCAATAAGTCGCCGTATCTCACGATGAAAGGCAGAACTTGCTATTGATCAGTGATATAATAAGAAGTCGCATAAGCTCTTTCAGATGACACGAAAATCATTGACTTTGGATGACCTTAAAGGGCCATTACGCACTCTGCTATGCATATCGTGCGGTATTGTAGCTAAACGGTACGTCGTAGGGGGTAGGCGATGGTACCGTTGGATACGGCGATATGACGAGTTCCTACTTCCTACAGGATGTCAATAGTAACCATGTCTCTCAGCAGGGGTTTTGCCGCAATTTCAAATGCAAAGTTTCTGCCTGCAGCCATCACCCATGTGCGCCGAATTATTATTATATTAATATATAGCGCCGTATGCAGAGCTTCAGAGGCGCTAATTACCACTATCGTATCCTGGCGTTGATTGTAGCATACGATATAGCAGCGTCACCACAGCGTACGTGTGTGGAACGGCAGTCACTCTGGGATTTGACTACGTTTAGTCACTCATAAAATTCAACGTGTTACAGTATTAAATTAACTGCAAAAGTAGACAGATTTTACTGTGTAATGCCATTTCACACAAGTAGATTTTTAAAAAAATGATTATCAGCGTTTAGTTTACAGATAAAGACATCACTTGCAGTTCTATCATGTCGCGAACTCGCTTACTTCATTTCTGTGGACTTGTCACAGGCTCTCTACAGCTCGCTGTAGGGAGCCTGTGGAGCTGTAGACGGCAGCTTGACGTATCAAGATGATGTGGATTTTTTAATGCGCACTATTCTGTTGCATAACTTGCTGTGGAGTTGCAGTAGACTTTCTATTTGCAGTAGGCTTGTTGTACAGCATATTGCACAACAAGTAAACAGCAAATCGAAGTAGAGTGAAGTGGCAGCTTGATGCGATGTAAGACAACGTCAGACCACCAGCGACCACGGCCTACAATCACTGACCTGTACATCGTAGCGTTGCACAGTTACACTGCTTAGCCTAATTCCTGCACTCGTCAGCAGACAGCTAGAATTGGTTCTTCCGAATCACAGACAGATACACACACGCACAGACAGTTTCAGCAGCGATAAGTCGCTTTCAATCTACACTGTCCGTAGCAAACCAGCAGACAGATCTAGTCGACGGACGTCGTGCAACAGCTGGGTGGCTGCATGGCCAGAGAGCGGTAGGCTCACTGGATGGGTGAGGCGCAGGCAGCTGATTGAACACCCGCTGCAACCGGCGCCGGCGCCCAGAAGATGCGTCCGACATTCCCTCGCGGCCGACCGGTGTCCCATTATAGGATGCCCTCCAGAAAAGGCAATTTACCGGCAAAAATCCGCCCCGCCCGGCGATCGCCCGGGCGGGACAGATTTTCATCGGTAAATTGTCAACCGGGGAAGACTTTTCTTGGGGGGACGATCCTATAATGGGAAAACTTTTTATGGGGCACACCGGCGATATTTTAATAAGGGGGAGACATATCAATTCCGTGATTATCTCTGCCTGGGCGAATTTTTCATGGGGGAGACATTTTAATGTGACACTGCCCGGCAAGCAGCAGGATTGCAGGTGCGCGCTCGTCTGTTGCATAGGTAGGTAGGTGGGTGGTAGCTAAATAGGCCCAGTGCCGGCGCCAGCGGCGATCGTCAAGCGCTGGCTTTCGTCTCTTCATGCACTGACAAGCGAGAGCGCCGTTTGCTGCGTTTCTTCGTTGCCCGAAGGCGGCGATGGACTGAGCCGGCTACTAAAGAGTGCGTCCGTGTCCTTGATCGCTGCGTGGTAATTAATGATGCCGGCCGCTGCCAGCCAGTTCCGGTCACTGACTGATCCAGATGCTTGACACACCGCGTAGGCCTATAAACACGGCCTCCTAGATATGACATCATATCTAGGAGGTGAATGACTTAAACTTTGTTCTACTGTGTTTCAAACATGCACCCAGGCTGTTGCGCGTTTCTGTTTGCGTTAGCAGATCACTTGTTTGTATTCTTTTAAGAGCTTTTTCGTTCCTTTCGGCTTGTATTAGAGACCCGGCGTCTAATTTGAGACACGTTTAATAGTATGCTAATAGTGACTGGCGTCGAAGTCGTTATTGGAAATTGTCGAAGTTCATAGAAAATTTCCCCGATTTTACGCGCGAAAGCACAATGCTTCGCGCGTCTTTGCCATAGTCTGGGCGTCTGTCCGTCCGTCCGACACACTCGTGATCTGTATCAAAACGGTGCAAGCTAGGATCACAAAATCTTCACTGTGGGCTGCCCCAAGATCTCTAGTTTATCGTGACAAAATTTCGTGCCACTGGGTGCAGGGGTTCCCCTCGAACGAGGGCGTCAAAGAGGGGTACCACCCCTAAAAAAGACGTCATTTTGCCGTTATTGGCTCGAATAATGTGAAAACGGTTGCAGATAGGTACATACATGCTGCTTATCATAACAAGCACTGGTGACACTCTTTTTGGATTTACCAACATCAATGACCTTGAACGACCTTGAACCCCTCAAAAAGCGGTTTTTAGTGAATTTTTCGCAATTTTTGGATGCAGCGCACATTTCAACACCGAATTGCGACGAAATGGCTGGCGATAGACCAAGACAACCTGCGTATGAAATTTTCAGCACTCAACATAGATTTTAGCAGTCCAAGTCCCGCCCCCTAGGTTCAAGGAGGCCGGCGCAGGCGGGCGTCAAAGACAGCTACCCCCCTAAAAAGTGGCTATTTTACCGCTATTATCGCGTATAGCGTGAACCTGGTTGCAGATAGGCACAGACATGCTGCTGATCATAACAAGCACTGGTGACAGGCTTTTTAAATTTATCAACATCGATAACCTTGAATGACCTTGAACTCTAAAAATATTGATTTAACGTAATTTTTTGGCGATTTTTGACTGCAAAAGAGTGAATTACGACAAAATGGATGGAGATAGACTAAGATTACCTGCGAACAAGAACTGCTATAGGCTTTCGCGCGTCTCGTGAGCTTTGCTCAAATTACTTGTATTTATAAATACCGTTAGTGTATATAAAACTAAACAGTTTGATAAGAAACAAATCAGTAAAAAATTGTTCCAGAACATAAGTTTTGCACATGTATTTACAATGATAACAGTGATTTTTTTTTATAATTACATTTTATAAGGTATTGTACCTCCCTCGCAGTTAATATTTTACAATTCGTTAATGCAAGTTTTTTTGCAAAACGTGCTAAGAAAAGAATTTTGAAAATCTGTCAACATTTTGCAAAAGACAAACGTTTGCAGCATATTTTTTTTTGATTTACGCTTTATATATAGCAAAAACTTATTCGTTCTAATTGTCGGAACGTTTAGTTTTAAAATTTAGCTTTTTTCTATTTGTATATATGCCTATGTTTATAGTTAAAATGTGATATAATTATTGTTTATGTATAAGCTAGGTCTACATTTTTTAAGCAGAGAATACGAATTTGAGTTGTCGGATGTTTTGGCGTTATACTTGCTGTCTTGTCATTGAATCGAATTATTAGGCCTATTTACGTAATACCGTCTTGTACGGTGAATAAAGTGAAGGCACATAATATTTATCCGGCAGCCGGATAAATAACCTGGCTGCTATTCATCCGGTTGCCGGATAAGCAGCTATAGTTAGCCGCCAGGCTATTCATCTGACAGTCGTCTCTGACAGCTTCAGCTGGTACGAGCACTCTACACGCTGTCGCAGAAACAAGCCCTGACAAAATGGAGTATCATTCATTTCACTGACATTCAGCCATTGATTGTGACCGCCTTTTGTGACTGAGTCATATGCTCATAATAAATTTGTCAGTTTTATTTGGGTGTCAATGTATCGTGACATAATTCTTAAAACTATTTTTAAATTCGCACATTAAAAATTAAGTGGCATTTTTTAAAGTTGTTAACATTTTTTATACCTTTTGGTAACTAACACTAACCCTATAACTAACCCTAATACCAAACGTTAAACGATCGCAACTAACCATATTTAGTGCGAGCACGCCTGAACGGTCTGATTGTCGCTATCATCTGGTGAAATAATATAATGTGAACATTATAATCAGTAACGTAGAATAGCCAGAGAGCAATTGTTACGCCAACAATGGCGTAAACTTATTAGCTTAAGCCTACCAGGGTAAGCCTAACCCCAACCCTATTATTATCTCTAGCGTAAACCCCATAGCGACACCTAAATAAAACTGCAAATTTCATTATGCCCCAGAATTGACGACTGCGATGTTCAACTGGCGAAATTTGTAAAATTAATTGTTTGACCGGATAAAAGCCCACTGGCTACTGTGGGCTATTTATCTGTCAACCGTGCAAATAGCCTGTAGGTTATATGGACGGTTGCCAGATAAATAGTCACCGCATAGGTAGAAAGATCAATAGTAAATTGGGCTATTAGTACTGAGCTGTGACAAAGCTGTTTTTATAGTGTTAACTCTCATAAGTGTCATTTATATTCTAGTTTTGCTTTTATTAGCCGACCGTTCTTACATTCGTGCTTATGGCAAGATTATGTAGGCTTTATATCTGTCTATCTGTTGTCCGTAACGTATGTATTGTGGCTAAACGGTAAATGTAACTGCAAAAGCTGCTGAGGCAGTGGTAGGCCTAATACAACTGCAGGATCCAGAGTCTGTTATTATTGATAAGGGCGTGGATCAGGTGCACAGATGTTGCCGTGACAAACGACGTGCCAGTTCAATAACATGGACATCGCTGTCACTCATCATGCGCGCCCGCCATCATCAATAACCCTGCCATCCACGGCACGGATTCAGTGGCGTAGCCAAAAATGTCAGTTGGGTGCTCGTCTAATTCTTTCCCTTTCCTTTTCTTCGCCTTTTCGTTTATTCCCCTTTTCTCCTTTTTACCCCTTTCTTTTTTCTCCCCTTTAAAGTTAAACTCTTAAAATCTAGCTATAAGGTGTGGAAAAGCGCGGTAAGCTCCCCAGCGGGTCTGGGGCGGAGCTTCAACCGAAATCAAATTTTGTGCATTATAGATTTAAAATATGAGATGTGATGGCAACAATTTTAATTTTTTTGAGAATGCACTGACAAAATTGGCAAATTTAGTGCAGTTTATACGTATGCTTGTGTTTAGTCCAAGAAATTAAGGAGGGACTGGGCTCTTTGGCCCTCTTGTCTACGCCACTGCGCGTATTAACGTGACTCTTCATGCAGTCACCCCAACACATGCACCGGACACTGTGTCGCGTGGTTCATAACGTCACGTCAAATCACACTTCACTATAGTTCACACGAACGAATACGCGTCAAAGTCTGTCGCATCAATCAACCTTTCACAGAGGCAGCAGCAGCAGTTTCTGAAGCAACAGTTTCTGCTTGATTCGAGTCGGTATTTTTTTACAGCGATCGTGAAAGCGATGCTGACATGCACGTCAGTGAACACTATGTAGCTCAAACTCTCGTTCATTTCTACGGTTTTTGTAACACCCTTTTCCAAAATTTCTAAATAGGGGCCTTAGTTAACTTAATTCAAACAACAAACGCAAATTTATGAATGTCAATTAAAAAATTGATAGTAAAAGTTGACGCAAATCAAAATAAATTCAATAATTAATACTGGATTACAGTAACTTTTTATTGTAACTGGCGTATTCGAAATAAATCTAAAATCGTGCAACGTAATTGAAAACAAATTTTTAATTTTTCTGCATAATTCCGTAAAATTACTCATTTTTGTGGGGTAACAAATAAAATTTTCACAAATAGGACGAATGTAACAGACTTAAGAAACAAAACGTGCTTTATTTGTTTTCAATAAAATGTAGGCCGACCTATACGCTTACAAACTTTTACGTCAAATAAATATTTCAAAATATTTTTTTTACTTTTTTATAGTAAATTTTTGCATATAATATAGCTGTTCAAGTATAACTTTTTGTGGCCCATGCTGATAATCTTACGAACTATCACCTGATCGAAGTTAATTTATAACATAATGGCATCGCTATAATATTTCTTTCATCTTTACAGTGTGTATTTGACGCACGTTACTCCTATCTGAACGTCCGGAGGGAGGCTGTTAAACATTTGTCATTATAAAAGGAAACACAATTTCATGGTAATTATATCGTGTGAGACTGGGATGTATGTCAGCATCAGGAGCCGTGCAGCTAAGCGACGAAGCGTCATGCTGATGATGCTAACCATAATAGGCTATGACGTATGAAGTCCTATCCTATATAGGCCTACTAGCACCAGGATTTCATTTCTATGCACTAAGCCAGGTCCATCTGATCACCCAGTGCTTTCATGTCGCGTCTGGTTTATCAATGTCAATAATAGTATATCGAAGTGATACATGTTGCAGAACTACTGCTGTCTGAGACTACTGTGATGCTTTAGCTTTACGTCGTTTGTTTTTCTTTCTTTTTTATCATTAGGTCTAAAACGTTTTTTATGTCACAACAGGTTTATCAATAATGCATAAACAACATTCGTTCAAGTATATTTAATGACAACTGCGAATAATGCGACAGTTTGCTTGTTATTTATAAAATCATGTTATCATTGTTTTTTTTATTTAATAAATTGTAATTATGTTTATGAACTAGTATCTAGTAAGCCTATAGTAAAGATTACTAAAATATTTCAACTATTTATACAAATTCAAAGCAGTCTAACCTAAGTGTCTAAATTTATTATTACGTACAAGATACTAATACGGCAGCTGCGTAAATCGCCTAGACTATTTGTACGGCTGCGGTAAAAATAGTCAGCGCGTTATTATTAATTAACATAAATTACAAAACAAGCTTTAAAATGTATTTGTGTTCTATTTTAGTTACAGAATAAGCCTATACTAAACTTTGATGGGGTCTGTGTATACACACTATAAGGGCTATTGATCATACGGCTGGCCTGTCTAGTAAGTAATGACAAATGTGCAAGGGGGGAGTTTAGGTGCGCGCTGACGAGTCCGTTAAACAGGATAGGCCCAGTTGAGTGACTACGACGAATGAAGGAAATGTTTACAGACAGAATGTCACCTCGTGGCTCCAAGGTCATGACCTCTGACTCGACCCAGTAACGCGGTGTTTTCATTCAGTGCTCGTCACGTGACCGTTGTGTGTGCGTGCGTGCGAGTGCGGAGGGATGCGTGCCACACTGCAGGCGCGGAATAAAACGATGATATTGCTCGTTGTCGTTGTAGGCCGCAGTTGTCGTTGTTGTTCGCTGATAGACCTGTCAACTCGGATAATTACTTCTCTGACGTCATGCTGCGACGCTGCAAACGTCAACCCCCGTACTCGACTCGCATCCTTATGCTTTAACAAGTTAAACGCTCGCTTTTTATATACCTGACTATTTACGAAAAATACTGATAGCAAACATAGACACTATGTACAAACATGCACTCAAAGACAGAAAGGCATACAGACAGACAGAAAGTGACAGACAGACAGACGAAGATGGGAAGATATTGTTTGTGAATTATTGTGCACAGTATGCCGATGTTTTTAATAAGCCAAGAAAACCAGGGGCTTAATTGAAAAAAATAACATATATTTTTAAATTGTTTATTGCGTGGCATGACTTTATACACAGAGCAATTTTTGCACCGTACAAAAGCAATTTGCATACTAACAAAAACAGGAAATTATAACATTGTTTCGAATATCGTAGCACGTACAATAATTTTTGTACAATTTGATAAAAAATAAAAACCTAGATTTTTTGAAAACGTTTTTGAGTTGAAAGGTTTTTTACAGTTTTTTAGGTTTTGAATTTTTAAGGTCTTCAATTTTGTCTGCAAATGAAAAACAAAACGCATTAAATTGTATGTCCATCGAAGATCATTTTATGCAATTTATACAATATATAGGCTACACTTTCTTTATGTCACATCGTTTTTAGATGACGCCACGCCAGAAGTAAAAAATCACGATTAAAATATTTTAAAAATTAATTTGAGTTCTATTATAAATTTTGCAACAAATAAGAAAACCTGATTAAAACTCGTGTTTGAAATTTTGTCGTTTTTTAGGTTTTTAATT
>Ga0209671_1006382_pt1 | contig 12093 bp, 9 predicted proteins | sample WorMetHERISLAND2_2_FD_187401 | JGI IMG/M metagenome (GOLD analysis project Ga0209671, IMG submission 187401) | Marine gutless worms symbiont microbial communities from Max Planck institute for Marine Microbiology, Germany - Olavius geniculatus... | ecosystem: Host-associated > Annelida >...
GTGCAAAATGTCCAGGCCTATCTCCAGCCATTTCGGCGCAATTCACTCTTAAAGTGCGTGTTGCAGCCAAAAATCACAAAAATATTCACTAAAAACCCCTATTTTGAAGGTTCAAGGTCATTCAAGGTCATCGACGTTGACAGCAATAAAAAGCTTGTCATTAGTGCTTGTTATGATAAGCAGCATGTATGTACCTATCTGCAACCGTTTTCACATTATTTGAGCCAATAATGGCAAAATGACGTCTTTTTTAGGGGGTACCCCTCTTCGACGCCCTCGTTCGAGGGGAACCCCTGCATCCAGTGGCACGAAATTTTGTCACGATAGACTAGAGACCTTGGGGCAGCCCACAGTGAAGATTTCGTGATCCTAGGTTGCACCGTTTTGATACAGATCGCGAGTGTGACAGACAGACGGACGGACAGACAGACAGACGCCCAGACGATGGCAAAGATGCGCGAAGCATTCTGCTGTCGAGCGTAAAAACCAGGCATCCTTCTCATCGTGAAGTCCCTGAAATTCATGAAACATTTAAATAGTCTGTAAATCTCTTAAAATAAGTAGATTTGTCCTGAATATTCTGAAAATATTGCAACATTTAAAATATTTACCTAGTAGAGATAGTGCTAGAAATGGCATTCGGTAATTGGCATCCCAGTTGATTTGTTGCATTTTCAGACTTCATTTCTTACTAATTATCTTACTTGGTTTTAAGTTTCATTAAGATCGCTTGAAAAATGTGGGAGCTGTGGGGGTCCAAATTTTGGCCTTCCCTTTGACTTAGCACATCGCTTATACAACAGCTTGTTGCTATCGTACAAGCCGTGATAGATTTCGTAAGCTGTAACACTTAATTTTTGTACACCTTTGTACACCTGTAATCACAGTTTTTGCTAATTGGAAAATGTCCTGATATCTGTCCTGAAGCTTTTCTGAGTCCTGGATGAACAAGTAATTTGAGCAAAGCTCCTGAGATGTGCATCAGCGTTAGCATTTCCTGTTCGCAGGTTGTCCAATTCTGTCTCTAGCCATGTCAGTGCAATTCACTTTTGAAATATGCGTCACAGCCGAAAATTGCTAAAAAAAAACAGTTTTAAAACACTAAAACCCCATATTTTTGGAGTTTTAGGACATTCAAGGTCATCGATGTTGACACCTTTAAAAAGCTCGTCACTAGTACTTGTTATGATAAAAGTATGTCTGTTATTTAAACATTTAAAGTGTGAGCCAATATCAGTAAAATAATCATTTTCTAGAACTTGTGGCATAAATACTTATGTATTTATGTTATCTATTTGATGCTCACGTGTGCAGGCATTTTTGAACCTAGGGAGTTGGCACTTGGACTGCTGCAATCTGCGTTTAATGCTGAAAATTTCATGTGCAGGTTATCTTGGTCTGTCTTCAGGCATTTCATCGCAATTCACTCTTGAGATGTGCACTGCAGCCAAAACTTGCGAAAAATTCACTAAAAACCACTCTTTTGGGGGTTCAAGGTCATTCAAGGTCATCGATGTGGATAAAGCTAAAAAGCCCGTGACCAGTACTTGTTATGATACGCAGCATGTCTATGCCTATCTGCAACTGTTTTCACACTATACGAGCCAATAGCGGCAAAATAACATCTTTTAGGGGTTGGCCCTCTTTGATGCTTTTGTTTGAGGGGAACCCCTGCACCCAGGGGCACAAAATTTTGTCATATTTTGTCATTCTTGGTGCAACCCACAGTAAAAATTTCGTGAGTCTAGCTCGCACCATTTTGACACAATATCGCAGTGTGACAGACAGACGGATGGACATTTTGACGATGGCTATGACATGTGAAGCATTCTGCTGTCATGCATAAAAATGATTGAGATGAGGATTGGTGTTATGTAAGGTGGACATCGATAACATTCTGTTGATGGCCGAGACTCGCAGTTCAGATGAGATGAAAAACAGTGCAACCGATGAGCTTCTATCACAGTTCAAGGTTCCGCTTGAGCGCTGCTCTTTACTACAAACTGCCTTCAGTCTGTTCAACGTGTTAAATATGCTCCTAATGTAAACTATTAGAATTCATAAAATTGCAGATTCTATTTGTTGATTTTGTTGACATTTTGGCAGTTGCTGTTGCCTTTTTTGGAACAATTTCTGATCACTGTGGTGAACAATTTGTCAAAGATTAAGCCCTCGGTGCAAGTTACCATATCGTGTCACATGAGTAGAACCTCTCTTCTTGGTTCGTCGATGTGTATTTTTGGTTTTTTTTGATGTGTAACATTTTTTTTGATCCACTGGTGCATTTTATAGTTGTTAGTTACTACTTCGGCTTATGGGTTCATTGAAACATAAATGTGCTTCTACACACATGGGCCATAAAACACGTGGCACTTTGCATTTGTCCATATTTTCACCCATTATCGATTGATTAAAGAAAATTTTTTCACTGGCACACTCTGCGGACAGTTTGCAATAACGTGATTATTATGTATCCCACCACACCGTAAATGCATCTTTACCCTACCTTGTGAAACATAAATGTAAGAAAACCTAACAATAATAACAAACATTTAAGTAAATGAAAAAAACAGCTCAGACCAACGTTGCAGTGAATAATCCATATAAAACTAGACTGTGCTAAACACACAGTCACATAGTCTAGTGTTATACAGACCATTCGCCACAATGTTGATCTGAAGTGTTTTTTTCAATTTTACCAAGATGTTTGTTTGTCATTATGGCCCACCCTTATTTCTGCTGATGCTGATGTGCTGTGCATGGTGCAGGTGGTTAGTTTTGACAATCTGGAAGACCAGGAGCTTGAAAAACGTGAAGTTTCTGAAGGTTTGTTTTTGCTTTCGGCATGCAGTAAGTTTACACAGTAATAATTACTGATGGATGATAAATACACCATGTCTCAAAAAAACTGGGGCCGCTTTTATTTTTTGAATAACTCAGAGAAATACTGGCCAATTTTGATAATATTTGGCACGCAGCATCACGAAGAAGCTTGGTGTAAATGGCTATAGTTTAGCCCATCCCACGTTAATACTGTCGCTACACTACCTTGTGAAATGCATAAGTCATAGTTTCACCATTTACAACAATGAATTCATACTTGGCAACCTGTGTCAGCTCAGAAAATGATCAATTGAATAGCAGCAAACACGAGTAACATTTATTATCTCTTAAAAGTCATACTTGCTACATTGTGTCATTTTTATTACAGCATGTGATCAAAATGTTCTCCTCCAGCACGAACGCAAGCGGCGGACTTTGGCGCCACTCACCAACAGCATATTAAATAACGTGTAACCCAGACCAGCTCAGTTGCTGTTGATGCATCATTTTAGTTTTTTTGATGTAGAATATTAAAAGGAATATTATTAAAGTTAAATGCACAACAAATTTTCAATGATTTTGTGGTTTCAGTGATTTTCTGAGCCGATGCATGTGCTACAGTCTAAATTCATTGTTGTAAATGGTCAAACTACGACTTCTGCATTTCACAAGGTAGTGTAACGACAGTATTAACGTGAGGTGGTCTAAACTATAGCCATTACGTCAAGTTTCTTTGTGATGTTGCTCACCAAAAGTCATCAAAATTGGCCACTATTTTATGGAGTTATTAATAAATTAACAGTGGCCTCTTTTTGAGACACGGTGTACATTACGATTACAACTAAAATAAAATACAACAGTTTTGTCTTATGCGGACTGCAGTTTAATTATGGTGAAATAATGCTAAACGTTTTCAGGTCGTATGTGTTAATTATTTGCCTGGCAGTGCAGCCATCAAACAGTCTATTTACTAATGAATTTGTTAGTAATTGCTGCTGATTACATCACAGTGTGTGGCAGATGTAGTTTTATTAAAATTGTAGCAAAGGAATGGGATGAAATAATTCCGGAGGAAGATCGCAAGAAGGTGGAAGAAGAGGAACGTCAGGAACAGCTGAAGGAACTTAATCTACCTCCGAGATCACGCAAACAAATCAGCGAGGTCTGTGTCTTAATAGTTATCACCATGGGAGTGATCTGATAGCGTAGTAGTGATGATGCTTGTTTAGTAGTAGCACTACTGTGAAGTAGTCGTTTCTGTTTTGTATTGTGTTGACAAAATTTCAAATTTATGATCACCCGTCTTGTGAGCTTGCGTGATTGGTTACCGCAATACTGCTTTTAATCTGCACTGAAAGTCCAGATGTATTACGCCTCGTTACACTTGCATAATATTCTGTCGGCCATGTTAGAACCTATGCATATTATGTTTTCACTGTCTCGACATCTTCAGTTGCTGCGAAAGTGAACGTTGTGATAGCTTCAGTTGAGTCAGTTTGAGTCGGATACGGAGAAGCTGGCACATCGACGTCGTCGCAGGAAGTATGAGGACGAGACCGAGACGAGCGATGCTGATGACTCTGATGATGATGATGCTGATGATGAGACTGACAAGCAGCAGGTCCGGAGGCGAGGCCGGGCTCGCAAGAACCTCGTTCACGGGTTCACCGCACCTGAGATCAGAAGACTCATCAAGAGTATCAAGAAGTTTCCTCGACCCGCCGACAGGTTTGTGACACAGTAACAACACAATAATTGTATAATTGCACAATATTTGTACCTGGCTGAATCTTAGAGGTCCAATGGACACCAGAATTAACATACATATTTTATCCATTTTCCTAAAACTGCATACTTTCTGTTAACTTTGACAGTAATATCAGCACCAAGCGTTTTGTCAACATAGAGAAACTTACATTTAAAGTTCATGATTTACAGTCGTGATGTAAGAAACGTGACGCCATGATGGCTAGACTGCACAAACGGTGACATTGTCAGCACGGCCCATCAAATTCATGAATAATTAATGGCCTAGTGTTATCTAATGACGACACTGGCTAGGCCATTAATTAAATATTCGTGATGTTTATGGGCTAGACTGATGACGTCACTGGTTGTGCTTGTGCCTTGATTTCTTTCAACATGTCATAACATAACGTAACGTAAGGCCATATTTTCGTCACAGTCAGGCATTAATTTCAAATATGTACTGCACAGAAAGTCTAGATGTATTACGCCTCGTTACACTTGCATAATACTCTGTAGGCCAGCTCAGACCACTGCCATATGATTGGCATCGGCTAAAGCTGCTGAGGCACATTATGCAACCATCAATTACCTGTGCTTGTGAATAGTTTGATCCAGAGTGCAGGCTTCAGACATACCACTTTTCCAATCAGCCTCACTAGGCCAGTCCACATGAAATAAAATAAAATAAATCTTTTATGAAGTTTGTTAGAGCTGGGCATTATACCACTTAATAGACTGAAAGTTTTCATGTGTGCTTGAGTGCAGATTCGTGAAAGTTTTGTATCATAGTTTGTAGTGGAATTATTGTGTGGCCATCGTAAAGCCTGCAGTGCAGATCTTTGCCATTAATCCTGTCTGTTCATTCGTCCATTCATGCCATATGGACTGAAACAACATTTCCGAGAGAAGTAGTAATTAGTGTTTCTGTGCAAAAGGTTAGGGTTGCGCAGTTCTAGATGGATGGTTGCACCCTACTGGACCAGCAGTTTCTTGGTTTGATGAAGTGATGAGATTTGTGGTTGGTTGATAGGCTGGACGACCTGGCAGCCGACGCCGAACTTCAAGAGAAGTCAGCGGCTGACATCAAGAACATGGTGGACCAACTGCTAGGCCAGTGCCAGCAGGCTGTCCGAGAACATGAAGACAAGAACAAAGACTTGAACTCAACGCCAAACACACAAGCTACTGCCGCACCGCAGACACCAGCTCAGACCACTGCCACTGAGTGTATGTCATACTCAGCTAGATAAATCTGTGTAGTTTATTAGAACGTGTGGGTGTATTTAAAGACAGTTTACTGTGTCCACTGTCATCGTCATTATCGGTTTTCCAACAAGACTGGGAAATGGTGATATAGGCTTAGGTTTAAGAAATGTCATGGATAGAGGTCAAGAGTTAGAGTTAGGGTTAGGGATAGGATTAGGCATTAAGGTTTGGCATAGGGTTAGGGGTTGGTATAGGGTTAGGATTAGGGATTAGGGTTAGGAAAAGAAATAGGGTTATGTACAGGTTAAGGTTAGGGTTGGGTTAGGGTTCGTGTGGTGGGGTGGCTTTGACGTTCCCAGTTTTGTCAGTCCGGGTTTTGTCAGGGAACCATTAGTATTATTATTACAGTCAAATTTTTCATGATGTAACTGCAGTGCACTTTAATACGATGCATGTCTGCTGTTAGTGGTCATAGTGATAGTGGTGTGAGACCGACCATGGTGCATCTGTCTCCGTGCTAGTGTGATTAGAAACAAAAAGCTTAGTGTAGTCTGAAAGGCCATAGCATCTGGAATTGTCATACATTTGCTTCTGAAAGGCCACAGCATCATTGTTTTCATGGGAAACACATAGATCAGGTAGTGGAGTATGTTAAGTTAAGCCAGACTAATGTGGAAGATGATAGAAGTATGCCACGAGTCTGCATTAGTGTTTGATATAAATGGAAACGGTTATCTAATTCTGTCAAGACTGGTGGTAGTGTCAGTGAGTTAACATTCAGTGAATTGGTTTCTGTAATGAGCTTGGTACAGCTGGTTTAACTGCAACTGTTGCTTTGGAGTTTGTTGCTGATTAATTTCTGATGGCTACTGTGATGAACAATAATGAGAACACTGAATAAATGTTGTTTTACATGATGTGAAGTCTCAAAAGTGAAAGGCAACATTGCAGTTATAAATGTCAGTCATACAGTGGATCTTTTTGCTAATTTGGCAGCACTTGATTGTATTGTTCTGTCTCTCTTCATCTGTTTCTACACATTGTTTTATGTGAATAAAGATTGTCATAGCCAGTGGCTTCTATCTTCCCAAATCTGGAATTGAAATTGGGTGCAACTTTCCCCTTTTTCAGTTTTGGGCTCAGGTTCCCCCCCCAAATTTTTGACTCAAGTTTTACCCTCTATTTTGGGTTTTTTCCCCTCTAGAGAGAAAGTTTCGTTAAGGGTGTAGTTTGCCTAGTGAAAATTGGGGTGAAGTTTTGAAGTTTTGATCTGCAACTTTGTCAAAACTTCCCCCTCCCTATTTTTCACTAGGCGCGACGTGGCCCATTAGGTATAGGGATAGAAGCCACTGGTCATAGCTGTCATGTTATGCTGTGTGTCTATCTTATGCTTGTCACGTTGGTATGCTATGGTGTGCTCAGCGACACCGGTAAAGCGTCGTCAGCTGAATCGTGTCACGTTCAAGTTGTCCAACGTTGTCGTCAACGCCAAGGCAATAATGCAGTCGGTCGATGAGCTCGAACCACTTGCGGTTGTCATGCCTTCCAATGCTGACGACCGATCCCAGTATGCATGTGTTTGAAATCTAGTTTAGTCTGTCATCAGTGGTCTTAACCAAAAATATTTAGCCATCTGCCACATGGTGCTTACCAGTTTACCATACCATTTGGCAATCTGATTTTGATTTCCTATTGCGGTAGATTGTTAACCACTACACTCAAAAGAGTGCATGTTCATGCTTCATTTTATTACTGCAGCTGTCTAGGTAAACATAAATTGTTTATGAGTGTTAAATGTAGCCAAGTGGATTAATGAATTATGTCGGAATACTGTGGATAAAGTTTGTTAGTGGGACACTGGGCAGTGGCTATACAAATACAGACTACAGAGATACAGTTCTTTCCTGAAATAAAGATGATGCCTGTGTGTGGAACCAATGTTAAACTTTGAATGTTTCATTTTTTTCTGTTTCTTTAGCATGTTCAAATTTGTTTCAATGTGCAGCATCTGGTGCATTTTGAGATATGGTTGAACTGTTTTTGTTCAGTCTTTGTAGTAGCTGAAATCGGCACAGGCTGACTCAAGGAGATGGTAGTGCTACAGCTCTTAATCGAAGCCCATCTCAGAGCTATGGAGCATCACTTGTCATATGGGATCACAGTGTTACCTGCCACCAGACACAGGTGAACGCGCCCCACCTTAACCCCAGCCAGATAGGCTGGTACTCGATTTACGTACCCTGGATGGATGGAAGGCTGAGTTGACCTAGGCGGCTGGTTACATACCGAGATGGTTTACCTGCCTGCAGGCAGTCCAAGTATCCAAGTACTTACCCAGCCAGGCGTAGAGTAACTTCGCTGATTGAATGAAACGCGTTACCGCTGTGCCACGTCACTAATCCAAGTGTGGAATGCTTTCGTTGGCTGTGCAAGTTGAACTTGTATGCTGTGTATGTGTGGTTGTTGTGTGTAGTTTCCGGCTGAAGCCGGAGTGTCGTGTGAAGACAGCATTGTTTGACTGCGAGTGGGACCTTGATGATGACAGCCGACTGCTGCGAGGAGTCTTCGAGTATGGTCTGGGTAACTGGGATGCACTCAAGATGGATGACAACCTACGGCTTCACAATAAGGTACTGGTTGATGCTGCTGCTCAAGACTGTTGAGGCTGTTGCTATGAGTGATGTACTATGATTGTATATCATCATTTATTGTGCAGCTGTCATGCTAATAGGCTGGAATATGGGTCATGCTGTCCTTTCATTTCGTTTATGCTCCTATCTCAGCAATGACCATCATATTTTTTAATTTGTAAGTAAGTAAGTAAGATGACTTAGGGGGGGCACAATTTAACAGTTGGCCACAATGCGCCACACTCTCAACATTCAAACAAAAATGTCAGCAGCTGCTTCAACTGTTCAAAGTTACTGTCAGTTTGTCTCAGATGAGCTAGAAGCCTTCCACAGCCTTGGACTGTGTCTAATTGGTATCTAATATTAATTGACAAGCAGTAGATGACCAATGTTGCTTGTGAACAAAAAGTTCTTTAACATTTGCAGTGGATAGAATTTGCACTCTGCACAATAATTAAACTTGGATTTGCGTGTGAAGTTGTAAAATTTTTGGATGTGAATATATTGTGAATGATTGCAATTTGCGGTGTAGTTTTTATTTTCAAAATCAAATTAATATTTATCATATTTTGATGGAAACTGCAGAGGAAGTTGTATTGTATGCAATGTTACCTTCTTGATGTCTGTATCTAGTGTTGTGCAGACACAAAATGGTGATATCTAAGAACATTGATGTAACTGACTTGACTCCGTGCGATCTTAGTTGTTTGTAAAGATGAACATCTTTCTGCTCATTGGGTCTGTGTTGGACTGAGTGAATGTGCAACTATGGCGTTGCTGCTGTGTCTGACAGCTTATTGAAGATAGTGACGATGATGTGGGTGATGGTTGCAACTGTTACAAAACGTGGTGGTGTTATAGCTCTTTATAGGAATTAACCCATCACAGAGCTACGGAGCATCACCTGCCATATGGGATCACACAGTGTTACCTGTCACTCGACACAGGTGAACGTGCCTCACCTTAACCCCAGCCAGATAGGCCAGTACTAGATCTACCTACCCTGTAGGGATGGAAGGCTGAGTTGACCTGGGTAGCTGGTTACATACCGAGATGGTTCACCTGCCTGCAGGCAGTCACCCATCCAAGTACTAACTCGACCCGGCGTAGACTAACTTCGTTGATCGGATGAAACGTGTTACCGCTATGCGATGCCACCACTTGATGACAATTTACTATTATTGTGACAGATTCTGCCTGATGGTGACCTTCGACCCCAAGCCAAACATCTCCAGTCACGGGCTGAATATCTGCTGAGAGTTTTACGCAAGCAGATCACTGGAGACACTAAGACACCGGTACTTAACTGACTGTTTATTCACATTTGTGATACTTGATTTGTTTCACAACTGCGCTATTAACTTTTGTTTTTTATTGTAATTGTGTTGAATTTATCAGGAACTTATGTGCATTAAGCCTCTATGTTGCCTGTTGCGGATTTAGTTACTGGTTTACTTTTCTAAACTATGGTCACTTTTTATAAGTGGTGTCATTTGTTGTTCAGAAACTAATCTTTATGTTTAATAAATCAATCTTCAGTTTTTAGTTGGTATTTATTTCTGATCTAATCTTGTAAACCAGTGTCATATTAATTGATCGACTGTACTTGACTTGATTCAATTTATTTATTTATTCATTCACTCGTACATTTATTGATTGAGAAGTTGACTGGCTAATTGATTGGCATTGTGACTGTGAAGGGTGGACGGAAAGGTGGAAGTAAAGCAACTTCGAGGAAAGTGAAGTCGAAGGAGATCATAGATGATGTCGCAAGTGATGAGTCGAGCGGTGGCGTCGGTGGAAATGAGAATTCTGTTGATGCAAAGAGAAAACGACAGAGTTATAAGTCCAAACCTGGCTCTGTTGACAAGAATGGCAAACCGAGCAGAAAACGTCAGACAAAGAACAAGGTTTGTGAAGACTTTTTATGTGTGACAGCAACTATTGCTGTACCGTAGCACGTCTTGGCCATCGCAATTCTGTCCATTCGTTTATCCATCACATGGGTGGATCAGTCTAAAATGGTGCAAGCTAGGATCACCAAATCTTCACCATCAGCTGCCTGGAAGACTCTAGTTTCAGGAGCCGTAAAGTTTTTCCACAAACTTGAAAGGGGTCACCCCCAGCGAGGGTGCTAAATGAGAGGGGGTGGGAAAATTGGCGATTTTCAGCCAATAAGTCGCTGTATCTCAGAAACGGTGCGAGATAGGGCCTAGGTTTCTATTAATCACGAATAGGAAGTTTTACACGGGCTTTCGATTGGCACCAAGAGCAATGACTTTGGATGACCTTGAGCACTAAAATGGGTGTTTTGGGATTTTTTAGCGATTTTAAATAGAGCTGCGAGACACATTTCGAAAGTGAATGAATGAAAATTTTTGTATCCAGAGTAAAATGCTAAGATCTGTGAGCTTAGATTTTGCTCCTAGTGGGCCTCCAAACATGCACTGCTGTCACGCATTCCCCTTTGCGTTAGCTGGGCTTTCTTGTTTGTGATAGAGCAGCTGTAATGAGCATGCACATTACTTATTGTGTTAGAAAGAACCGTTATTTGTGGAAGTAGGGCTAAAGAGTGCTCCGTAATGATTGTATTTTGTCAGTTTCATGTTTGTTTACTGTCTCACTGAATGATGATGCTTGTAACGTTATCAATTATTCTTCAGCTAATGACTGTTTGTAATAGAATGACAGTTTGTAAACTGCTGGTGGGTGATGTTTGCTGTAGAAAAACCAAGGTCCGATGCATTTTACCACCAAGGAGACAATCTCCATTGACAAAGAGGGTGGAGTTGCTCTGCCAGAACACATATTTAATGAGGTACACTGCGTTTATGGTATATCATTCACTAAAGCAGTCAATAATGTTTTTCTGTGTATGTGCAACTGTACCGTGATTTATATGTCCATATGTTTCTGCAGTACCCAGTGCATTGATAAAATATTAGCGTTGCCTGTTACTTACACCTACATTTTGCTTTGCTGTCTGTAGGTGTTGTCAACTGTTTCATTCGTTCGTACATAAATACATGTGCTGTCATGGTGCATGTATAAAAAGAGTTCTAGTCATTTATTTTCTGTTCGGCCTGCCTTGCATGGCTGTAGGACTGAGTTGACATAGTGCACTTACACAGCTATTGAGCAGGTAAAAAGATTAGCTTGTTATGCCTAGATCTGCCACTGTTAGACATTGTGCTTTTAGGTTGTTATTCATTCTGTCCATCCGTCCATCATGTCTTGTTTCTTTTGTATCTCTTGAAAATTGGATTTTCCTGTGAATGGGGTAGGCATACAAAGCTCAGTATTGTTGTGTCATGTTCTGCTTTTTACGCGCAAAAGCAGCTACTGCTTTCAGCACATCTTAGCCATCACAATTTTGTCTGTCTGTCCATCCATCCATCTGTTTGTCTGTCTGTCTGTCACACGGTTGGATCAGTCAAAAACAGTGCAAGCTAGGGTCATCAAATCTTCACCATCGGCTGCCTCTAAGACTCTAATTTCAGGAACTGTAAAGCTTTTCCATAAATTCAAAGGGGGTCACCCCGAACGAGGGTGCTAAATGAGAGGGGGGTGGGCAAAATTTGCGATTTTTGGCCAATAAGTCGCTGTATCTCAGTAATGGTGCAAGATAGGGCCTAGGTTACTATTAATCACTAATAGGAAGTTGTATACTGGCTCTCGATTGGCG
>Ga0209671_1006383_pt1 | contig 12093 bp, 5 predicted proteins | sample WorMetHERISLAND2_2_FD_187401 | JGI IMG/M metagenome (GOLD analysis project Ga0209671, IMG submission 187401) | Marine gutless worms symbiont microbial communities from Max Planck institute for Marine Microbiology, Germany - Olavius geniculatus... | ecosystem: Host-associated > Annelida >...
ACTAGTAGACAGTCGTTTCAAAGAAGGCAGCAGTGGTTGCCAAAACATCAACAATAATTAAATAAAAGGGTGCATTTCGATAAAGTTACTTAATTTATTAAAATAATAACTATCTGCTCTACAATAAAAACAAATCTTACCAACAAACAAATGCAAACTACTATGAGTAAATATAACTGCACATGTCAACTCAAACTTCAATTTAACTAAAATCTAAATAAATTTAGATTTTAATGTAACTGACATACTTTGACAAATTTCAGTATTTGACAATTCTTCATGTCAATTCGACTAACAAGTTAAAGCTTAAACATCATACATGTAAGAGTATAAACATTTATCAACTACGCTGTATAATCACCATCTTTTCAAACACATTACATTGCAAGTAACTATACTGCAATGAACTACTAATTACTAATAATAATATCATACGCGTAAGACTATAAACGTTAACAACAGACCTCATAAAACATTCATTTCACAGGAAAGAGTAATTAAAACTTACAGTCTTCAAGTCTAGTTTGAAGGCAGGCTTCCAGTGCAAACTGCACGGTAGTTTTCATCGACTGCTCAATTGCCACAAGCCATCCTGCTAACTTCACAAGAGGTAAAACACGAGTACAGAGAACCAGCTCTTCACCGAGCGGACCAATCAGACGAACAGCTGCCATCTTGTCCACTGTCACAACATTTTAACATTGTCTTAACTTCACTACAACTACAGATGCAAAAACGTTAAAATAAGTCGAACGTGTCTGTAGTTTTCCATGAAAACCAATCACAAAGCCACAAAGAGTGACCCGCCTCCAAGGGCGGCGCCAAGTTTTCAGAGCTAGAGAGGTCCAAGTCAAGTGGTCGTCGATTTATCGCCGCTACCCCCACGACCCCCCCCTTCATCCATCCAAAAAAATCGGATTTGCGGGAATCTCATGGGTCATTCTGTTGGAGGCTGGGAAAGACCCAGACGGTTGGACCCCCCACCCGCCGCCACCCCTGCCTGCCTCAGCCTCACGGTCTTACCCAACACACAACATACATCATGGGCCACAAAAAAGTGCCACTTTACTTTTGTCTATATCTTCGCCAGTTATTAACCGATTTTTAAAACTCTTTCATTCTCACATACTGTGAAAAATTAGCAATAAAGCTGTTGTTAAATATCCCACCACACTTTAACTGTGTCGCTACACTACCAAGTGAAAAATAAATTTTAAAAAATCACCAAAATCACTATAATACATATGCAAAACATCATATTCCTAAACAATTTTCACTAATTTCTATATAAAAATTGAATTATGTTTAGTTTTATTTCTGATGTTTGGAAACAAAAGCAGATTATGTTGTCATAAATAATAATTTTTAATGCACTGAAGATATCATCATCATCATCATCATCATCAGGTCGAGTCTCCTCGGAAGATATACCGGTGATGTAATGTGCCATTTAGCAGTGGAGACGAGGCTCTGATTAAGAACTTGTACCAGTTAAAAAAATACAGTTCTCGGAGAATAATGGCAGAATTTTTGAAGATAAACTGCAACAGAGAAAGCGTGGGAATGTTATCAAGACTGATTTTGGAAACATGCAACACCGACCAACGGCATGAAATCGGCAGACTGAAGTATACATGTACTGAAGAGAACGTGATCACTGCGGATAAAATGGTAGGCTTGCTAAACCACAAAGGCCAGAAACAAACATATCGTTCAGCACGCCAGATATCCAAAGAAACGGATCTAACAAAGTGTAAAATCGTACAGATCATTCGCTGCATTTTTGGTCGGAGGTGTACTTTGTTTACCAACACGCTTGCTGTCTATTATTGTTAGTTTTTTTGCGTTGTATTTCACAAAATAGCGTAGTGACACAGTTAACGTGTATTGGGATATCCAATAATCACTTTATTGCTAATTGTCTACAGAATGCATCAGTGAAAGAATTTTGAAAATTGGTTGATTTTGGGCGAAGATATGGACAAAAGTAAAGTGGCACGTTTTTTACGGTCCACCCTGTAGGTAAGTGCATCCTATTATAACTTCAGCCAGAAAGGCCAGTATTTGATAGAAAAAAATGAAAGGCTGAGTTTAGTTGGGTGGTTGATTTTATACTGAGTCTGCTTACTGTCAGCACTCATCATAGTACTAGTAACCACTTGATAGCAACCTAACTGGAAGTGTCGGACCCACGACCTTTTGATTGCAACTCTGAGACCCTACTACCATTATGCCACCAATTAAGTTAGCATTATGCTATCTAAGCCAACTCAATTGGTGGCATCGAACTCAAATTCAATCAGCTACGACAATACATCTGTTGGCTACAACAAATTCTACGCCTGTTGTACAATCACTACCACTGCTGTCACTGCCACTATTCCAGTACTCTTACCAATTATACCAATACTGCTACCACTACCCAACTAGCATTTTCTACCACCAAACGTGTACTGTTGGCTTTGTAGAACATCTATCTCCATACTGGATGCATCTCAAAGTGAATCGGATTTGCATGAAGTCTTTTTGCCCACAAAAAGACAATAACGGCACCCTGTTTGTTACGGGGCGATTTCAGTGGTAACGCCGCTGGATTTAATATTTATAAATAACGTCACAGTGACGTCATCGTAATAAAACTCACAGCAGGTACTCAGAATTAAATTCCCTACAAAACATATATTTCGGACTTTTTCCTATTTTAAGAATTAATAAAATGGCGTCATTTTGTAACTTATTTATTGAATGACCCTCGTAATAACAACATTACAACCACTACTACCATTTCTGCTTTCGTTCCTTTCGTTCATAGCAGGACTACGTACGTTGGTGGCGTAGCATAGTGGTTAGAACGTCGGTCCTGACCGGCGGACTTTCCTTCTCCTGCGCTAGACTGATGGATGGCTGCTTGACCACTTTGTGGGTACGGCGTCCGCTATCAATCAACCAACAAAGCCAACTCAGCCTGCCATCCCTCCGGGGTCGGTTAAATGAGTAGTAACCCATTATATGGGTTACGGAAGGTGGGGACCTTTGTACAGCTGACTGGGCTGCCTGGCCGGCCGGTGCGCCAGCCTGTTTTTGCAGGCTGCATGCGGCGGCTGTGCGATTGGCGGCTCTGGTTAGTGACGAAAAGCGCATTAGAGGTGTACGTCGTCGTACACAACGATGCGCTATACAAATTGACAACCTTTACCTTTACTTTTTATGGCCATTACCAATGCTCAGTGTTCCTACCCAAACAAGAACACTCAACCACTCACAATTTACGGCCAAGCTGTGGCAAGTGGAGACTGTAGTCAATAGATGTGAAGAGTCTGCCAGTTCAAATCCGATGTCCAGAATGCCAGGGAAACAGCGGCGTGTCATGGCATGCAACTGATGAGAATGATTCGGTGCTGATGCTAGAGCTTCAATCAGTTCTTCATCACTGACGAAGTACAGACGAGGAAACTGACTACGGGTGTCATCGAGAAGTGATGAAAATGACTGCAGCAACTCAGCCTACACTCCATCAGAGCAGTGAGCTTGCATGAACTGACACAAACCACTGTCACTGATAAATGACATGCAAATCTTTACTAATATTTATTACACATTAGTTACAATAAAAATGTAAATGCTGTAACAGAACTAACAAAATATGGCTATAAATAAATACTGGGTGGCGCTAAAAAAACGTCCCGAAATTTGCATAAATATAACGGCGCTTATACTTTATTGAGATAAATTTCCCTTCGCACATTTGTAGTTATAAATTTCAGTTATAAATTTCAGTGACTTCACTAATGATACCACTGAATGCCGCTTAATGACGTAAGACAAGTTAAAAATCCAATTATGTAAAGACAATGTTCCATCACACCGCATCAAAGCAACTCAAAGTTTTCTTGAACGCAACACGCCAGATTTCAGCAGCTGACAAAAGTGGACAGCGCATTCAACAGATTTGAATGCCACTACATTATTCAGTCTGGGATATCGTGCAAGAACTTGTCTCTGAAGAAAGGCATGAGCCATATGTGAACCTCAAAGATCTTCAGAATGTTATCACAGACACATGGCATGACGTCGACATCAGACAGCCAGAATCAGAAAAGCCATATTGCAGTGGAAAAAGCGTCTATAGCAGCAGTGGCAAAGAAAAATGAAGGATTTATTTAGCACATTTTCTGCTAATCAGTTGACTGATGATTCGGCCTCTATGACGTTTTGGCGTAGCCTGCATACAAGCGGCAACTCAAATAATGAGCCGCTTGCAAAAATTGCTATACGGCATGTGACGCTATTTTGTTTGCATCATGGCTAATACAAAAGTGTTTTAGGCGAAAATTCCTACACATATTCGGAGATGTTTGGTCGTTACATATATGCTTTTGCACTGATTCATTTCGACCACTCGGCTGAATAATGGATGCAAATGTTCGGAACGTTTTTTTTTGCGCCACCTGGTATAACGGAATAGAAGATCAATGACTTTACGCTTAGCTTATTGGCACAGAAGCTCATGGAGTTATCATCAATTCAATAAAATACGACTCACACATTTGCAAAACATGTGCATAACAGTTAGGAAAAATAATAATTGGTACCGTACAAATATTATTACCTCTACAAGTTTGCAGAATCGGTCAGTCACACAATTAGCTATATCAAGAAAACAAAATGCTGATTGGTAAGCAAACTACAAAAAAATTAACAAAAAAAAAATAACTCAAATGTCAACCAATCAAGCAATATTGTTTTTCCCCACCTATAATTCGTTTTTCACGTCATCAGCTGCGTTAACACCAATAACAATAACAATAATAATATAACACTAATATTAAATATTAATGATGAATTAATTAATTGATTATAAAATAATAATAATAATAAAAAAAATCAGTTACCATGACTTGTTTCAGGGATGTCAAAAGAAGCCAGAGTCGTGAGCCTTGATGGAATCGATAACCTTCCTCACCAGGGCTCTTTGTCAATAATGACATCACTTTAGGATCAGCAGCGACAGATTGCACGAAGTCCTTTCATTACGCCAACAAAAGTTATGTGATATTAAACAGAACCGGCAATCAAACAAAAAGCCACAGTTCACCAATGAAACTTTATAAGCAGATAAAATGTGTTCTATGTCCAACCTTATTTTTCAACTTCATTGGTAACATATCTCACCTTAGACCGATTTTTACGCTTAATACGTCAAATGATGCAGTTCTGTGCAAGGAAGTGCATTTTTATTGTTACAAAATAACAATTTTACTTTTCACTTATTTATTCGAAAAATTCAAAAAAAAAATTACAATGGTGCCTATTGAGAAAATTTTAAAATTCTTTAAACTGTCATAACTTCGGTTGTGTGCAAGATAGAGTCGTAATTTTTGGTTCTAAGATATGGTTTTTGGGGACGGCCTAATTAACGGTGACATTTATATTTACCCCCTGTTAACCCTCGTTGCCATGGCAACGAAATTTGGGACAAAATTGGCTATAACTCGGCTTGCGTAAGAGATTTTTGCACCTATAGGGGGGTTTTCGGGGATGGGCCATCAAATGCTGCCAATTGCATTAAGCTTTAGAGTTTAGACTATGTTAGTGATTACCAACTAAAGGCAGCTTGTAAGGACGCCATATGCATAGCCCCATCTAAGGTTACCCAAATGATTTTTGCTGTTCTAGAGGACTGATATCATCACATCGTCCTTACACACAGTTGTAAACTGGTAAGTATTTTACATATATTGTGAAAGAAGCATGAGCAGTTTTGTAAGTAGTACGTAGAATTATGTGGTGCATGCCGTTTTGAAAAGCTGGTCCCAGTAAAAGTGGCAAAATGCAAGATTATTTTAAAGGTCCATGGATGCCAAAATTAACATATACATTTCATCCATTTTCCTGAAAGTGTAGAATTTTCTGATAACTTTAACAGTAATATCGTCCAGCATTTTGTCAACACGGAAAAATTTACCTTTGAAATCGACAATCTACGAAAACGACGTAGAAAACGCGCCGCCATGACGGTCTGCGATGACGTCATGAGTTTAGCCTATAGACGTCATGAATATTAATGACCTAGCCTAGAATGATGACGTCGTCGGCTAGGCCATTAATATTCATGATCTATATGGGCCAGGGTCATGACGTCACCGCAGGCACTGATAGATTAGAATATTTCGCATAACGTAAAGTAATGCCGCATTTTGTTTGAATTCACGCATTACTTTCATATATTTATGAAGCTCAAATCGACATATTATATATGCGAGGTTAAATGTCTAATTTAAATCTATAGAAATTGCGCGAGTGAGTTTGACCGTGGCCATGGACCTTTAAAGAAGCTGTCTGCAACTTCAGACAAATAAAATTCAGTGACTCACTACCTTCATAATGTCTTGCAAGTTTAGTAGTCCACATCTTCAACTTATCAACTGCAGTTATAAATTAACATTGCATGTTGCATCTTAGGAACATCAGATTCTCAAGCACAAAGTCTGACATCTTTAAACGGTGTGGGCACATATTAATGCTGCTCTCTGATGAACGCCAACGTAGAAGAAACGATGACAAAGCAAGAAAATAGTGGCCTAAGGTAACTGTATTCAGTGTCGGTGAAAGGTTTTGTGTCCTCGCAATCATCGCGATTTATGGCAGAAATGTATTTTGACAGCTTGACGTCCGGCAGAGCACTCTGCCTGAAAGTATGTAAGAAACTCCAAGCGAACTTTCGATTTTGTATTAGTAGTACATTAATTTACGTAGTGTGGACTGTGTTGCATGTTGCCTTGGAGGTCGTTGTCAGTGTCATGACTAAGGCCAAGGTCAAGACATCAAAGTCCAAAACCAAGACCAAGGCAGTAAAAATCTGCTAGGCATGCTTGTACAACAGCACCGAAGGCCGGAACTTTGCGTTGCAGGTCAGTGTCTTGATCAGGGTCTTGTGACAAGACCAAGACCAAAACACTAACCTCCAAGACCAAAGCCAAAGCCAAGACATCAACCCTCAAGACCAAGGCCAAGGTCAAGGCACCAAAGTCCAAAACCAAGACCAAGGCAGTAAAAATCTGCCTCGAGGCAGCCTCGAGGCAAGGCACTGCCAATTTTGTCCCAAATTTTGTTGCCATAGCAAGGGAAGTCAGTCGGGGAAAATGTGATTGGCAGCATTCAATGGCCCATCGCCAAAACCCCCTATAGACGCAAAAATCTCGCAGACATTTCTTACGCAAGCCGAGTTATAGCCAACTTTGTCCCGAATGCCTCGAGGCATCACATCACTGACACACATGCAAGCAATATAACAATGATATTGTGCTCTAATGTCGCAGCAACTGCTGCAGTTGCTGTCATAAGACCTATTATTGTTGCTACTACTATAACTGCTACATTTGACTTTTTAATTAGCTACAATTACTCCACTGTAAAACGAGTTCCACAAAGTAAACATTGTAGCAACAGTTTACAGAATGGAAAGCCTCCACATCACGATCAAAGCAATAAACATATTGTCATGCTGTTATGCTAGCAAACATAATACATTAAACTGATAACATTCTTTTACTGTCAAAAACAACTACTTTTTACTCTGTGCAAACTGCAAAGCCCTGTTTAACATTCTGGGCCTGCCCAACTATAATCGGCAACTTTTGTGTAAGTAGCACTGGTGCATTTGCCATAATCAATGTATTATGCGAAAACTAAACACTTATTGCCTTGAACTCTTGAACTGCAGCAGCTGAAAGAATCTTACCACAAACTTGGTATGAATTGAGAGAAACTCTTCCTGATGCTGTTCCAAGTGCCGAAACATACTGGCATCATTAAACACTCGGACTAGATGAAGCCACTGTGGAATACATCAGCCATAGCATACATCATTTCACATGTTCCCCGCAGATAAATCAATGCACAATTTTATACTTCGCAAAAAGATGCAAGACTTGCACTCAGTAGAGATAAATCAAAGCTCACTTCTATAAACTCAAGGCTTCAGTCAAGTAGATTATTTAGATTATTATTAGCTTATTTTAATGTGCACATCAACTAAAACTTCTACAATCTACAGCAGACAAAATAGAAACGTGTAAGATCGCAATAATAACAACAACAACCACAACAATCGAGAACAAAAACAAGAAATTTGAGCTAATGCTCACGAGATGCGCGAAGGCCTATAGCAGTTTTGGTTCAATAGTTTAGCTAAAAATTGGGGTGTTACGCTAAGTTAATATACAAATACCAAATTCTCTATCTGGATCGCATAACGATAGTTCCGTGGCGCCACCTTGTGTGCATTACATTAATTTACCTAGTGTGGACTGTGTCGCACCTTGCCTTGGAGGTCGGTGTCTTGGTCTTGGTCTTGTGACAAGACCGATACCAAGTTTTGTGTTTTTGCAATCATCACACTTTATGGCAGGAATGTATTTCGACACCTTGTGTGAATGATATAGACTTGTGTCAGACCCGAAATCGCCAAAAAAATCCATTCCACAAAATCCTTTATTTTGGCGTTCAAGGTCATTCAAGGTCATTGAATTCGGCGCCAATCGAGTGCCAGTGTATGACTTCCTATTAGTGATTAATAGTAACCTAGGCCCTATCTCGCACCGTTACTGAGATACAGTGACTTATTGGCTAAAAAGCACAAATTTTGCCCACCCCCTCTCATTTAGCACCCTCGTTCAGGGTGACCCCCTTCGAATTTATAGAAAAGCTTTACGGTTCCTGAAACAAGTCTTCCAGGCAGCCGACGGTGAAGATTTGGTGATTCTAGCTTGCACTGCTTTTGACTGATCCACCCGTGTGACGGACAGACAGACAGACGGACAGAATTGCGATGGCTAAGACGCGCTGAAAACAGTAGCTGCTTTCGCGTGCAAAAAAAAATAAATTTCTTGTCAGACATAGCCACATTTTTCACATTTGCATGCAACACCAATAATTTTATAAATGCTTACAAAACACACCAGCAATGTTGTTGTAACTTGATGCAAAATAATGGAACAAGTGGAATTCTAACAAATGATAATGACCGACAATGTCGTTTTCTTCTGATTAACTAGTCTAGTAATTTGGCAACGACAAAAATCATGTGAAAAAAAAGTTGTTATAGCAAATAAATGAAAAGTGCCTGATTCTGGCAGGAAACCCAAAGATCAAGCAGTTCTTCCACTTCGCTGAGAGCACTCTCCAATGTACGAGCAAACGAATTCATCTCAGCAAGATGTGAGGATGATAGAACAGTTTGCAGAGACAATCTGCTGTCCTGAAATTACACCAGCAACGTTGCAGCAACCATGCTATCAATCAGTTAATAAAATGCAATACAATACAATACATGCTAATGAGACAAAAAACGGGGTGACAAAAGGGAAAAGGCTATTGAAAGTTTAGGAGATAGCACTGTACAGAAGATGTGAACAATTAGTTCCAGTGACATGACGAGGGTAGGCCGATGCAGACACAACGTTGTATGTCATGAAAGACAAATACATCTATAGTCCTATAAAGTATCCGATAAGAAAACCAGTCCTTCAGAATACCAAAAGCAAAACACAACAAAGTCTACATTAGTAAGTAAAAGTTGGTAAGTTAGTAAAACAGCAATTTGTACAGAACATCAAAGCCAAAAAACGCCCTTAATGTGTTGTGTACATTAGTAGCATGAAAAAATGTTTTAAGTAACTGTCCAAAGAAAAAGATGGTGTGAACCATCTACAAACCTCAAGTTCATATTTCAGCTGTGGCACGTCCGTTACAACGTAGAGATCATCGCGGCCAACATTCAATGACTGAGCAACTTTGTTGGATAGATGAGTCCCTTGATACATTACGCTATTGGTCACTTGAGAACATGCTGCATCTAATACGAACAGAGTTAACACATAAACCTACATTATCTAACCATCATAGCTGCTATATTTGTTTCTCGAAGACATAGGGATGAGTCAGTGAGTAGTGTTTTACATCACTGCTGCTTGACACATTTCGAGCATGGTCATGCAGGCAATCACTTGCACTAATACTGATGAAAAAAAGGAAACAGCAAAAGAATGAAAAACAGTACCACAGAAAACCTAAACTACAATAATAAATCAAGCCTACCTGCATTCCTATAGACAAAGACATAAAAGTGACTATCAAAAGATGCGCACACACAGAGAAAATCTATGCATACTGGCGCATGCCCAGACACTGACAAACGTACCAAAAAGATGCATAACATGGTAACAAAAATCTAAGATATTTAATTGAAATATAAGAATTAACAAAAAGTAATGAGTTCACATTCTGACCGGACTCCTGAGTACTGTCAAGAACGTGTTTTGCAAGTTTAAATTCCCGTTCCTCCCAGAACGATCGTATTTTGTTGAATCGTTGTTCCACGCCGTAAGCTTCGACAGCAGACGCCAGGACACCGTCAATCAGTTGACTGTAGACACTCAGATGAAGATTGATTAGATCCTGCACTTTGTAGTGCTTTGCTGGATCGTATTCTCTGCCTAGTCCGTGAAAGATCTGCCTCCAATGCCATACCTGTACGCAATTACGTAACAAATGCATAAGCGATTCGACATAGTTGGTAACATCGTTGGTTGCATCGATGAAGTTAATCAACGCTGGTCCCAGTTAGTACTCAGACGGGTTCACGACTGTCGGCATGCAGACAAGCTATCACAGTATGTAACTAGCCACCCAGGTCAACTCAGCCTGGCCATCCCTCCATAGGTAAGCACAATGAGTACCAGCAAAGCCTGAAACATAAACAGACACACCATGCGATGCAATACCCAGTGGTTTCGCAGTGTAAATTGGTGTCTAGCTAACGTTACAGAAATGGAGATCAGCGCCAGCCTATGGCCCTTGTAGCTCGGGAAGGACTTTACATTTTTGTGCATAACACCCATACGCAGCATAACACCCATACGCAGTTAATGAACAACAGTACACACAGCTCCCATGCCTTACAAAACTTGCGCTGTCAGATGCTAGCTGAAAAACCATATGATATGCAATAAACAGCTAAAGATCATGATAATAATGAAATCCTCTTGTGCAGTTCTAATCCAACTATCCTATGCTGTGACAGGAAGACAGCAATGACATCACATCATTTACAAGACAACATAAAAACTAGAAAGCAATGTTGGCCCAGTGCCAACATATTACTTATTTTGAACGTCAATTAAAAGTCCACTTTTACACTAAGCGCTGTGTCTGGTGTGCCTGGGCTGATTCGTAAACACTGGCTGTACTCCGTTTTGGGGGATTTTTTGACGCCCACGCCCAGTGACCTTGATCCGACTTTTTAACTGAAAAAAATTGTCAGACGGGTTAGTTCTGCTACTCAGATCGTTCTCGCCAATTTCGGTTTTTCTAATTGTGCTTGCAAGTTAAGAGCTTGTATGCGACAGACAGACAATGGACAGACAGACGCCACGCTGTAGACGACGAACATTACCCATAATGCAGCCTATTATGACGGCCGCATAATGACACGTGACAACGATCGATCTTACCGTCAATGCCTTGTGGGAGAGCTTCAGCAGCACTGGCAGATGCTGGTTGAAATCAGTCAGCAAACTTTTCCACGCAACAAGAACTTCATCGTCATCTGACACCTGACTCTGGAAACGCTCAGCTGCCGCCAGCCAATCCTTCACCTTTTCGCCTGCCTTCTTCGTGCTGAACTGCACAACACATGAGAAATATCACGGGAGACAAGAAATGTTTTACACTGCGACCAATCAGCCTTTCAACTGACCTCTTTGCACCAAATCACAAACAGTTTTACATGCATTCTGGCACTATTACTGCCTATTTCTATCGAACTTCTACAGTGGGATAACGTGTCTATAGCTTACTGGGGCAGTCATACGTGACCAGCCAAATGACAGTTTAGGCTACACAACCGACTACTAGCCAATCATCATCATCATCATTTCTGGCAAGCACCACTGAGAGTGCGTAGTGCCGAACGTAGACATCAATCTCCAGAGTGGACGGTTCTGAGCCAAGTCAACTGCGTCGTCCATATTGAGGTCGCTGGATTTCAGATCCTGCTGAATGGTTTTCATCCATGTAATACGAGGACGTCCC
>Ga0209671_1006384_pt1 | contig 12092 bp, 6 predicted proteins | sample WorMetHERISLAND2_2_FD_187401 | JGI IMG/M metagenome (GOLD analysis project Ga0209671, IMG submission 187401) | Marine gutless worms symbiont microbial communities from Max Planck institute for Marine Microbiology, Germany - Olavius geniculatus... | ecosystem: Host-associated > Annelida >...
CCCTTTCGACGGGCCTGGCACTACAGACGTCATGCCAAGAACACCCTAGCGTATTCACGTGAATGAGTAATCAAGTAGAAGCAAAAATCCGGTAATTGATATGGAGTTGCTAACGTAAATCGGACTCGTGGCCAGAAACGTTTGACAAACTCAGAAGTGGCAGCTGATTGGCATGAGCTGATAATACTGCAGCGCACTATGCGGCCATCCGTCGCCCACTCGCCCGCGTCAGCGAACAACAGGACCCGCGGCGCACTACCACTACCTCCCCCAATGCTTAGACCCTATAGCCAGTAAGCTGTTACTCATTTCCCATTTTGTTAAGAGTAGGAGGCTGAGTTGATCGAAGCACACAGTCAGCAACTGTCTCAAGGTTGAGCTGGCACAATGGCCTGCGGTGGGATGAAAACCGCATGCCTTAAAGTTACAAGTCCTATACTCTAACCACTGGACCATTTGTGAATGAAGATTCTCAATCAGTCACTGTCAGTTAATTAGTTGAGCCTCCTCCTAACATCTGGCTTCACATAGCTCGGGCATAAAACCGGTCGATTACGGCGTTGGAACAGATGGTGTAGTTCCACATGCGGACACAGGCAGTAGGCCTACTGGTGGGGAACTGTAACGGTGTGTCGCGTGTCATCGTCCTTTGAATACGGCCAACAAATTGCCGCGTAAAGTGGTTTATCGATTGCCGTAGAGTCAATTAATGGCTAAAATGCTAAGACGTGGCATTGAAACACTCAATCGCATAGTCCGATTAGCTCGATTTATCGTGGACACGTTGTACAACATCTGCACATCAAATCGAAATCTCATGTACAGCAAATCTGCAAGTTCACAGATATAAAATGTGCGCAACAAATTCGCAACATTATAGCCTGTTAAGATGCAGAGCCTGTTGTACGACTTTTTGTCTGAAAAGTTGTCCGACAAGTTTACAATAAGTCACAGTAGTGGAGTTTGTATGAACCAGCTCGCAACATATAGAAACTGCGGTGCAATTATCATTATCTAGCGTTTGTCCAAGCGCATCATTTTCACAGGCATATACGTAGACCTTCTGAGAAATCAGGTCATTGCATTCAAATAGCCTCAGCTGAAAGGCTGCAAAAATGTGTTCTGTTTTTTTAATCACAGCTGAAGCATTTTCTATGGTTGTCAGTGGCACAAGCATGGAGAATAATGTTCTTTTATAATGGTTATAACGGTTATCATCATCGTTGAAAAAGATTTACATGCATTGAGACTTTTTGAGTTTAGGATGCTTTTTCCCAGTAACAGTGCTACAGAATTTGTTATGTGTAATACTGCGGAAATAACCCGCTGTGAAATTCTGCTTTATATAAAGTGTAAGATACAACATATTTACAGAAATACAACCGTAAGTGCTTGAAACGATACAACGTAACAATTACAGTACAATAGATTATAGACAGAATAACTATACTCGAACAAATATAAAAAAACACTTAGATTAGGCCTACAAATTAAAATCATTAGAAACTCAATATGCGGCACCATATAACTAGCTGTCTGACAGAAACTACATGTAGGCCTATATGTGTATAGTGTTTCCAGTAACATCTTCTTTGAAATATAACACACCTGAAAAATAGGTCTAGATCGATTGTATATGACGCGGCGGAAACCAGACAATTCAGACAATTTAGCGAATTAGCGATGTTTTTGTTTGCAGTTAAGCCTATAGTCGTATTTCGTTTGTACGATCGAGATTTCTCAGTAGACTAAGTAAATCTTGCAGTACTTTCTATGCTATGTCAAAATTCCTCGATTGCTTTTTAACGAAACACTAACATTCTTTGACAATTTCTTTAAGCTTGTTATTTGTTCCAGATGGTTTTACGAAAAACCGGTTAATCGTAATTAAATCGTAATTGTCTGTAGGCCTAACCGAAACTGCAACGGAAAAATCTCCAGAGACTATAGTCTTAAACAACAGTGGCGAGTATAACAGGAATTTCTGAACGTGACAGGTGAAAATGGCTTTGGTCGCGTTCCATCCGATCTGATTAAGCATGGGTTTCTGCGCTATAGCGTCCGATTATTAACGCGCGTGTGTGGTAGGCCTATACGCGTTATCTCGACAACACTTTAGCTCTTGAACAGACGGCTAACAGTAAACGCATTCAATTTTGCAGCTAGTTTTTAATAATGTTCAGACTGCACAGCTATAGCCGACAAAACTTCATCATCATATCATATCGTAACATTTGCTATGACGCCTCTCAACCCTAGCACAAGGGCGCCACAAGATACAACCAAGTCAAAATGAAAACATGCAGCAACAAAATGAAACAAATGCAATACAAACTAGAGTCTTTATTGAACAAAACAACTATAGTAAAAACTTATGGTGCGTTTTGAAAATGATTATTATACGAGTACGTATGAACAGCTTAAGTTTTACTTACTTATAAAAGCTGTTTACACATATAAAAGAAAACAGAAGAAGGTCTGCTTGCCATAAAACAAAATCACACCGAATATCACCGTGTTTTTGAAAAGCTTCAAATTTTTTAATTTGTACTGTTCACGTTTGCTCGCCCATTAATGTTAAATATTTCGCGCTGACTATTTATACGGTAGCCGTACAAATAGTCTGGCAGTCATAGATTCGATTATATTTGACAGGTAGCGGCACTAGCGTCGCTCGCTAACATTAGCGTTATGCGTAAAAGAGTAGAATCAAACTTAATATTAGGGTTCGGGTTAGGGTTAGCGTATTTAAGAGAATTATGTGACGACGGATGGACACAACTTTGGTTATGAATTGAACTGGAGGCAAGCTTCACACTTGCCGACTGGGCGCGACCCGTGATACCCTGCTAAAATTGAGGTCGTCAGTTGGCCGGCTGCCGAGAGGGCGTGTCTCTGCGGCAGTACGACGTTTCGTATATGCCACCGCAAAGACACGGCCTTAGCCGGCAATGTCTCGTACGTACCGGCTTAGGCCGTCAAAGACGGCTGCCGAATAAATAGCCGGCTCGGGTAAAACCGGATATTTGTCCGACAACCGTACGAGTGGCCGCAGCTAAACTATTGATAAGGCTGTCGTGTAAATATCTTGTGCCTAAACATTAACTAACAGTGACTTTTAAATTTACTACGTTGCACCATTTTTACAGTTGATAGATGCGCTTCACAAACTGTGTAGGGTAAATAGAAGATGTTGCCCAAATAAAACGATGACGTTTCAGGCGTGAAATAGCAGGACTAAAACTGAAGTCAATTTTTACAGACTAAGCTTGCTGCAGGTACAAAAAACCGTCAATGGGAGTAGTTATGAGTCAATATTTTGCTAATCTTCCTGTATTATCTTTAGCGTTGCCTACAAATCGGCGTCAGTAGCCTTTTTCTTTTTTGCCCTGCTAGACCTGTCTTTTCTTATCCAGGACTACTACATCTAATCGTTACTGTTGTTGCTTTGCGTACGGTGATAGCTAGCGTTGTGATACGGTAAGATAGCTAGCGTTGTCAGCGAAAGCTTTCAGCGTTAGCGGCGGCTCTGCTTCTGTTCGGAACTCACTGTCTACATCTGCTGACCTTCTCAGCACATTTAGTTGCATATTTAAAACAATTGTCTATATAATACACTAAATTTCTGCGCTAATTTTTGCTATCTTTTGTTCATCCGTACATCGTGGTGAGGTTGGGCTAAATTTACGATACCCGATACTTTCAATTTTAGCGCCTCACTACATGTAATTGCCCATATTGCGACTTAGGCGCCTATCGGAGAAATGTTTAAGCAGACTCGCGTAGACATGCTTGTGTCAACGAGCGTTTGCATCTAGCGGCCTTGATCTTGGTCATGAAATCAATCGTAAATGGGACATTTTCTACTAATGACATCCTGATGTATTTCATGGAAGCATGTCAGCGATTCTAAATCAGCTGATATAGGCCAAGCACACATTGCTACTTTAACACAGCAGCACCTTCGTCCTTTAGGTAAAATTAAAATAGATTATTTTACAGCTTTTTGCTGCGACTCGGCTTTTCCAAGATCGACAGAAATCGCAGACTATCTGTGGCTTTAAACATGTTTTCTATAAAAATGCAAATGTATCTAAAAGTTATTGACACACGAATTACTTCCATTTCGAGAAACGTTTTTATTGAATTTGATATTTGCGCTCGCTTATTTTTCGCTCAGGATAGGAGCCTTTACATGACAGACAGACAGACAGACGGGAGGGCAAGGCACGTAAATCGGGCCTGTTACCATAAGCTCTGTAACCAAACTTTCCTGACAAACGCTGTTCAGAGCATAATTATGCTGTGTTTAGTGTTTTTTTATTATTTGTTTATGCAATTTTTATGATACCCTATAATGTGTTTTATTGTAATCTGCGTGTGCTGCCTTGTGGCTTGATATTGATCGCTAATAATGGCATTCCGCTTCGGTTGCACTGAGCAGTGGAAGAAACTCGTGTTTTTCTATAGCAGTCGGCTATTAATGAGTGCCTCAGGATTATTGTATCCCTGGTCCGCGAGTGGGTGAGTTAGAAAAAAAATTTACATTCGTCTGAGAGATAATTACTACCATCTAGGCCAGTATAGACTTAGCCCTATTGACACACGACACTGCATTGCGCTTCTCGTTCTGCCAATCTGATAAACAGTTTTTTGTGCTCGTTACAACTGTTCAGCACGCCACGAATATAAATATGGGAAGCTGATTTTGGCATGTTCATCACGTTCGGCTAAGCAGGCAAACAGAAGCCTCACAAACAGGGATTTTACGCACCAGAAAAAAAATCAGATAACAACGCGATCGGCATTTTTTGACCTGTGAGAAGGACGTGTTGCGACGTTTACAAATTTACTTCGTGTAAAAAGACGTTTTTCTGGCGTCGGGATTCGTATGCCGTATTGCAGACACTAAACGTTACGACATACTTACTTACTGATTTATTTCCTGAGCAGAAACTATCCACGGCGGAGGTTTGAGATTTTTGGTCGTTTCTTTTTTTAATCTTTTTATTTGTCGTTTGTAAAAGTATCGTGTTTGGTTAGTTCCGTTGAGTGGATCGAGCTATCTATAGTGTTTTTTTGAACGAACGTTAATTTCCTCGCAGTGTATCGTTTTCACCGACGCAGCTCACACGATAAGCTTAATAACTAGTCGGTGACTAGCATGTATCAAGCTGTTGGACCGCACACTGTGTAAGTCGCATTTTCAATAATCTCGCTTATTCGCTCGCACTGTTTTCTTTTCACTGGCAAATCCACGGCACCGGTGCGCGTGAACTTTGCCTAGCCGCCAGAACTCTATGAAAATTGCTGTGTTTGTAATTACATGTTTTTGTGCGTATTGCATTTAATTGGATTCAATCCTATTCTACGTGATATCAGATCAAGACCCACGAAATACCTGACACGGAGCACTGAAGTCGGTTTATTCTGAGGCTCTCACAAAATCGCCGCTAGTTAGTGTAACAGTTGCACATGTTTAGCGAAAAAATGGCTTAAGGATCAGTCAGTCGCTAACTTTCGTCCGGCTGCTTTTCTCATGCGGTCTTTTTTTCTTCCGGGATTCGTCTTATATGGGTAGGCCTATGTAGCTAGTCGTCGACGCGGTGCGAATTTATGCTCGCGCTTCAATCTTATGGACGTTTATAACTTACCAAGATTACCGGCCTGCGATTGGCCTTCATGGAAGTAAGGCAAGCCGGAGTTATGCGGTGGGTAAATTATTATTTCTTCGAGCGCCAAGCAAAAACGGATGTTGGCCTGCAGTGGCTTAACCGACGCGGTACGGCTGTTAATCTCAAAGCAAGCTCAAAGCTGGCTTATCTCGGCACCATGCTCTGCTGATATTTTACTACTCTACCTTCCTGTCGGCTTAGTGCAGTGGCGGTTAACAGGTTGTGTCTGATTCCGATTAACGAAGTTAATCGACGCCGGGCACGGTTAGTACTTAGATGGGTGACCGTTTGCAGACGGTTGAACCATCTCAGTATGTAGCCAGCCACCCAGGTTAACTCAGCCTGGCTATCCCTTCTTGTGCATATGTAATAGTATGAGTACCAGCGACAGGTATGCTGACGGCCTGTATAATTATAATCAATTTCATTTATACTTACGATAATGCAGGGTCAAGAAACACCGAATGTATGGGGTAATAATGTAAACGGTCCCCTAACGAACGTCACGCAGCTTTGCGGTCACAAAAGCGCCAGGAAGGCACGATCTTAGATGATGATGCTTATTGGACAGACTATTAGCGAACTACAGACAGAGAGAATCGATTAAGCGACAATTCTGCTCATAGCGTCATATTAGTTGCGTGCGTGACTTCTTGCGTTTGAACCTCGTATCAGGTTGTTGCTATATCGCTGCTGCATACTGACTCCTAGTATCTTTCTAAGAAAAACGCCACGAGCATCACTGTTGTCGTGCGACGTCAGTTATTCTTGATCGTCTTTGTGTCTGTCTGTGCGTGCGTGTGTGCTGTACTTTTTTTGTACAGATCTTAGACACGTTGTCTGAAATCATAGACCTGCTAGCATCCATTGACTGGTTGCTTAGTCGAATGATTTGTTGATTGATAATCCGAACTTTAACATTATAATTTTACGCTGATCTTCTACGGACTCGTTCGCAACATATATGACAGCATATTAATGTGTTTTGATTGTTGATTGATTGATAACTGTATTTTTTCACATTTGCAGTTTTTGTCGTCTAGTTAAATAGCATCGATTTGACACATGCAAATTACATTTTATAAACATCGTTTTGGCAAGAATTGATCCTCTGTGCTTTGGTCTATCCAAACGTAGCAGTCTAGCAGATATGTCTTTGTATACGTATATTTGACTTATCTTTTACTTGCTTATTCGCTTATTATAGGCCGAAAAGTCGCGACAGCAGCTGTTAATTAAAGCTTATGCAAACAATTATTAACGATTCACGTCTAATTCTAGTGTGCAACGTAAACCTATACAAAGTAAAACAATGAAAATCGTTTTTTTCGCGAGCTTTACCAAAACTGAATGATGTGCAATTGTTATATAAATAATATTCGAGCCATACGTTTATCGAATAATACACGACGTCTCGACTTAATTTCCTGGTTGACAGAAGATTTAATTAAATTTCCGCACACCTGGACAGGTAAAAGTGGCTAATCAACGGTAGCAATTTGCCTATCCACACATTTACAATGTACAAGTATATACTACTGCCTGGTAAACTAAACATGTCACTGTCGTTCATTATCATGTACCGAGATTCATTCTTTTCACATTTGTACTTGTTACCATTATGCTAAACAATGTCATGTACGAACATCTACGCCTAACGTCAAATCCTTGTAATTGGCCCAAATGTGTTATGTAATGGTCGGCGCAGACTTATGCTGTCTTAGATTCATAACTATGAGAAATTGTTCCTGGTCTGAGATTCCGCACTTGAGATTTTGAGCTGCGTCATTCAGTTAAGTTCTGGCAGCACTCATGGACGTTCTTCGTAAATGGGCTCTACAAACTACATAAGTCATGACCATCGTAGCCCTAACTAAGCACTTTAGTTTTACAGTCAGGATTTACTAAAGTCAATGTAATGTTTTCTGACCGTGTGAGTAAGTGAGTAAATTATTTTATAGCGGCGTAAATAAAGGCAAAAATTACAATGCGCTGTGCTGTGTTCTGTCACGTACAGAACAAGTTTGTTTTCAACTGACGTTTAAAGTTTTGTGTCGAATTTTGGCGAGACAGATAAACGCATGTAGACGAAACAGACAGACAGACTGACTGACATACGGTGTGCAATACGACAATGTAGATGTACGAACTGTAAAGAAAGATATAGCACTATGTAGGTATCGGTAGAGACGAATGCTTTTAGCACCAGAGACGCTCTGTAATCTTATTGTGTCCACGCGTTCACTTTCCAGTCTGTTTGAAGCTGAAGGATATACGTAGGTTTGTGTGCTGTATTCTGTACCTTTTCTTGCCGCTCTTTCTTCCACTTGCGTTAATACAAGAACCTGTTGTTTCCAAGTGAAATTCTGGCGCCTCTGAATGGAGGCGTAAATTTACTGTTACGACGCTAGTATTCAATTTAAGCACACCCTTCTCTCTGGCATCTCTGTGGCCTCTCCTCCGACAAACACAACATTAAAGCAGCGTTAACGTTTGTTTAGTTTCCTGATTCGAATAGTAATTGCCACTTCGAGCCTGTCCTGAATAAACAGTAGGCTACAATAAGTAGCACATTGCATTTGGGTTGCTTTTACCAGCTGCCAGTGTCACCGGATTTGTTATACTCCGTTTACACGATCGAGTAAACATCGAGCAAACGTCAAGCAAATGTATTCAAAATACACGTGTTAATTGCTCGACGTTTGCTCGATGTTTGCTAACAATCATCCAGCTAGCTTGAAGAGCTATGGTAATTGGCATGCTAATTAGGAGGACGGGCGGGTTGTAATTGGATGGCCTATATAACATGTGATCAGCTGTAGGCTAAGCCTAGGCCTACATTTGAACCAGGGGGCGGGGTTCCATCAGGCCTGCTTGATGTTTGCTCGATGTTTGCTCGATCGTGTAAACGGGGTATTACTCAGATTTTAGCTACTGCTCGCTAGTTTTCTTTCCTTCCCTTGTAGTTTTTTTGCTTGCTCTTTGTAATCCTGTCATTGCAGTCGGATTTTGTACTGTGGTTGTAGTGCAGTTTTTAGTATTTTTTGTATATTTTCATCTGTGCCTTGTCCAGGTTTTTTCGTGTTTAGTGCAAAAAATTTCCAAGCTTTCAGTTGCCGACTGTCTTTTAAAAACCTATGTTTCTGAAATTTTAATGGGATCCAAATATACTGATGCAGTTTTTTCTTCGCTTGCAGAGTTTTACCGAAACAAAACTGTTTGCATCTAGTCTGATATGCTGCAATATTTGTACTATAGTTTTTATGGGTACTATTTATCGTTTAGTGTTTTGTGAGTTGTTGGATAATATTATAGACAAGATGTAATAGAATAAAAATAAAAAGTGAAAAAAAATGTTTAGCCTTTTTTTCTCCAGACTGCCTGCAACTGTAAGCACATGAATTTCTAGGCCTAAGGCTATCATCATTTATTCACTCAGACAGACATTTACCGTTTACCCAATTATATAGCTAGACTAGTCTTGACTGCACTCAGTTGTGTTGTGTACAATGATTACCCCGAGAATCATCTTTTTCAGTAAACCTGCTGGGAGCCGCTGGCGTATGCATGCGTCATCTGCAGCACTGCACTAATGCGGTTCTCGTAAAATCTCGCGTGATTGCACAGCACAAAGTCAGATGGTGGCGAACTGTCACGTGACCACCAGGTCCGAGGTATTGTGTTCTAAGCTCAAACTCCACTCATTCTGATTTGTGGAAATTAGTTGTAAAACGTACCGTAAATGTTAAAGTGTTAAAGAGCGTGTATAACCCTTTACGGGAAACGCGTCGCAGCGCTATAGAAGTACTCCACCGATTCTGGTGAAAGGGAGTCGCGACCCTTCCGCGAGAAGCCAGAGACATCACTTTTTAATCAGCGCTTAGTTCTGCACTTAGATATTTTAGTTTTTCTGCACTCAGCACTGCCGCCATGTTCACAACCACTACTGGTCTGAAGTCTTTAACTTGTTGAAGTTTGACCATACGCTGAAAGAAGAAGAAGAAGAAAAAGAGCGACTTCTGCCACAATAAGATCGCATAGCGTAATTGCCATTGGTAGCTCAGCAAGCGGCTTGGTGGCTCAGCGGTTAGGGCGTTGGATACGAAACCGAAAGGTCCACCGTTCAATGCCCAGCCGATGCACTACCAAGTAACAACCGTGGGCAAGTTTACCTGCCTGTTTAGGTGCACGTGGTGTAGCGATTGGTTTTGACTCGCAACTTTTAGGTTGCGGTTAGATTCTCACTGCCGTCATTTGCAAGCAACCTTGAGCAAGTTGCTAACCTACTGTGTGCTCAGGCCAACTCAGCCTTCTACTCTACGTGGGCCGAAAAATGAGCAGTGGCCTACGGGCTACGGGGTCAAGTCCTAATTTGGCTGATTGGGGCGGTGGTATGGCTGCTAGCTGCAAATCGCGGGTCCAATTGTTCGTTAACGCGGATAGTGGATGGCCGCATAGTGCGCTGCGGTATTATTAGCTCATGCCAATCAGCTGCTACTTCCGAGATTGTAAAGCACTTCTGAAGTGCTACAACAAGTGTTGGCCTCTACCTTTACCTTTTACCTTTTACCCGGCACAAGTAAAAACGCGCTCCGCCTTAACACCAGCCAACTGAGCTACACAGGCCGGTACTCGATTTACCTATCCCAGAGAATGGAAGGCTGAGTTGACCTTTGCGGTTGGGTACCTACTATACCAAGATGATTTATCTGCCACAGACAGTCGCCTGTCCAAGTAGTAAGTAAGTAAGAGGTAAGATACTAAGTTAAACAGCTTAGCAGGCGCAGATTAACAGTTACCCACAATGCGCCGCGATTTCAATAGCCGAACAGAAATGTTTTAGCATCCGCTGAAGCTGTTCAAAGTATATATTTAATAGCGAGCAGATCGCGGGAGTGAAGCTCACGACCTTCTGATTATAAGTCCAGCATTTTATACTGCTACATCAGCAAGCTGTACGACAAATCGAATCCTTTGCAACAAATCCAGTACAAAAAAATCAAGATAAGAAATATGCAGCATCTTGAGATGTCAGGATGTTGCTGCAGACATTTGACTTGCAGTATATCTGTTACGTTTTTCAGCGTAAACTGAAAATACTGTCGTTTTGTCGGTCCTATATACGGAAATATGTACCACACGCGACTTTCCGGACAATCTGCTGTTTGTTTCAGCGTTTCGTTTTTTTTTTTGGTTTTTAGTTTTTAGTTTTTTGTGTGTGCGTTTTGGGCTATGGTATACATAACATGGTCCGAAAGTGCGTTGTGCTTATGTAGCAAGCTAAATTTCGTCGTTATGATACACTATAGCCTATGACAATGTACAACCTGCTATCCAGCAAATCTACAATAACTCGAAGTAGTGTAGTTTAAGCCTTGCTGTCTATATGCCTTATACGTCGTATACTCATCGTCGTTGTACATAATTACTGCAGCTGGCATTGTCATCGTGATATTCTGCTGCTGCTCGCCGACTTTTGACTTTTCGCAACAACTATACGCTCCTGCAATGTGATTTTATGACTATAGAAAAATGCGTCGATCCAGTGCCGAAATATTTTGTCCGCAGATCTATACAGGGTTTATTTAAGCTTATATGCAGCAGAGATATAAACCTAACCTATACATCGGAACTCTCGTTTCTGGCAATTAAGCTTTATGCAGATATTTGCGCCAGTGTTTTCTGAAGACAGATGTTGAATAAGAGACATCGGCCTGGTAGTCGATAACGACAATTTTGACTGCTTTCGGGCGTGGCGGCGCTATTCCTTTGGAACCTTGAGGGATCGGCTTAAGACTGTGACGGTGAAACTAAAAATCGAGGATGCGCTAAATCTTGCAGCAGCAGCTCAGTGGGTACTGAGATCATTGTTCTATAGCACCACATTAGTTTCGCCAGCTACCATTGGGGCAACAAAGCACGTAACCCCTCCTTTTCCAAATGTTCTACTTCTTACTGTCTATACAGATGATTTCAGAGCAGCACAGACTCTGAAATTTGACTTAACACGGTTGCCTATCAAATAAAAAATATAACGTAGGCCCCTATTCCACGAAATCTGGAACATTTCAGCTGCTGCATAATAGTGCATAGGCTACTGCATATAGGCCTAGCATCTTGTGGAAGTGTCTTTACTATTATAACATTTTTTTTGTTTCACCCTTTAATTATTAGGCGGATTCGCTCGCGCTGCAAGAGCGATTTTCTTGGACCTTTGAGTTTCGAAAAAGAATCTACGATACACCACCAGATGACAGCATAAATCAACGATTTCACCTTATACAAATTACACTTTGGTCCCTGCTTTTCTTTCCGTTTCGTGCTTCCCCTTATGGGTGGCGTCGTGGCCAAAAAGACAGACGGCAATTCCCACATCCCCCTAAATTATCGGCTGTCAAAAAATTGTTGGAATTTTTT
>Ga0209671_1006387_pt1 | contig 12090 bp, 12 predicted proteins | sample WorMetHERISLAND2_2_FD_187401 | JGI IMG/M metagenome (GOLD analysis project Ga0209671, IMG submission 187401) | Marine gutless worms symbiont microbial communities from Max Planck institute for Marine Microbiology, Germany - Olavius geniculatus... | ecosystem: Host-associated > Annelida >...
AATTTAGACTATATTGCACATTCTCATATGCAAATAAAAAATTCACAAATGTATTTGTTAGAGCTTTCACAAAATCAAATGCCATGGGGCTCCACTTTGGTAAATCCAACTACAGCCGGGACAATTGTTATGCAACAGTGAGCCTGATTTTCCACTTTTTGCGCTAGCACTTCAAATCGTTTCAATTTAAAGCTTTGTGACATCATTAATTACAGTGACATTACATCCTTAACACGCCCACATGAGTACATAAAAAAGATGTGTTTTACTGACGTAGGCCTATAGACAATAGCAAAAATTGTAGTCTAATATATTGAGACTCAAAACCTTTTGACCACCACTTGTATTGTCCTGTGTTGACTACATCACTAACAAAAGGCACCTATATGTCTCCATAAAGAAACTCATGGGACTACTGAGTACTGAAATGTGAATTTCAACAGGCAAGTTTTTCTGCATTTGATCACGTTTATCTGAAAAATTCTGGTTTTGATATTTTACACTGAAACATTCCCTGTGAATTCTCTGGGATACATTTTCAATGCCAATTGCCAAACCAATCCATGGTATTAAAAACAATAAATTTGTTTTGAAATTCCTGGATCCAAACTAAGATCAGAACTGCTGCCAAAATTGAATCAATTGTTCTTTGAGCTATGCCTCATCCCTCCAAAAGGATATCAACAAAATGTGGTCATAATATTAAATCATTTTGCAGAGAGACAAGCAGAAAGATAACCAGAAAAAAGATAAAACATTTCAACTTGATTTCTGCTGAAGACACATGCCACATGTAGCATAGTAAATAACCAAAAAAAATAAACGATTGCAATGTTATGCTAACTTCGTTATTGACTTGACGAACAAACTGGACATCATAACCGGATGAGGCAAGCGCAGCATCACCAGCAAGTGAGACAACTGTACTGTTTGGTAGTTGAGATATTCCCTGAACAACCGTCTCACACAGCTCGTGCAGTACTGCCTTGCGAACAAACGAGTCCATGTCATCATTTCCTGTGGCTGAGCACAACTGACTTAGACGCTGGAGAGCAAATGCTGCTGACGATGCAGTCACCTTCTCACCAGGGACTTCCAACAGCCGAAGTACCTGCATTGCACACAGCACGAACTGATGTATTTAGGCCACTCAAGTCTGCTGTTTAAAATCACCACTATTCTGAAGGTACTAGTACAGTAGACTAATGCTGTTGTGAACCATTTCCCGTCACAAGCTGAACGGTAGTACAGCCCTGTGTTAACGGCAACTTCTCTTTCCGATGGGAAAGCCAAAAATTCGACCCCCCCACAGAATCAAAACTCCTAACCCAACTGAGATCAAATTTGGCACGGTTGATTACGTCGGCAAGACGACCCCCAATGCAAAATTTTATGCAAATCTGTCCACAGGGGGCTTCTGGGTAAATAGGTAAAATATATGCAAAAAATTTTCTAGCCATATGCCTTTTTTCCTTCAACACACCTACAGGTCAAACCCCTTAGGGGATTTTTTTTGCACGATGGCTCAAACGACATGACCTCAGGCAAGGTTCAAACCTTTCAAGGTTAAAAAATTAAAATTAAATATTTAACATATTTATTAGAAAAATTCTTTAAAAATTACAATGGCACCCATGGGGAAAATTAAACAATTCTTTAAACGGTCATAACTTTGGCTGTGTATAAGATAAAGTCGTAATTTTTGGTTCAAGGGTATGGTTTTTAGAGATAGCCAATCTAACAGTGTCATTAAAATTTACACTGGACTCTTCCTGGTTGCCAGGGCAACAAAATTCCGGACAAAATGCCAAAATGGGCTATAACTTGGCTTCTGCTAGAGATATCTGAAGTTTTCGGTGTTAGGCCATCGAATACTGCCAAAAAATTTTTATCCCAACCGACCCTTGTTGCCATGGCAATAAAATTTGAGACAATAGAGCTATAATTCGGATTCTTAAAGAGATATCTCCAAGATCTTTGCGTCTAATGGGAATTTTGGGGGAGGGGCTACTGAATGAGACCAATCTAATTCCACCACAACTGACGCTTGTTGCTATTTGAATGTCACGTGACCCCAAACGGTCAAGATCGTGATTGTAAAATATCTATGGTCAGATATCGCCATAACTGATCAACTGTAGAAAAACGTTATTTTACTAATAAAGCAGCACATAAATCTACAAAACATACAAAACATAAGTTATACATTTGTTAATGGCAACATTTCAGGACTTGCACATTGAAAACAGCAAAAATTACAAAAAGTGATATTATTCAGCAGCACATTGACACACAGTCAGTGTGATGCAGGCAATATCACCTTTTACAATTTTAGCTGTTTTCAATGTGCAAGTCCTTTAATGTTGCCGTTAAAAGTGTATAAATTTATGTTTTGTACATTTATTACAATAACATTGCATCTGAGTACAGTGGCCCTTCAGAATTACTTGACTATCGGTATGCCATTTTACATCAGTAATATCTTTACTAAAATTTTCATGTTTACAAGCCTGTCTAATCCATGGACACTGTAAGTTAACTTAAACACCAGTTATCAAAGCACATTCTATAGATCTCTATCAATAAAGGCCTCGTAATAATCGACAACCATTTCTAATAAAAGACAAAAATGTAGAACCTTAAGAAAAAGCAGTACAAGAATACCATCCAACAAAATGTTTGCTGTGGTGAAGTTTAACTCAGATTGCACAACTAAATTAATATGCAGCAGGACAAATGAGAATGCAGCAGGACAGGTGTAGCCAAGGACACACCTGGTGGATGGTGATGCACTCCTGCAGTTGCTGTACAAACTGTTCATCCTTCACACCACATATGTAGTACCTGCGTCTATCACCACCATTACTGGTATGGCTAACGAATGGAAACTCTCGTGGGTCAAGTCGACGAATGACCCACGGCAGCTCCTGAATCTCAATTCCATCTTGGAATAACACTTCAGACTGTCCGAGAATAAACGACGAAGACTTAAAGCGACAGGACTGAAATGAGCCAACAAGATATTGAGAGGCAGCTGATGGACATAGACGAATGTGACCACTTGCAGCAACAGACTGACATAACCGAAACAACCTCTGCGCCCGCAGCGACATCCCTCGTCCTATCACCAGACATAACATACATCATTAACTTCATAACTACAGACTTATTATGCACAGAAAAAACCAAATCATGGACGTCAGATCCTTAACATATTTGACTCACTACCCGAATATCAAGTCACTTATACCGTGTTACAAACTGAAACAGTACTAGTGTCATCCAATATTACTATACCAAACAGCAGACATATATTATCTATACTAAACAGATTCTTGACTAAAAAGTTCAACAGTTTTGTCTCTAGAAAAAAAAATTCAGTATACTTGGACTACAGTAACACAGGAAGTAAACGACGTCAGTGTCCAAGAATTCTGACAGTGTTACTCAAAGACATGCGCTTAAAATTACACGTACAATTACACCATTCTGATATACAATAAATTTTAAGTTCTTAAATACATAACAAATACTTAGAAATGCAGACATAAAAAATAAAAAAGAAAACACACACTTTTAAGTCTATATTACGTCAACATTTCCAGAGGCCCACTTCTAAACAGCTTGTAAACAGTAAACATAAACAAACAACCATAGAACTACTAATCTGTCCGTGCATAAAATATTTTACGTTTATTTACATTTTTATTTCTGTTTCCGGATGGTGCAATGTTGACATGTGAAATTATTGCATAATTGTATAATTGTCGCAATGTCGGATTGTACGTTGTATTATTTACCCGAAGATGCTGATGCTTGTAAGATAGTTATTGCCGCAGAATTGAGTGATGTCGCTGTCTCATTAATTGAAATCCAGAGTCGTGACAGCGGTATGAACATAACATACGTGACTCGTGTACACATACCGTAGTGCTTTATATGTACAATAATTCTAGCGGTAGATCGGCGATCTTGCTGTTAGCACTGGAAAATTGTTAGAGGTAGGTCAAGTAGGCACATTATTAGGTACATGGTAGAAGTTATGTTCCTGGTAGTCATAGGACCATGCCACGACACTGTCACGTATTTAAATCAGACTTATTCAGTATTATATCAGAGTTCATCTCAAGTCATATCTGTTTCTTTGTAACACAGACTTAAAAATATATTGTTTTTGAATAAATTTGGTAACTGATAACAAAGTGACTGATATTTCAGTCCCAACCACAGTACTGGTAATGCATTGAAGAAATATGGCTGCATTCTTACATTAATAATATGATAAATGTAATTAGATAAAGTGGCGATCTACCACTAGTAATTTTCTGTTTACTAGTGTGAGATCGCCGATCTACCCCTAGCTCTGACCTTGTATGTATTCGTTGTATAGTGATTTTTTAAAGCTTTCTTTGGTTGACTTGTTTAACGTATTTGCTATATTTGTTGAATAAGTGGAATGTTCTGTTTGCGGGCTTTTAGGTTGTGTTCCACAGTCAGAACTTGAAATTTCTGCATCTGAGAGGATTTTCTCTAGTAACTCTGCTTGTCGGTATGTGCTGTTAATATTCTGTTAACAATGTAACATCTACTGACATTGATACAATTGTTGCTTGCTTTGTTCTGACAGCTGTTTGTGATTTGATCACTTGATGCTGCTATTTTGCTTACTTTCAGTGTGACATTAGCTGAATGGCATTACGATTATACTTGTAATGAACTGTTGTTTATGGCATTTGTGTAGTTATCTTTGGAATAAAGGCAAGGGTATTGCAGATGACTCTAGTTCTGATGATGTTTGGCTAGAATGGGAAGCCCAACAACTAAAGGTATGTAGTAGTTTAGGAGTAAAAGTTAGTTGTTATCTAAAATTAGTTGAAATTTTACTTGCTCACCAGTTATACAAACATGTATTTTTCGGCAGTTTTTGTTCTTCTAGTTTGAATTGATTTCAATAAATTCAATTTCAGTGTTTATTGCTAACTACTTTTCTTAGTATTTTTTATGTTGAATTACTTTTGAGATTTGATTTTGTCTTCAGGTACATTTGTGTTTTGATTACAGTACAAGTAGTTTAGTAGTCAATACATTTGAGTATGTAAGTGGCAGCAGGTATGCTTTGCAGCCTGCAGTTGTAACTCTGCTGACATCAGCCACGAAGTCGGACAATGTACAGCTGACTCATAGCACTGAAGACCTCCTAGGTGAATTAGAGAACCATCTGCAAAAGGCTGCATCTGCCAGTGATGGTGTGAGTTGTCTAAATATATACTACATAGCATCTTTCATGAAATATGTTGATCTTTAAGTACTGTCAATTTTTCAACTAATGTCAGACTTCTGAAGAAATTGGGTGATGGACACTTGGGGAATGTTGTCTGCCAGTCTGGTCTTATGAGTGTGAGAAGATGAATAGAAGCAGTTTTGGGTGTATTGCACAGTATGAACTGCATTGTAGTTATTTTGTGTTACATACATGTGGTGGCTTGGTGGCTCAGCAGTCAGGGCATTGGATACGAGACTGCAAGGTCTACGGTTCAGTTCCCAAGTAGCAACTCTGGGCAAGTTGTTCACATCTATCTGCCTGCATGCCACAGGTGCACGTGGTCTAGTGGTTAGTGTCGACTCGTAACTTTCATGTTGCGGTTTGATTCTCACTGCCGTCATTTGCAAGCAACCTTGAGTAAGTTGCTAACCTGCTGTGTGCTCAGGCCAACTCAGCCTCCTACGTTTTGTGGGATGGGAAATGAGTAGTAGCTTGTGTGGGCTATGGGCTGAAGGCCTAGTGTGGCTGATTGGGGTGGTGGTATGTCTGCTAGCTACAAACCGTGGGTCCAGTTGTTCGTTAATGTGGGCAATGGATGGCTGCATACTGTGCTACGGTATCATTAGCTCATGCCAATCAGCTGATAAAGCTCTGCTGGTGACTGACAGTGATGAAAGTGCAGGGGTCCTGAAATCAGCTTTCGCTGTGAGCTGAACAGTTGTGCCAGCAGTGTATACCAGCGTGTGGCTGTGTACACTGCTCAGGCTCTGACTGTGATATGCACGCTACTGAGTCACATACAGCACTGTGTCACAGTGTCGCTGTACATTTTTATTTTTAGTTAATTTTCTGTTCTACCACTGATACACAAAATGAGGAAAGATTGCTGAACTGTGATGTTTTTGAGGCACATTTGCGCAGATTGGAAAGTACTGCCACTGTCTATGAGATGGTCAAATGCAGTCATACGTGTAGTCTATTGACATTTATTGTATAAGATTGTGCATAGTTAACACTGTGATAGTTAGTGGATAGTTGTCAGTATTTGCCCAAGTGTGGGAGCGAATTGTGTGAATATGCCGTTGTGTTCAGTTGCATCACGTGGCTGTTGGCAGTATTGCTGTTTGGTGTACTTTGCTTAGGCTTTTCAACAATTCGTCACTTAGCAAACGTAAGTCTGTAGTCATTCTGGCCTATTGTCAGTTGCTGTTTGCATTCTGAATTAACAGTGGAATTAAATTGAAACTTGCTAATTAGTATAAATTAGCTTGTACAAATGTTTTACATGCATCACATTAAAGGACTAAATTTTAGCCTCATTATTAAATATAATTTATATGTCAAAATCATTGTAGCTGTTTAAATTTTGCTGTTGCTTTTAATTTATTTTTAACTGACCTGACCATCTTTTGCTGAATCAGTTCTATTTGTCTGGGTTTATTAAAGCAGACTTGGGGAAGTTGGGGCCAGTGTTTCCATCAGCTGATCATCATTGAGAATAGGAAGTATGCTGATTTGGTGGCATATTTTAATTGATCGTGAATGCCTACCAACAGAGTTGTTGCATAAATAATTTAATTGTATTAAAACTGAATGTATTGGATGTCATTAAGTAGTGCTTTGGTAAGTAAGAGCTTACTGTTATAAAGTAAATGTATTTCTTTATTGTGGATGATGTTGCAGAATTGCATGATCAGTTTCCAGTTGTCAGTCAGTGGTATGACAGTTTTGCAGCACAGCCAGCATTTATAGCTGCAGTGCGGAAAGTTGGTATCAGCCTTTTGTCTGCTGACAGCTGCAACACCAGCACTACACAACTGTCAAACACACTGACTAAGACTGCTGTGTCATTCCTCACTGGCAAGTGGAAACTGCAAAGAAACCGACTAAGGCCTTTGTTAGTTATAATTTCAGTTAACTTTGATTCAAAATTTGGTCAAGAAGAGTGTTCCTGCAGTGCAAAAGTTACTAACATTTTAGAGTTACTTCTGGAACTTGTATTGGCCACTGAGAATATTTTGTTATACAAAAACAGAGTCTAAAATATATTTTACTATGCAATCTATTATCCTATATGAAATTTAATTTCTGTTTTTATTAGGCTCATTATGTATAGTTTATTTAGTACATAATAGCTGCAATATTTTATACAGCTGTATGATGGCATTTATGCATTTACAGTTTTCAGCAAATAATATCTGTAAATAGACTGAATAAAAGTCAAATTGTGGTGACAGTTGTGTACAGTATAGTGTAATTTATTATGTGACATGTGTAATTTGCTTGAAATTTTTTGTGTAGTTTCTTTTTGTTTAGTCGTAGTTAATTTTTCTGTTGATAAAATATGTGTTATGTGTAGTCGAGTGAGATTTAGTCAAGCTTGCTGTGTTATTAGATAGTTGGTTATTTCGGTTTTTCAGACTTGCTGTGTGTTTAATCATCACAGCTGACATACAGCCTGGTTGGTTACTCTTTTTATTACTTTCTGATAATTCAGACCACGTTGAGTCTGAGAAGTGAGTGCTCTCTTTTCCGATTCCAGAATTCTATTCATTAAACAAGTTGAACACAGCGACTGTGATAAAGGTGATGTGATTCAGGTTACCACTTGCTGGTGAGCGTAATCTGCTGGTTACCAGTGCACTGCCATATGTCAATAATGTCCCACATCTCGGCAACATCATCGGCTGTGTATTAAGTGCTGACGTTTTTGTGAGGTTAGTTACCCGGATGTTCTGTAATGTTTTATAATTTTGCCTTTGACACCTCTTGTACTCTAGCATTGCTGAATAGCGGCAGAAGCTTAATCCACAGTGAATCAAAAAAGAAGCAAAAGTTTGTCTTATATTTTTGTTAGATATCGACTGATTTCTGAATTATTGCATCGGCATATTTTCCAGGAAATTTGCAATAAATATTCCCTTTGTAGTTTATTTGTAATTTCTTACAAAAACTGGAATATAACAGTGGCAGCTCTTGATATGGGTTTGTGATATGATATGTTTGTTTTTTTTGTCCAGGTTTTGTCGACTGAGGGATTATAATGTTTTGTACATCTGTGGAACGGATGAGTATGGAACAGCAACTGAGACAAAAGCCATTGAAGAGGGCTTGACACCACAGGAGATCTGTAATAAGTACAACAAACTGCATCGCGATGTTTATAACTGGTTTAACATTGGATTCGACTACTTCGGACGAACGTCAACTGAACATCAGACCAAGTGATTGGCACATGATTCTTGTGTATACTAGTTTTTATTTTTGACAGAGTAACATTCCAGGATGCTGCACTATTCGGTTGAAGACATGTTGAGTGTAACAGTGCTACCCTTCTGGCCAAATGCTCTATGACAGTAGGTAGTGATGGAACAGCAACCGAGATGAAATTAACAAGAAAAAAGGAAGTAAAAATATAAGCTGATTAGTGCAAAATCTGGGAAGCCACAGTGCATGTGGTGAACTTGACATGAATTGTCAACAAGTAGCTTTCCCTGGTATTGTTTTTTGTGGCTTGGGTATTTTCATAAAGCCTGAAAATGTATCTGTTGCCTGAAGCAAATTTTGTAACAGAAATTTGTTTTTTGTATTTAACATCAGGGCAGCTCAGGATATTTTCTGGAGCCTGTACCACAATGGATTCGTCAGCACTGAGAGTGTAGAACAGCTTTACTGTGAACATTGCCCGAGGTAATGTATGCTCATTGCCGCTTACTGTTGGACAGTATTATTTTCATTATTAGTGTACTATTTGTTTACTGTGCATGTGCTGCATTTGTGCGTTATGACTCTTCAAGGTCATCCATTTGATACCGGCTTCACCGCGGGGACGTAAACAGGCACACCGCGCAATACACTGGCCCCGTATTTGTTGTCTCACAGTGTAAAAACTGATGTCTGGCTGAGGGCCTTAGGAAACGGAGATCAGAGCCGCCCTATGGGCTGTAATGCTCGGGAAGGACTTAACATTTTTTTTTAGTTGTTAATGCAAAAGATTCATTCCGTTCGACCAAGGACCCAGGAAACTCAGGAGACGTTGCTGCTGTCTGTTTGCGTGTCAGTACATTTGATGCCACATGTATTAGATTTCTTGCCGATCGATTCGTGGAGGGCATCTGTCCACTGTGTGCATATGAGGACGCTCGAGGTGATCAGTGTGATCGTTGTGGCAAACTGATCAATGCCGTGGAGCTGAAACAACCAAGCTGTAAACTCTGCTCACAGACCCCTGTGCTGAGATGCTCACAGCACTTGTTCTTGGACCTGCCTCAGGTGCCTACAGGCTGCATTTTATATCACATGCATATCTGTAATTCTTTTGTATCTGGTTATTGTGTTATCATTTCAATCTTGAAAAGTTTGCACTGATATTTTCCATGTTCTCAAATAAATCATTTCAAACGTGCATTCATAATTTTTTTTGCATCATGCAGTAGTTAAAGCTGATGAATCCTGGTCTTTATTAGTTTTTATGTTCTGTTAGGTTATGTGTTTGATTGATTTAACATATTAAAGTATTGCAAAACATTGTCATAGTTCATTATTACAGATAGAAACATTATTCGCAACTGCTTAGCAAGGAAATTGTTTTTTTGTCCATCCACAGACAGAAGTTTACATTTTAGAATGGTTGCTGTTTGCAGCTGTCCGATCGTTTGAATACTCATCTACAGAAAGTCTTTGCGGAAGGAACATGGACATCGAATGCAAAGAGCATTGCAGAGTCTTGGGTGAAGAGTGGACTGAAAACACGTTGCATTACTCGAGACCTGAAGTGGGGTACTCCTGTACCACTAGATGGCTTCACAGACAAGGTACCATATTGACACATTTTGTGGACTGCAACATGTCATTTGTGCTTTATTCTTTGTGACAAGAACCTCAGAGTGCTTTTAATAAGCTACATCTTCTCTGAGGTTTTTTCTTTATTATTATATTTTATCTGCTGTAGTTAAGATCATCGGGGTTAAGAGCAGTCTTAAGTCAAGTCTGGAATGTCTAGAGGTTTGGTGCTTTGTTTGGATTGTTATTAATTATTAGACAACTAGTAAGGCAACATTAGTCGATTGACAAAATCTGTGAAATCACAATTGCTGGCAATCGCGTGATATGATTGAATGCAGCAGTCTACTGAGTGTAAACATGAGTCTTCAGATTGTGCTTGATTCAATCCATTCAGTTTTTTTTACAAGTGAGTGTTCTAACATGTCCTGATCTATCAGCTTTGTTTATGGAGATGGCACAAATTTTATTTATGTACAGAACGATTACATTTTTCATTATGTTTCTATTCATGCAGATATGTCATTTTTTTGTCACGTGTTTGATCAGGTGTTTTATGTTTGGTTTGATGCACCGATTGGTTACATATCCATCACAGCAAACTACACTGAGCAGTGGGAGAAATGGTGGAAAAATCCTGAACAGGTGCTTATCAGTATATATGTTATTGTCAATTCTTTGAGTAATGGCATACTTACGCATTTATTGCTTGAGTGAAAGAATTTCGGAAATTTGTCAGTATTTGTGTGATGAAATTATTAATAGTAATGGATGGTGTCTGTGTATATATCTGTAAACATGTAAATAGCAGCACCTTGTATATGACTATTAAATTAATCATGTGTAACTCTGTACTGGGCATCCATGTGTGCATCTGCCAGCAAGCTTGTCCAAGATATAGCCAGGAAGTCACCATATATTTCATCTATTTATTAATCATTTGGTCACTATTAAGCCAAAAGGCAGCACAGATTACGTACAGTAAAGGTGTAATATGAATGGTGTGAAAACTGAATGCATGGAAAATGGATAGATGACTGATCTGAAGTAGAAATCAGTAAGCACATAAGTAAAGTATCGTTGTGCCAGTTGACAATGATGAGAGTGCCAGGGGTCCTGAAATCAGCCGCCGATGTGAGCTGAACAGTTGCACCAGCAGTGCGCACCAGCATGTGGCTGTGTACACTGCTCAGGCCCCAACTGTGATATGCACTTTACTGAGTCGATGCATTATTGCTTTGCTTAGCTAAGTTTTTGTGGTTTTTAAACATGATTTGTTTTAATGAACTATGGTAACATACTGAAATATGTAGGTGTGTTTTGGCAGTCTAGGTATGCTTTGATAAAAATGGTTTCAAGCGACAGAGGAGCACATTAAAGTCTGAATGATGGAGAATGTACATTTTGTTTTTATTTCTGCTTTTAGCTAATCAGTTCTGTTACTGAGTTGTGTGTGTTTTGACTGCGAGCGAAGGTGGAATTGTACAATTTTATGGCGAAGGACAACGTGCCGTTCCACAGTGTCATCTTTCCAAGTACCTTGCTTGGAACAGGCCAACCATGGACTGTCGTTAATCACCTTTGTGCTACTGGTAATTGCCACCATTTGACTGATATTGTGTTAGTATATATATATATATATATAGTTTGTATCATTATTGTTTGTACTGTGAGTGTGCAATATAGATTGTTTCAGAGACAGCTATTTGGCTATGCACTCCCATTTGTTTTCTGGCTGTATATCTTTGAAGGCAACGAATTAGGTGTCATTTTTATCGGTTATGTTATTTTGTTATTTTTGGCTATGAAGTTTTGGTCTGTTCTGAAGATCCACCAGATACGAGGCAACATAGCGACGGCTCTGCAGCTGTCATTGCGTCGTCAGTTCGTGATCAAGCAGCACGTCGGCCCCACCTTAGCCGCGTTTCAGTCGGTGACAACTGATGAAGTTCAGCGACTTCTGTCCAGGATGCCAGCCAAATCATCACCACTCGACGTACTGCCGTGCACGTTGCTGAAGTCATGTGCAGTTGTGTTCTCGCCAG
>Ga0209671_1006388_pt1 | contig 12090 bp, 7 predicted proteins | sample WorMetHERISLAND2_2_FD_187401 | JGI IMG/M metagenome (GOLD analysis project Ga0209671, IMG submission 187401) | Marine gutless worms symbiont microbial communities from Max Planck institute for Marine Microbiology, Germany - Olavius geniculatus... | ecosystem: Host-associated > Annelida >...
ACCTATTTTTTCACAAAAATATGAAAAATTACAATGGCGCCTATGGGGAAAATTAGACAATGCTTTAAACTGTCATAACTCCGGCTATGTATAAGATAGAGTCGTAATTTTTGCTTCTAGGGTACGGTTTTCGGGGTCGGCCAATTTAACGGTGTCATTTATTATATTTACCCCTAATTGACTCCCGTTGCCACGGCAACAAAATTTGGGACAAAATGGGCCATACCTCGGCCCCCTTAAAATATAATTGCTCGCTGTTTGCACCTGCCCCCTATTTTTGGCCCCGGGCTATCCGATGGTGTCATTTAAATTAACACTCTACGCTACGAACAAATGTATAGCAGTATGCGAAATCGCTTGCGTTAGAGCGGCGTAATAGGCCTAATACAACTTTCTCACATGTTGCACGATAATTAAACGTTTAAGTGTGCGCATCACTAGCTGCGGATGCGCGCGCCGGTCAGCTGCAGTAGCTGGCGGGTATCCTCAAGTCATCCCTGTCTGTCCGCGTCTGTCTGTCTGCCTGTTTCCGATCAAAACAAACGCGACGTCTACTGCTGTGGCTATTAGATGTCGTCGATTGTCGAACAAAGCGCCCAGTTCTGCCTGGCATGTAATTGCTGCCAATGACTGGTGTTGTGACGCTGCATGACGTCATAGCACCTGCAGGCTCTAACCGCTGTCACGTGACGTCATTGCTGCTAACGAACATTGAATTAACGCAGCGCATTACCCGATCGTTTCTACAGCAGCTCTCGTCTACAACACAAATACTATATAAATTAAAAACGTGCCACTAACAGTAGGCCTACTACTTGCCACCCACGTTGGTAGAATAATAAAATACGATCAGATGATGTATATGAATGGTTATAACAATATATGCAGCAATGTACAAAACCAAAAAAAGGTAGGCCTACGATTTTTGTACAGTTCTCAAATGAGAAATTGCACAGGCAATTGTTTATCCTGCGACGCTGCCGTATATGGAAAAATAAAAATTTTGAACATCTATATCTTCTCCGACGAAAATGTGCAGCGGTCTGTGGGAAAATTGCAACGTCTTTTTCCACTTCCCCCAACATTTCTAACCTAGGACGCCGTTTCACATGTCGACGAAACGCAAGAAACGAGCCATCAAGCGGGGTGGAGTGTTGTTGCGTTGAAGCAGCCAGCAGTCAGTGGCCGGACAGTCACATCGAGTCGAGACGGCCAAATGCTGATAAATAACAAATGTATTAAATAAACCGGACGGACGGCGGTCGAAGTCTCGATATATCGGCGTCCGTCGATGGCACCACAGCGGACAAGCCACAGTCAGATAGACGCAGAGCAGGCGTCACTAGAGAGAGATGAGCGAAAACCGATATCGCAAATACCGCAAATAACAATAACGAAACCCATTATTTGCATGCACTGTAATGTAATTTTTAAAATGCGGTGACGACAATACGGTTAAACCCCTACGGTGAATCAGTATTTAATTACATATCATTTATAGTTTAAACTTTCCCCGAGAAGTACTTTTTTATTATTGGCTGTCTAACGTCTGCACAATCGCAATAGTCAACCGAAAAATTCGATGAGAAAGTTCTGGATCCATAAACCCTGAACCACCAGATCGTCATCGAAATGTATCCTCTTAACTGGGCTGCGCCTCACTCCTCCAAAAAGTCGTCACAGTCCATTGAATCACAGACGGAAGCAGCGTTTGAATTGCTGGGGGGTTGGGGGTTCAACTCTGTTTTCTGAACCCCCCTAACACTCTGTCAAATTATGCACTGGGGGTCAGCTATGTACTATATCTTACATAGGATTTACATCACAATTATTTTGATTGGACTCCGACCGTCGAAAAGTTTAACCCCAGGCAAATTTTTCACAATGCAAACACTGGACAGAAGATACAATATTGACTGTGTTGGAAGGGAGTGAACTATGAATAGCAAACTATAAAAGAAAGACAATCAATGAACGACATCTCCATACTGAAAATGATATGTGAGAAAAATTCTTTAACAGACGCCAATTTTGACAACCACTGAATAATTATGAATTTCGAGTAAGTGCGTAAACACATTCACGCAACACAATAAACCCAGCTGACGCTAGAGTAAGCCGACCGTACCGCCATATCCGTTTATCCGAAGGCCAGCGTCCGCCTTCCGATCGGGAAAGGAAGCGATTTCCAAGAGTGAGTAGGCATAGATACAGTCTGATATACAGGGTGGGCCAAAAAACCGGACCTGTGTGAGCGTTGATAACTCAGCGACGGTTGCCCATAGAAAGGCGTGTGATATGTCAAAAGTTTTAAAATGTTGTAGACAAAAAGGGCCGAACTTGCATAGCAAATCATTTAAATATTCTTTGCCTAATTTGCATAAATCTTTATTACCCCTGAAATTAGGCATTTGCCTGCACTCCCATGTGCCCGAGTTCATTGAACTCAAAAACTCACTGCCAAAAAGTCAAGATTTAAATTCTGTGAATTATTCAGTGTGGGGACATTGAAACAGATAGCATGGTCACAAAATTTTTTAACTGACCAGCTAAAACGTGCGCTAATCGAATGCTGGGCTCAGCTGATTCTGAACACATTGACTCCAGCGATCGATCAGCTGCCTAAAATGACTGATGACGGTTATGAATGCAAAAGCTGGGCAACTGCCTATGTCGAATTTCATCTAAACTCAACATAGGGCCTTTGTGTTAGTGATTGTTGATATTTCACTGTATGCTGAATGAAAATCAACATAAATTCATGTGTTACTACCAATTTAGCATGATTTTAGAGATGGTGTAAATTGTGTAAATCAGGCAAAGAATATTTAAATGCTGAGACATGCAAGATGTACACTTTTTCTGTACACAATTTTGAAACTTTGGCATATTACGCGCCTTTCCATCAATAAACATCGTTCAGTTATAAAAGCTCAAATATCCACGTTAAATCCATGTGTTACAGTCAAATTTGGCAAAATTTCGGGGGTGACGAATATAATATCTATGCAAATTAAACAAAAAAATTTTAAATGCTTCACTATGCAAACTTGTCGTTTATTCTTTACAACATTCTGAAACTTTTGACGTATCACACGTTTTTCTACCACTAACCGTCGCTGAGTTATCAACGCTTAAACAGGTCCGGTTTTTTGGCCCACCCTGTACGTTATGGTGACGTTGCTATACGCTTCAATGAACGTTAGGATACGATACGGTAATTCGGTGCACGCGAGTGTTTAGCTGCACGTAGCAATTTTGCATTACTATCCATCGTCATCGCCTTATCTAAAGGTACCATGGTCGACCTCTTACAACGTACGGTTTAGCCACAATACATGCGTTACAGACGACGGCGACAGACAGAGGACGACAATCGACACATCGTGCCAAGGACTCGACCTAACTGTCGGCCAAAAAACTTACGTCTATCGCCATACAGTAGGGCTGTCGCTAAAAATACACCTACATGTAAACATCGGCGTTTTTAACCATCTTGTAGCCTACAAATAACCTTTCCTGCCACCGTTGCTAACTATCGATGTTACGATTAGAGAGCGGTATCGCAGTATTTCGAGCCGGTTTATCATGGTGCGGTTCTTGGCTGCGTGCACCTCTAAAAGATGGTAGAAAATGCAGTTGATGGGAGTTAGAGCAATCAGCATGGGCACAGAGCGAGTAGATCGACTTGAGATGCTGATAGCGGCGCTGCTGATGCAGCTTCTAAAGCAGACACGAGTGAGTGATGCGCTCGAACACAGAATTCACTTGTCAACGACCAATCGTCACAACCATCAGAGTCTCTACCAATTTGTGATGCTGCTGCTGCTTTCCGAAGTCCACTTGCTTCCATTTGTTAAAGGTAAGCCTAAAGGTAAAGGTAAAGTCCAGCACTTGCTATAGCACTATTTACAGAATACCAAAAACGCTTTACAATCTTTGGAAGTGGCAGGTGATTGACATCAGCTAATGACACCGCAGCGCAGTACGCGGCCATCCATTGCCCGTTTAAGCGAACAACTAGACAACAATTGCTGCGTCTACTGTTGTCACAACAAATCCACAACAATGTCATCGTATTTAGTTGTGTTGTAGGCTACAGTCTGAGTGTACGTTTGTTATGTACATGGTATTTAATAAATAAATAAATCCGTAAATAATCGAATGCCGTAATGCAGCCGTTCGTTGCTAAAGCTAAAGAAAAATTAAACCTGCGGAGAAATTTATTTAGCCCCATGCGCAGTGCTCCAAGAGAAACAATTAATTGCATCTTTTCGCCTGGTATCCGCCATTAGAATATTATTTAACCCTAATTCAGTAATTCTCCAGTAACATCATTCACATTTATAATTTCGTACACAGAATAATATATCCTAATAACAGAACTAGGTAGACTTACGAGTGCGTCGAGTTTTCTGTGGACGACGTTGCCACCTATCGAATAGCATTACATCAAATCAGTAGGCCTAGAACAGTGGAAACTTTAGGGCGCGTACCGCCTGTTCGTCTGTCCGTAACGGATGTTTTATGGCTAAGCTTTGAATCGCAGGGAAAAACTTTTTGCACGAATAATTAGCCATGTGTGCGAAACTCAAGCATGCAAAATTTCAGCCATGTAGTGCAAGGGGAACATTTTCAAATGGGGTTGAATGAACGGGGGGTAGGAAATTCGATGGATAACCGGCCATATCTCGAAAACGATGAGAGTTACGGCTAGTGTTCGATTTGCCAGGAGGGTTGGGGGCTTAACCCCCACTGCATGAGGACGACCTCCCCACTGGAACTTGTCTGGGGGTCGGCTTTGACCCCCAGAAGGATTCCAGGAGAAACTGAACAATACGTGGGGTACAAAAATTTTTCTGCTCGTTTCGCTGGCAGATTATTTGTGTCCCAACGTTTAAATTTGCGACGCCGCCTTTATTTGTTCTTATTCAATTAGTCAATCAAGTTTATTTCAGACAGAAAACGTCCATAATACACAGGTAAAATAATAAAAGCAATAAAAGCAATAAAAGTGGTAAAAAGAAAAGCAAAAATAAAACATATACTCATCACAATCCAATACTGACAAGATATTTGACTACAGCATTACCACTACATATGAACTGCATATTAAACGAAAATTTATAATTATACAAAAAGTGTCAAAGCTGGAAAGCTGCAAATCCAAAAAATAGCTGTAACACTAATCATACAGTCTGTCGTAACCAAAAATGTCTTTATACATCTGGTATTATATCAGTTGCACTAAATTTGGTCAGTTGATTCTCGGGAAAATCAACCGTGCCAAACGTTTATAATTGCCGCTCACATTAGAAGTAGAGCTGTCGAAGCGTTAATTTGTTAACGCGTCAACGCACTGCGTTAATTATTTTAAATTTTTTTGCTGAGATTGTAAGTGGACTACATCAAAAAGGTGAGTTGTGTCTGTGTCGCAGAACCGTGACAGTAGTAATACGAGTAATTTGAGCTAATGCTCACGAGACGCGCGAAAGCCTACAGATAGCAGTTCCGGTTCAGTAGCTTAACTGAAAATTAAGGTATTCACGCTAAGTTAATGTACAAATACCAAATTTCCTATTTGAATCGCATAACGATAGTAGCGTGGCGCCACCTTGTGAATGATATAGACTTGTGTCGCAGCCCGAAATTGCCAAAAAAATCCATAAAACCTCCTATTGGGGCGTTCAAGGTCATTTAAGGTTATTGAATTCGGCGCCAATCGAGAGCCAATGTATGACTTCCTATTAGTGATTAATGGTAACCTAGGCCCTATCTCGCTCCGTTACTGAGATACAGCGATTTATTGGTCAAAAATCGCAAATTTTGCCCACCCCTTCTCATTTAGCGCCCTCGTTCGGGTGACCCCCTTCGAATTTATAAAAAAAAGCTTAACAGTTCCTGAAACTAGAGTCTTCCAGGCAGCCGACGGTGAAGATTTTTTGATTCTAGCTTACACCGTTTTTGACTGATCCACCCGTGTGTCAGACAGACGGACAGACGGACAGACATACGGACAGAATTGCGATGGCTAAGACGCGCTGAAAGCAGTAGTTGCTTTCGCGCGGTAAAACGTCAAAACGGTAATGACAACAGCAACAGGACAATTTTTAATTACTTGAATTTTATTTGATCGTCAACTGAACATAGTTTAATGGAATTTTGGAGCTACTGCTTCATAGAATTAAGTGCAGAGCCGGCCGAAGGGTCTCCCGTAACCTCTGGTCGGGGGCCTCACGTATGCTCAGGGGCCTTATGCTGTGTATGAAAAAAATTTCTAGTTTTTTAATATATTCAAAATGTAAAATGAGGAAACATGTAGAGAGTTTTCCCAAAATGGACAAGTCTATTAATTTTCATTAATGTACAGTAATCTGTAATTGTTCACATCAGAGAACCGGCTGTGCTCACATTAGGCTGCAGCTCTCCTAATTTGAGCATTTTACTGTTGTCAAAGCAGCCATAATTTTGATACATAAATCGTTTCGCACAATCCTTTAATAAGAATATTTCAAAGGTTTGCCACGGATTTCAACACTTGAAACCATATTTTGGTGTCAGAGCTGGGCATGTAGTTTGAATGATGGACGAAAAACAAAAAGGTGCTCACATTAGAGTACTTTCCTCCAAGCGATGCAAATGATATCGTAATGTATCTTGATACAGTCAGATCTAATCGGTTCTTTAGAAAAATTGCAGGACGATAACTATGCTTGATGTAGTGTATGCGCGAAACACAAGAAGTGGTTTTCAAGTTGTACAATCGGCCCTAATCGGGGGTATCATTGGCCAAAAAAGTGACACGCACTTCAACAGTTTAATTAGCCTACATCAACACAATGCCATCTAAACGTCAAAATACCACATAGGCTATTTATACCGAATAAACAATTTTAACATTTCGCTACTAATTATTCCTAGTTTAATAAGCATGTTTCATAATTTTTTTTCGGTAACCCATCCGCACGCACATTGTGATTTGTGAACGTGAATGACGTTCGGTGAGGTGGGAACTTGAACTGCCATTTGATGGTCAGTTGTGCCAGTGATATAATGTACACCGGAAACTATTCAAATCTAATATCAATAAATCTTCCAAGTCACAATCAGAGACGTTTTTTTTTACTTTTTTGTTCATTATAGTACCTATTTCGTGTGTTCCGTTTCCCCAGGTAGTGTAGAAACATGTCAGGTGCGGTGTGGTTATTTGATCGCCAGTTGTCTCTGAAATATTCCTACCAAAAATTGTTAATATCTAATAATCCATTTTCAAGTTAGGACCAATAATGTCGGGGCTTCTTTTTATTGGGACACAGTGTAGTTGCTATTTTGCAGTTGCTGTCTGTTTTTAATCTTTAATCTGTTGTGGTTAGCTGTACTGGGTGAACCAAAAAAGTGACAACTTTTTGGTACATGAAATGAATTATATTTGCAATTTGTGTTTATTTGTATACTGTTTTATTGCATGACAATTTTCTTCGTTTACCGACGTACACATGCTCTGTTCTTATGCGAAAAAATTGTAATTTTGTCACCTTGCAGTTGGACTAATTAACGATAAACGCAATCACGGTAGATGCACAGAACAATCAGTAAGTCCGTAAAGTTACTTGTCAATAAGTTTTTTTAATTTAAAAAAATGTTTAACTATTAAAAAATTTAGTTGAACTTTTTCTAAAGTAGTTAAAACTTTTGTTTAACTAAAAATTTAATTATTATTTCTAGTTCGAAAAATAGTTATGAACTAAAAATATAAACTTTGTGCTCAACATTGCATTTTATCTTGAAAAATCAAAGGTCAAGATCAGCAGACGTCAAAAGACGGAAAAATCTCATGTAATCGCGGCTTGTGCGGTGGCCTACTTTACTGTCAAAGCCTGCAGGGACTCGGCAACTGAACGGCGACGGCACGTCATGTGGGCAGTCACTGGGGCACTCGGCGTTGTCATCTTGTCTTGTTTTACACTTTTTGTGTTTTCTCCTCGTTCCTCTCTTTTGGCATCTACGCATTTATGATCTACGGTTATTTTAAGGCTTCGCCGATTCCACCAGATTCATAGCTCAATGTTTCTCTGCACTGGAGTCACCGACGCATGCACTGCAGGCGGCGATAGAACTTACACGCGTGACCTGGCAAGGAAGAAACATGTCACGCTGACGCCTAGCGAACGTCGTCGATTCGCCAGAGGGCGCTCGGGCGGCCAATATAAAGTTCATCTGTCTGATTAAACAGTCGCCGCTGAGCTGCGGTTGAAAACGGCTTCCAGTTGGTTTGATTCTCATCCATTTGCGGCGTCGACACAGCTCAAAAGTATTGGCTAGATTAACCTCCTCTGTGCACCACGCACTGACAGACTGGCTGACTCTCTGTCAACCTTGTCCATCGACTGATCAGCGTCACCTAACCTTGCATGCCTCACCGAATATCTCTCTTCTATGATACGCTGACTGTGATTGAGAGCACGTACTATGGAAACGGTAATGCAAAAGCTAAAGATGATAGTGCTCTTTAGTACAGGCCTATACGGCAATCTAAGCAGGCCTCCCGAAGAATGAAAGTTCATATAGACTCATTGGCACATAATATAGTCTAGGAATCTACAGACTTCAATTTTTCGGCAGACCCACATTAAGCCGGTAAAAACGACAGGATTTATCTAATTATTTTCTTTAAAAAAATGACCATGTCTTTGACAGTCCGACTATTTTTTTCGGCGTAATAAAAAACGACCTGTCGTAAACTCATAATAGTATAGACTTAATTTTGATCTTGTAGTTAGTTACGACTACGCAAGACTAGGAAGAAACCAGGCACGCGACTGAGTGTAAGATCAGTGAGAGACAATCTGTTTAGTTGTTGCCTGCGTCCAATGAGCTGTGATTTATCTATTAGACGTGACGTGACGGCCACGCTGTCTCCGTTCATTCTCAACCAATCCGTTATTTTACTGCGGCAGAGTTGCACGGACGCAGATTACTCCATCTCTCGCCGAGTGCCGAGTAATACACGTGAACCCGTCTAAAACCGAAACCGAAATTGGTATACTATTTACAGACATTTTTCTTAAGGCACAAGATATTTATCCGGCAGCCAGCCGATAGCGGCTATTCATCCGGTTGTCGAATTAATGGCCAGTCTTGGCCGGCCCAGCTATTTATCCGGCAGTCGTCCTGGACGGCCTTAGACAATACATAGGGGGCCTACGAGCACCCAAAGGTAGGTACCGGCTAAGGCCGTGTCTTGCGGCGGCGTGACGCACAACTGTGTTTCCTGAAACGACAAAATTTGTCTATTCGCTAGCAAAAAATCTTCAATTTGTGGGAATTTTGTCCTATTTTCTTAAATTTTAAATACGCCACTGATATGGGCTTTGATAGAGTCAGGTCTACTGACAATGACAGATCTAAGCGTCGATAAAGCTACAATGAAACATTTATTTTAAACTATTTTGTGACTTGAATCGGGAAAAGTCAGTGATGACTGATAATCGTAGCTTATTTGAGGCGTGCGCCGCAAACGTTGACGCTAAAAGTACAATCAGCGTGAAACTATGAGAACCCCGGGAAATCGATGACGAAGCGACTCGGCCTACATTGATCAGCGCGGAAACAACAGCGATCTAATTGACGGCGGCCGCTGATTGGTCGTCGGGCCGACCAATCAAAGCCCAGGGCCGGACGTTACGTAAACACGCCGCGGTCCCGTCCGTATATATGCCGGCCGTCTGCATCACGGCGTCGTCGTTATAATCGTTCATCGCCGACTCGCCAGGGGGCAGCTAAGCGCCGGCGGTCACGTGATCAATCACAGCCAATCAGCGCCATCGATCCATCGCCGCAGTCGCTGCTCGACAAGAATCACAGTCTGCAGCCGTCGCCGCAACTTTCTCTCCACTCCACTTCCGGCTGGCTCGCTCTGTCGCGCCACTTCCGGGTCGCGATATGACGTCACAACATGGCGGCCGAGGCTGCGGTGAACGCGAGTCGCTGAAGCACGACGCATGCGTGCAGCTGACTGACGCCAGCAACCGCTTGGCCTTGCAGCTGAGAGGAAGCCCTTCGAACCTTTACCAACATCACCAACATGCCCGAGAACAGGCTGATCGTCCAAAGTTCGCTATGCAATCCGGTCGAAGGACTACCGTCCGTGACTCCAAGTCCACTGATCCAGCGGAGGCGCGGTGCTCGACGAATGCCCACTGCACACCGCACAGCATTGACGACATCCTGCAACGTCGACCACGCCCCCTCCTCTGCCATCCAGAACATGCAGCGCGCGCGACTTCCGGTCACGAGGCGGGTGAGAGACTGGAGTACGGGTGGTCAGGGGACGAGGTAGGAACGTGCAGACTCTCTGCTGGTAGTCGAAGTGCAGGTGACGAAAGGGAGCATCAGCTGACGTCCACGTGGACGTCGATTTACGACTGCTGGTCTCAACGACATCATCAACATCACGCGACTGACGCACGCACACAGGCGAGACTTACTGCCGACAACACGACCACCAGACCAGGTAGCACTGACACACGTCATGATGTAAAGTATAGCGATAGCAATCACTGTAACACCACGACTTTGAATTAAATTAAGTAAAAACTAATCAGCTGACAAATGAGCGACTTCAGTTCAGTTACGTTCCTTTGCATGCGCCTTTGGACTTTTTATTGTCCTGTGGCAGATGAACAGTAGCTGAAGTATAAATAGAATAATACTGATACACAAACATCTTTGCTTAATATCTGATAACGTGAAAGTAGGCCTATAATAGCTACATCGTGTCTTAAAAAGGCTGCCCGGCATTATCGACTGTAAACTTGAAGAAGTGTCATCAGATTTTAATGATTTTTGCTACAAATATTCCTGTCAAACATAGCCATCAAAAGACAGTACAAGTTCCCATCCATGTCGCCTTATCGAAATGTCTATACATTGCATTTTCATTTGCACAAGAAGTATAATGGAAAATTCAACATAACTCGGACGTCATTGACTTCGGCGAAAGCCATGCAATTTGACATTTCGTTTAACACGGAAGCAGAGGTTATCGTTCCAGCTATTGTGTTATAAATGTTAAAACTGTAAAAAAATATCGAGATCGTTACCGCTGCTTGGTTGTGTTTTGGACGCAGGGATGATTGGTGGATTCGGTGAGCATCAAGTTCTTTGCTACCCGAGCCCCGGAAGTCCGGATGAAGCGACCCCTAGCGGAGGCGCCACCAAGCGTAAACACACTCGCCCGACGTTCTCCGGACATCAGATATTTGCTCTCGAGAAGACTTTCGAACAGACTAAATACCTTGCTGGACCGGAAAGAGCGCGACTTGCGTTCGCACTGGGCATGTCAGAAAGCCAGGTCAAGGTCAGTGCTCGTTCATCGCTGTATTTTATTCTTAACTTATATTAAGCCTAAATGACAGGGTACCTGTTAGTACATGCAAAAACGTGCATTTTTCGAATCCCACCAGGTAAATTTAAATAAAGATGGAACCATCAGAATGTCGGCAAGGTAGCAGAAAAGTACAGCCTTACAACGAATGCTGCTATGCGTTCTCAACATCCCAGACTCATCATCATGTATGTATGAGCTCATGCATGCAGTGCCCGTTGACTATATGCAGCGCATTATCGTACGAAGGTCATTCAAAAAGTTTGTCAACTGACACAGTGACACAATTAGCCAAAAAATATTTAAATCATATTTGGTTACTTTTACATAATGTTCTGCGACTGAAATACACTTGGTATATAGCGATACTTCAAAGCTCGGATCTCATTGTTGAAAACATTCTGATCTTGGTTTTCCATGCAGTCAACAATTTGTAATGCAGATTGCGAAAAGCATTCAACAATTTTGCAGCGTGAACCTTGTGTTGCTGGTTAGAATTATTTAGTAGCCTACTACAATTCACAATATTGCACAACTTATTACTGAACTATAATTGGAATAAATGTACAAAACATATCAGTTTATACACTTGTTAATGGCGACATGCAATGAGTGACACATCGAAAACAGCAAAAATCATAAAAAGGTTATATCACTCACCATCACATCGCCTAACTGTCAATGTGCTGTTGAATAATATCACC
>Ga0209671_1006390_pt1 | contig 12090 bp, 5 predicted proteins | sample WorMetHERISLAND2_2_FD_187401 | JGI IMG/M metagenome (GOLD analysis project Ga0209671, IMG submission 187401) | Marine gutless worms symbiont microbial communities from Max Planck institute for Marine Microbiology, Germany - Olavius geniculatus... | ecosystem: Host-associated > Annelida >...
CCGACATTATCAATCATAACTTGAAGAATGATTAGCAGATTTTAATAATTTTCAGGAATATTGGTTTTAAAAATTATCAAAATCTGATAATTGGTTTTCAAGTTACAGTCAAAAATGTCGGGGATGTTTTTTTGAGACACAGTGTAGTTATTTTTATATTGGAAAAGTAAGTATTGTGATAGTGATTTTTATGACTCAGCATAGTTTTAGCAACTGTGGTACTACTACCTTTACTAACATTTACCAACTTTGGTTTATTTGGCTGACTTGCTTTGAGCTATGCTTGGACTTGAGCAAGTTTTCACATAAATAAGTAAATTAACCTATTGCAATTTTAGTGAAGGGCCCACCATCTCTGAGGCTGGTTGTCTTTTTCATTGCTCAACAAACTTGATCAAAGCAATGAAGTAATAATTGTGATAAGTTATTTTGACAACTTTCAGCAAATGAAATTTTTTTCGCATAACGCTGACCATGGCATTGAGTGGGAATAGTATCTGGGTTCAAGTTTTTTTTCTGTAACATACGAGCATTGAGCAGTTAATTTAGGATTGCCGAGGTGAGAGTAAGCAGTTGAAAATAGTTTTTGAGTTTTGCAGTTATGTACTTGTTCTTCTGATGCAATTCTGTAGGTATTCCAGCCACTGTTGTTGGAACATTTCTCGTACGATGAACTTTGTCAGTTGAGGCTACGAGTAATTGAACTGCATCAGAAACGACAGGAGCAGGAGAAGTTTACGTGGACAGAATGCGAGAAAGAATATAGCTCCTTGTGTAATATTTCATTGAAATGTCTAACTATTGCTTCTAACATATTCATTTCATTAACATTGAAAATTTGTCCTGCTGATGTTATAGCGAAGTATTTACCTGATATTATCTTTGTTTTTTACCACTCGGGATTTACAGTCATTTTTGCTACTTGTTTTAGTTTTTTGTTCATTTTTGCATTTTTGCGGTAAAAATAAAATAGAGTACTTTGAAATGTTTTGTTGCTCAGGTCGTGCAGCTGTACTGGTAGGCCAGAATAGGAATTGTTTTGCAGTTTGATCTGCATTCATTTCAGTGCACCACTCAACAAGATCTGTTCATTCAAACTGTGTCTTACAATTTTAGCGTAAGTTAATGTGAATAAATCACCTGATTGTGTGTAGCATCAGAAAGTGATGAGGACGATCATTTGCTTGCTGCGGCTGCTGAGTCTTCACCAAGTGCTGAGAAGTCTGCGGTCGAATGTCTGCCCAGTGAGCTGCTGCTGAACGTTTTCAGTAGATTGTCAATTCAGGATGTCTGCCGGTGCGCGCAAGTCTGTCGACTGTGGAACCGCCTCACAAAGCAGAAACAGTTGTGGACTGATGTTCTGCCTACTCAGTGGGCTCAGCGTGAGTACAGTATTGGCCGCAATCGCAATAATTCCCTGCGAAACATATATGTGTCATATGTGTGACAACATACATAACACATATATGATAAATATATAATTCATATGTGTGTCACAGCCAGCACAGATTTCGGCTACTAAATATTTATAATAACAAATGAGGAATTCATGGGCGTAATTGTCAGGGCTGTCATAAAGTCACATGTCGCAGGGCCTCATGTTTGAAAATCTGGCCGTAGGCTGGAGAAATGGCGTGTAACAGCTAGCCTAATTCTGTGCTGTTTGCACTAGCACTTCAAATCATTTATGTTTAACGCTCTATGATGATGTCATATCCACTTTAGCCTCGTGTGTTTGGAAGACATATACGTTTTATTGGTGTATATACTGTATAAATTTTAAAAAGTTTTTCAGTGTAACATATCGACTTGCGAAACTTTTCGAACACCCCTCATATATTGTTTGTTTCAGATGCTGCTGATGCTGATGATGAATTGCATAATTCTCAAGCCTGCGACAGAGTGATGAGGACCATAGATGCTGATGCAGACGTTGATGAAACTGCACTGTGTGATAATCGCAACAACAGCTCACTCTCTTGGGTCAGTCATTTGGTCTGCTACGGACTTTTGCATTTCTCTAATGCAGAGGTGAAGCTGTTAGAGCTAGATTAGTTATATTTTGCAGTTTGGTTTACGTTTCTCTTAGTGGACTGATTTTATTTCTGGTTAAATATAGTAATATTATAGCTGTGTGTTTAATTTAGTTGTATTCAGTTATGCTGAATGAGATCATTACAGTCTTTCAGTTAGATTGGAATAACTGCCAAGTTGATCTTGATGTGTTACTAGTCAAACAACATTTTCCGATATTTTTAATGTCTGCAGCTGGAAATCTATTTTTGTGTGCAATGGAAAATATTAAATTGTGCTATATTTTTATGTTGTTTTTTGTCTGATATCTGTGCAAGAAATGATACAAATTGTACTAGTGAGTAAGTGAGGGATTGCATAGACAAGAAAATGAACAGTTGATTTTTTTGGATCACTTCTCATTGCATTTCAGCAGCAGTTCGAAGCTGTTTATGAGAAATGCTATGTTCGACAATGTCAGAAAGTTTGGAGAAGAAAAATGGCCCAAGTTGAGGAAATCACATAGGACCACAACTGTAGGTCTTGTAATGATTATGGTGTTAATGCAAACATTCTTGCTAGGTCACATTTTCTAGTAGTTGAATGCTGTATCTCTCTCTCGTTCCAAACTAATGTTTGCAAGAACCGTCCAAATGGAGCTGCATATAGTGTCTGTCTGTCAAGCAGGACCTTGAGCGAGACATTGGATTAACGGCTTGGAGTCAGTGATGACTCTTAATACCCTGGCAAGCTTGATAGTCCTGTAAGTTGAGAACTGCCTGTAGACCAGCAAAACAAGCTGTGGCTTCAGCCCTAAGCTCAGATATTCCATGACCTGCGGGACTGGCCTCGGTAACCCGCAGAGTACCTTGGACAAAGATGGCAAAGCCAGCCCAACCGTCGCCATTCACAGACACCGACCCGTCTATCCACAAGTGCTTGCATATTTGCTTTTACAAAGACATTGTTTGAACCAATCTTGAATGAAGTATGTGTTGAAAGTGACAGACTAGTATAAACTGTGCTTGTTTGTAATAGGCTGTAAAAGGCTGCGTGATATGCCCAACTTTATTTAGGTCTATAATCAAATTGGCTGGAATGGGATAGAAGTAAATACATTTAATACGCATCTGTAATGCTTGCTTGCTTCCTATACAGCTATTGAAACTGCATGACAAACTGTCTCATTATAATCAAAGTTTTGTGCATCACTAATAAGAATGAGGAAATCTGTGCATCACTAATGGATAACGGTCAGTAAGAAGTGGAAGTGAGAGTCGGGAGTTAAAAAGTGAGTCTGAAATGTGAAAAGTCACGATGAATGCTTGAACAAGTTGTAACTTTGATATTTAAAGAGAGAACGTTTGATGCTCTCTTGTTGATCATAGTATACTACGTAGCAACAGAACAGATGGGTCAAGTATGTAGAAGATTCTGATTGAGAAATTAGACGTTTGAGAGGACGCATTCAATTAGCTGGTCTCGAGTTTGTGAGGTAGTGCTGACATTTCTCGGTTTCCTCCAGGTGGATTTTGGGGACCATGACGAATGATCGTTTTCGACGTTCTGTATGACATCATCAGATGACGGCCAACGTCGGTGTGAAGACAGTTGACGTCAACAGGAACTTGTGAAGTGAGGAATCAACGGCCAGTCAGTTTTGCTGAGCCATATTTGCTTGCTTGCTTGCCGCTTGCTAAGCTGCAAATAAGAACATTTAACTTACTAAACTTGATTAGAATTATCAGCCATACATGGAAATGCATCGAAAGAGTTAATATGTTGCATATTTCTTTGTGTATTATTCGTATTATCGTAATACGTGGCTTGTTTGATAAATAAGTTATAAAACAGCATCATTCTGTTAGTTTTCCAAATCTAAAGAATTTGAAATATATGTTTGGTAGAGAATTTTATTTTGAGCATGTGTAGAAATTTTTTTGATGATGACGTCATTATTGTGATGTCATCTGTTCGCAGAACACAGTCTACACGTGTATTATTTTCCCCACCAGTAATCTATCATAACTCACAAGTGACAAAAAGTGTAAGGATGAAAAAAATGAATAAACTTCACAACTTAATGCCATCTCTTTAAATGCTAAAAACTAATGTTTCATTTTTCAACATATTGACCAAGTTCGCTCAAACATTTGTCTTACCTGTCAGCAAACTTCTGAATGCCTGCTGCAAAAAAATGCCTGCTGACCATGCCACTGAAGAATGACTGATGATGAATAACTGATTGCACCTCCGTATATGATACAAAATGTTTGCCCTCCTAGCATTTTCTTACAACAAATGTGAACTGTTCGCTCTGTAAAACACTTGTTGCCATATACTGGATGCATCTTAAAGTGAATCTGATTTGCATTAATTTTTTTGCCCACAAAAATACAACAGCAGAACGTTATTCATTACGGAAGGATTTCAGTGGCAACGTTGCCGTATTTAATGTTTATAAATGACGTCACAGTGACATCATCGTTATAAAACTTACAGCTGCTACTCAGAATTAAACTTCCTACAAAACATTTATTTCAGATTTTTAATATTTCGAAAACTAACACTATGACGTTGTTTTGTAACTTGTTTATCCAACGACCCTCGTATATTGTCTTAAAACATCTATTTTCTGGCCTCGTTGTCATCTAACATTTGCATGATTAATGCCACTACTGTAAACACAAACCAATTTCAGCTAATCTAAATAGCAACCAGCTACAAGTCCATATAGGCATATTTAGTGAGTGTGCGGTGTGGCATGTATGACAGTGTCGACATGAAGAGCGGATACTGAAAGGTTGCATAGACTGTCTGCTGCCTTCTGTGGGGACTTTTATACAGAGGATTGTCGTCAACAACTCTCTTGTACTTGATGATGCCATGGTTTGTAACTTTGTACTGTGCTGTTTTCAAGTACAGTTCTAGATATAACATGTTTTCATCTTGTTGTCATGCCGAATCTACATTCTTTGTAAGTAAGTAGGCCTAATTAAATTAGTAAGAAAACTTACAAGAAAAGCCCAGCTAACGCAATGGGCAACACTCGACAGCGATGTTTGTGTGAAGGCCCGGTGTGAACAAAATCTAAGCTCACGTCGATGTTTCGTTTAGACTTGACGACGTATGACGGCTAGCACCATATCCAGTGCATGAATTCCAGTATTGGTGCATGTTTGAAAGCCCAGTAAAACGAAATCAGTCGCCAGAGGGCGTCAGACGACTGGCGGCTAAATATATATACTTGTACTTACCATGGGACGTGACCTGTCTGGCTCTGCCAATCGGCTGAAAAATCACAAATTTTCCTACTGCCCTTTCATTTCGCACCTCCGTTCCGGGTGACCCCCTTCGAATTTATGGAAAAGCTTTACTGATCCTGAAACTAGAGTCTTTCAGGCAGCCGACAGTGAAGATTTGGTGATCCTAGCTTGCACCATGTTTGACTGATCCACCCGTGTGACAGACGGACAGACAGGCAGAATTGTGATGGCTAAGACGTGCTACAGCAGTACCTGCTGTTGCATGTAAAAACAAACCAAAAATGATTTTAGCAACTGCTTCGATTGTTCAGAGTCAACATTTACTTGTTTCAGTTGAACCGGAATGCTGTTCAAAGCTTTGGGCCTGCAACTTCAAAACACCTTTGTCTAAGAATTCTTGTAGTGACAGTCACTAAAATTGTAAAAATTATTTGTGTTATTGTTGTCATGTGTTTAGAGGTGTCAAATTAATGCGTTAAAGAATTGATGTGCATTAAAAAATTAGTCCATATAAGTAAATATACTAAATTCTGTGAAGCATGAGTTCCAATATTTTATTGAACTGTGGTTATTTGACGGCAGAATAACATTCAAGTTATTAAAAATTGTTTTGTTGCCGTTCGATCACTACTGTCACGTTTCTGTGACACAGCCTCGAGTTCGTTGGTCATTGTTCCAGTCACACTCTTATTGTAGTCTACCTATATTTTCAGCTATATAATTATGCATTATTAATGTGTTAATGCATGCATTAAAAAAATTAATGCAATGCGTTAACTCAGTAAAAAAATTCATGCTTTGACAGCTCTAGTTAAATTCATTCACTGCATTAGTCTTTTGTGTGGTGATTACAAATGCATTGCTTGTGTATTTATATTTCAGTTAAGAGATATGCTGAGGTTGTGTACTTGTGTTGAATATCTGGATTTATCGTACTGCAACATTTCTGACAATGGGCTTGTCAGGTATTAAAGTAATATTGTTTTGGCATTTTACAGGGTGGGCCAACACTTTACTTTTGTTGAAATATCTTTACCATTTATTGACCAATTTTCAAATTTTTTTCACTGGCACACTGTGTGGACAATTTGCGATAATGTGATTATTGTATATCCCACCACACCATAAATGTTTCTTTACACTAACTTGTGAAATATACATACATAATGATAGTAACAAACAAACATTTCGGTAAATGAACCAAAAAACATTGCTGTAAATGATGTGAATGATCTGCATGACACTAGACTGTGTGGGTCTAACGTAGCCTAGTAATCTAGTGTCATATGGGTCATTCACCACTATGTTGGACTGAAATTTTTTTTCATTTGCCTAAATGTTTGTTATCATCGTTGATTTTTCTTACATTTATATTTTACAAGGTAGTGTAAAGCTGCATTTATGGTATGGTGGGATATACAACAATCGCATTATTACAAATTGTCTGCTAAGTGTGCGAGTGCAAAAGTTTTGAAAATCGGTCAACAATTGGCGAAGATATGGACAAAAGTAAAGTAGCATGCTTTTTATTGGCCCATGGAGTATTATTATAGGCTTGAGTGTTTTTTATATTTTCTTTTCTTCATATTTGTTTTCATTGCATGTATGTTTTACTCGATGAAAAAAGAGGAAAATTATAAGTTAAAACGATGTTTGATATTTTTAGTAATTTTCTTTTGATGAAAGTGTCATTTTGTTTCACTCTGTTACTGTTGCAAGATTGCTGTAATAATAAACTGACATCACCTGTTCACTTGTAATTTAATTTTATTTTATACGTTTTGAGAGACATTAAAAATTTAAAAAATCAGTGGGAGACTGAAGTTGTTGCTGCGGTTTGTACGATTACTGACCTCAGTTAGAACTATGCTTATTGCTCAAGACATTCCGATTGTTGTCAGAAGTTTCTGATTGAGTCAGGCGTTTGATGTTATGCTGTTGTATGTCATTACAGCATCAATGCATCTCATCTCACAACTCTTATTGTTGCCGGATGTGAGAATGTTACCGACACATTTCTGCTGACGTGTTTTCTTGCCGATGGATCTGTGAGGCTGAACACCTCGTTCGATAAGCCACTGGTTGGTTATGACCACCAGTCATATCGAGCTTGTGCAGCAGTGGACAGCGGGAATGTTGGGAGTGAGTGTGGCTCGGCGTCTGCATGCGGCACGGAGTTGTGTGATACTGCGTCACTACACTGTGCTCCGAAGCTCAGCGTTGACCATAATGACCATTGTACAGTCACTGCAGATCACAGTACAACAGCTGCAAGTGGTGGTCAGTCCGTGGAGAACTGCAGCCGATTGAATAATTTGTCTGCGGCAGTGTCTTGCAGTAGACTCACTGTTGGCAGCCAGGAGTCGACAAATGTGATGTACAAGCTAGAGCACCTGGATGTATCGGGATGTTGGAGAATAACAGATCTCTCAGCCAAGTACGTCTTTTATGCCTTCATCGAAATAATGTTGCTGATGATGTACATCTAGGCCCAAGTCACAGGAATGGTCACAGGAAATAGTCGGTTGACTGCGGTTTTCACTGACTTTTCAACATCATTCTGTGCGGACTGAAAAACTCAAAGTCTTTTTCCCATTCTTTAACATTTTATCCGGTTTTTTCATGTAGTAGTCAACAACTGCATTTTGTCTGACATTTTATGTAACATTTTGTTAGCATCATATTTGGCCTTTTGGCTGCAATAATTATGAATGAATTGACCATACAACTAAGTTATCATTTGCCACCTTTGGATTCTCAGATGAACTTACATTAAGTTAACATGGAAGGTTGGACATATTTTTGAAACTTTGGAGGGAGCTGTTCCTGTTGGTGTTAGTGACATAATGGTGATTGAATTGAAGTCATTGAAGAGTAAAAAAAATTGTGTGTGCGAATTTTAGGCTGCCAGTGATTTTGGTGTATGTTTTCGTGTTTAGCTGATGTTGTCTTTGACATTTGTAAATGCAGTTTAACTTTAGTAAAACCTTGTTGCTTCAATTCTCACTTCCTTAACTACACATACTCTTCTGACTGACATTAAGACATTGCCACTGTCAGACAAATTGAAGGGCATCGATAGATCTAGTGGTGTTTGTGAACAATCATTGATGAATAGTGTGATTAACTATTTACATGACATGCTGTGGTTTGGTGCAGGGCATTATCTCAGGGAGCGTATTTTCCGAAACTGCATCACCTGGACCTGTCGGGCTGTTTTCGTCTAACTGGTGGTGCTTTGAAGTCGTTGGTCAGCATATGTCCAATTCTGCAGTCTGCTTCTCTCTATTACTGTGATAACATCGTCGACGGACCGTGGCCGAGCGAGGCCAGCGGCTGTCGCAATCTGGAGTGCTTGCTGCGTGTTTGTTGTCGAACTGGTGACTGAATGTTGTTCTGATTGCTTCACATACCACAAAACAATGCTTCAGTTTTTGGCTGGCACTTCTTTGCCGAATGACTTAAAACTACAGTTTAAAGTGGTTAAAACCGATGTGGCCGAAACAGGTTTTTGCTGGCAAAACCTCCGCCCTGAACAGTGCTATTGCTGTTCGCTGTTACTGTTGTTCTGCAGCAATCTCTTGTTGTTTATGTGCTTTTCTTTACTTTGTTGTGCATCTTTAATTGCTAAGGTATTTTCTGTATTGATAATTTGATGTCAGGTACACGTATGGCTTATGGATAGGGTTCACGATTTTTCATTGCCTGCAAGATTTTATGTACACTGTCTTTTTCAAAAAAGGGACTGATATTATCGATTGTAAGATGAAGGTGGATTATCAGATTTTAACAATTTTTGGTACGTATATTCCAGAGACAACTGGCCATCAAATGACCATTTATGTTCCCACCTCACCAGACGTCTGTTTCTGCACTACCTCGGGAAACTGTTGCAAGTGAAATAATTACATATTCGTTCAATGCAGTATGATCATCCAACCAAAATAATACATATTTTGTCCGAATTTTTAGCAGTTGGCTGACGTTTATTCAGTAGTTGAGTTATGCAACTGCTGACAGTAATTATTTGAAATATCGGCCATTTTGTGAACACAGGCAGCTGCATTCTCCATTCATCGAGAGCAGTGTCGACAATGTTCTGCTCCAGACTTCAACCAGTCACTTCTCGAGTTCAACGACATTTCTAAACAGTGTCTAGTAGATTCACTTACCCCAAACATTGTCCAGCAGACTGAGGTCAGGGCCACTGCCACATATCTCAAAAGATGAAATTTATTGCTGTTTTTATTCATTTCAGTGCATATTTTGCTTGTTCTATTTTCCCCAGAAACTGACATTCAGTGAGGTGGGAACATAAACAGCCATTTGCTGGCCACTCACGTCAGGAATATTTGTACCTAAAATTATTAAAATCTGATAATCTCTGTTCACGTTATGATTGATGATGTCGGGGTCCCTTTTTGAAGACACTCAGTAGTTTAGTGACTTATGAGTACTGCTAGGGAACTGCTTTCGAAATGCTGGTATGTGCGTTCCATTGCATCAAAGTGCCGATGCAGACAAGCTTTCGTCATCGTACTAGCATGTGTGTCAGTAATTTAGGTCAATGCTGTGTTGTAGATTTTGCATCATTTATTAGTTGCAACTCGGCTCTTAGGTTACTTAAGATGTTTTTGCCCGTGGGTTTTCTGAGCCATTAGATTGCCCAACCCCAAAAATAGGGGGTAGGTAAACACAGTGCGCAGTTATCTTTTACGGGGACCGAGTTATGCCGCTTTAAAGTCCCCATATGTTGTAATGCAAATGTTCAAAAAATTTTAAAAATTGGGGCATAAAAGGGGTAAATTTTAAAAAATTTAATCGAAAACATATAAGGAATGTGTCCGGCGTCAGGACGCTTCGTTTGAGCGATTAGTGGCGTCGGTCGGTCCAACGGGCTGGTCTGTGGCCGTGCACAAGGAAAAAAGAAAAAAATAGACGCCTAACGGCGAATTTCGCGCATGCGCAGCCACGCCCCCTTTGAACCGATTGTAACCAAATTTTGCATGTGGGGTCGGGTGGGCGATGTGATCACTGATGCCAAGTTCTATGGAAATCGGTTAAGGGGTTTTGGAGTTACAGGACCCCCCAAACGCCATTTCCTGTACTTAACGTTCATCGCCCTTACAGCAGTGTCAGCAGTACCGTGCTGCACTGTGAGGTAAGAGGGGTAGCACAGAAAATAAAATACATGTGCCATTTTGCTGATGAAATCATGGGCCCTGTTACACCCAGCAGTATTTGCTAGCCACTACGCTGTAGATGTAATGTAGTAATGACAAGTACGGTAGTATAGCATGTTTTTTTATCTACAATCATTCTCATTAATGCTTATATTTATTGTACGTATCTAATTGTCTCTTCTGTTCTGTATTAACGTTGAAAATCTGCTGATTAAAAGCTCACTTTAAACCAAATTAGAGTTACAGCTGTAAACTGCAGATGTCTTTGTTTGTGCACAGAAACAGCTATAATTCTGTACGCCACCAGTAGTCATCATTCATCAACAATGAATCAGCCAAATTTAAGAATGTAAGACGTCAGTTTATCACATAACCATTTATTAAACCTGTAGTGCACTTGAGCCAGTTTTTGTGCAAATGTTTATTTGCCACATAAAATACTACACTGTGTCTCAAAAAACATCCCTGACATTTTCGATTGTAACTTGAAAACCAATTACCAGATTCTTATAATTTTTCGTACAAATATTCCTGACACAACTTGCATCAAATGACCATTCAGTTTTCCACCTCACCCAACGTTTGTTTCTGCACTACCTGGGGAAAGCACAACCAGCGAAATATCACTTTTTTATCCAATGAGATATGATTGCTTAATTAACATATCACGAAAAACACATTTTGTTCACATTCCTGACACTGTGGCTGACATTTCATATAGTTGTTTATTTTTCAACTGCCTGCAGTAAAATTGCTTGAAGTGTTGGCCCACTATGTGAACACAGGCAAGGAGATGCTTTCTCCATTCACTGACAGCAGTATCGATAATGTTCTGCTCCGAACTAATCCAGGTTGTACCATTCACTTCTTGACTTCACAAACATTCCTAAACTTCATGTGGTAGACACACTGCTGCAAGACCTGCTGTTGGGCCGATGGAATTTATTGTTTTTTCTTTCATTCACTTTAACACGTATTATGTTTGCTCTGCTTTCCTCGGGTAGTGCAAAACCAGACATTGGGAGAGGTTGGAACTAAAACACATTTAATAGCCAGTTGCGTTGGAAATATTTCTGCCAAATATTATTAAAATCTGCTAATTTTTTTCAAGGTACGATCGATAATGTTGGGTATGTTTTGTTCAGGTTTTCTATTTATTTTGACACATTTTGCTTGATCTGCTTTCCCTAGGTAGTGCAGAAGCAAACATTGGGTGAGGCGAGAAACTGAACGGTCATTTAATGGCAAGTTGTGTCAGGAATATTTATACCAAAAATTATCAAAATCTGATAATTAGTTTTACAGTTACAATCAAAATATGTCGGGAATGTTTTTTAGACACAGTGTAGATCCAGTCTGTCATTGTAGTGACACTTTGAATTTTGTGTACATTTTCCACCGAATGTTTTCATTGTTTTAAGGGCTTTCAGCCAACAGTTGTTATTGTCATTACTCTTTATATATGTAAAAAACTTACCAGTTTACAACTGTGTGTAAGGACTATGTGATGATATCAGTCCTCTAAAACAGCAAAAATCATTTGGGTAACCTTAGATGGGGCTATGCATATGGCGTCCTTACAAGCTGACTTTAGTTGGTAATCACTAACATAGTCTAAAGCCTTCTTC
>Ga0209671_1006391_pt1 | contig 12090 bp, 8 predicted proteins | sample WorMetHERISLAND2_2_FD_187401 | JGI IMG/M metagenome (GOLD analysis project Ga0209671, IMG submission 187401) | Marine gutless worms symbiont microbial communities from Max Planck institute for Marine Microbiology, Germany - Olavius geniculatus... | ecosystem: Host-associated > Annelida >...
GACAACCCTGCAGGAGTTAAGCCACGCTGCCCTAGATAGGCAGCGGTGGGCAGCGATAGTAAGAATGGCGTCAGACACCAACGGGCATTGAGCCCACGGTTGTCGATGATGATGATGATGATGATGCTAGTTAATAAACCGCTATAATAGGCATCTAGTTCTGTTTCTTATTTTAAGTCATTGTGTATTCAGTAGCAATCAATAATTGTTTATTTCATCATCTACTTCGTCCTCCTAGGCTTATCTCTCATCGTACACAGTGTTATTTATAACTGCTAATAATTTCGCTCCAGACAAGCGTGACTATTGAAACGCGCCAGTTGTTCATAACGCACGCCTCATGCAGAAAACACCGCCGATCGCATTCGCAGTCCCAGTCATGAAATAGGCCTAAGTACGTTTGGAGTTTAGTGGCTCGTTATACACTCGCAGTCTGTAGAACATGATAAAACGTCTACTCAACTGTTCTTTAAAACCAGCTTTTGTTATATGTTGTGTCGCGTTTTAAGCATCATTTATTGTAATTCAGCAAACGTTCTTCATGCCACAAAATTATTCAGTTGCAATCAAAAATGTCGCAAAGTTGTTTAAAAATGTAGCAAAATATAAAATTAATGTCTAAATCACAGCATAGTACGTTAAACCCAGCTAGTTTTTCTTCATTTTTATGTAACTTGAAATCGACGGTAACCCCAGTAACCATGGTAATTAGCAGCAAATGTTATAACGGCTGATGACTGACATTAAGCGTGCATGCGCGTAGCGCCCTGCAGTTAGCAATAGCAACCGATAGCCTCTATCAGCACCATTGCTACTGCTGCTCCTGCTGCTGCTGTTGACGGAAAACCAAACGGTGATTAGACTCTGGTCAAACTGTCGTCGTTCGATGCGTGTTCGTTAACAGCCATCAGCCCTCATGTCTAATCTAACTCATCAAACTTATCACTGGTCGTACTTCATCAGGTTGACGCGTCTCGAGCTGGTCGTCAACGGCGTTTTCTCTCCGTTCGTGATCGTCCTGACGATAATCACCAACAGTCTAGTCTGCGCCGTGCTGTTGCGTCGTCACATGCGCTCCAAGACCAATAACATCCTCGTGGCGATGGCCGTCGCCGACACGTTGACCGGCGCATGTCCGCTGCCGTCTTACACACCTGTCTGCTGTTTTACACTTGTCCTCATCATTACACTGGTATCTCCACACTTGTCTACTCTTTACATCTGTCCGCATCTTTACTCCCATCAATAAGTATTACATCTGTCCGTTGCCGGCCTTCGTCTTTACACCTGTCCTCACCATTACACTCATCCTATACGTTATCAGCAGCAGCAACAGCTCTCCACACCTATCCGCAGCTTTACAGAAATCCGCTACGCCCGTCTAAATCTTTTACTTATAATTACCATTACACACTGTCCGCTCCCGTCTTATCTGCGCTTCTACACCTGGACATTACTTCAGCGTCAGAGCTTGGTCTCCTCGGATGACCGTGAATAGTCATTTTACGTCACGTTTTGTTTTAGTCTGTGAAGTCTGTAGTCAGAGCTTGGTGGCCGAGCCAGTGCGTGTTCCTCACCGCTGGTGCTCGTTCTATTTCTCGTCGATCGACTTTTTACCGACCATGTTTCACACGGCGTCAATCTGGTTAACGGTATGCCTGGCTGTCCAGCGTTACATCAGCGTGTCCCGCTTCCAACCGTCGACCTCGGCGGCCGCAGGCGCTGCCCGTCATCGTCAGAGCGGAACGATCCTTCTCATAGTTTGTGTCTACACCGTCGCCGTCCTGTCCCAGATCTGCCGCTTCTTCGAGTTCAGGTTCATGCGCATTTTGACCCGCGTACATCACGACGATGTCATTAATATTAAACGCAATTGACCATACTGCTAAAAGTGTTTACATGCATACACACGACCAGTCGTGCACGTGACGGCTGTAATGCAGACTAATAGGGTGTTTACACGATCGAGCAAACATCGTGCAGCTAGCTCGACGTTTTATGGTAATTTGCATGCTAATTAGGAAGGCGGGCGGATTGTAATTGGAAGGCCTACGTCGTATATAACAGGTGATCAGCTGTGAGCTAAAAGCCTATAAGCCTAGGCTTACATTTGAGCCTATCTCTAGCCATTTCGTCGCAGTTCATTTATGGAGCGTGCGATGCAGCCGAAGATCGCAAAAATAATATAAACCCCTTATTTTTGAAGTTCAGGATCTTTCAAAGTCATCGATGTTGATACGACTGAAAAGCTCGTAACTAGTGCTTGTTGCCTATGCCTATCTGCAACTGTTTTCATGAAAGACTGTCCAACAACGGTGAAATAACGACTTTTACTGGGGTACCGCTCTTTCATGCCCTCGTACGCAATTTTCCTTGAACTTAGAATATCGAGACGTAGACCATCGAAATCTGCGTTTAATGCTAAAAATTTTATATGCAGTTTTTTCATGTCTATCTCAATTGGTCTCGGCGCAATTCGCTCTTGAAATGTGTCTCGCAGCTCAAAATCGCCAAAAAAATCCATAAAAACCCCTATTTTAGCGTTCAAAATCATCAAGGTCAGTGAATTCAATGGCAATCGAGAGCCAGTGTATGACTTTCTATTAGTGATTAATGGTGAAGGTAAAGTCTTTTCCTGAGCCTTAAGGCCCATGAAGCGGCGCTGATCTCCGTTTCCGAATTGGCCCTCAGCCAGACACCAGAACTTAACGCTGCCAGACCACGGATACGGGGCCATTGTATCGCGCGGTGTGCCTGTTCACGTCCCAGCTATGAAGCCGGTACTGCTTGGTGACAGAGGCACATGTGTGTGAACAACTTGCCCAAGGTCGTTACCCGGCAGTGTACCGGTTCGGAGTCGAACCTGCACCCCTGATGGGGTGTTTACCCAATCCAGCAAACGTCCAGCAAACTTCCAGCAAACGTATTAAAATACACGTACTAATGCTGAATGACATCAAGATTACAAGTCCGCACGTTACCGTTAGACTACCGAGCCACACTAATTAATTAATAATAACCTAGGCTCTATCTCGCACTGTTGTTGAGATATAGCAACTTATTGGTTAAAATCGCAAATTTTGCCCACCCTCTCTCATTTAGCGTCTTCGTTCGGGGTGACCCCTTTAGAATTTATAGAAAAGCTTTACGGTTTCTGAAACTAGAGTCTTTCAGGGAGCCGATGGTGAAAATTTCATGATCTTGGCTTACACCGTTTTTGACTGATCCACCCATGTGACAGACGGACAGACAGAATTGCGCGTAAAAACTAACAAAACAGAGATGGATGCTAATAGGCTTACATGACAACGCGATGTAAACGCGACAGCTGCCTTTTCCAGCTGTTATTTATTACAACCACATATGATTGTCTGTCCAATGCTATGCATAGCATAGGATTAGGACAGAGTATAAAATCACCTGAGTGTCCGTGCGTGCGTCCTACTTTTCTTAAGCTATCTTCTTTTCACTTTTTTCCCCTTCATTTTTCCTATCTTTCTTCCCCTTTCCCTTAACCTTCTTCATTTCCTTTTCCTTCTCCTTTCGCTTTCCCTTGCCCTTTCCTCTTCTCCCTTTTCCCTTTCCCTCCCCTTTTCCTTTCGCCTTTCCCTTTCGCTTCCCCTTCCTTTACCTTCCGCTTCCCCTTTCCCTTATCTTCCCTTCCCCTTTTCCTTCCCTTTTTCCTTCCCTTATCCCTTCCCCTTTTCCTTTTCTTTCCCCTTTCTCTTACTCTTCCCCTTTTTCCTTTTTCTTTCCCTTCCCCTTTCCCTTACCCTTTCCCCTTTCTCTTTTTTTCTTTTTCTTCCCCTTTCCATTTTTCTTTCCCTTCCCTTTACCTTTCATTTCTTTTCTTCTTCCCCTTTCCCTTCCTTTTTTTCCCTTCCACTTTTTTTCCTTCCTTTCCCTCCCCCTTTCTCTTTCTCTTTCCCTTCCTCCGTTTTTCTTTCTGTGTCGACATCCGTGCGTCCAATATTTGAAGCGCCATATCTCCGTAACGGTGCAAGATAGACGCATGGTGACGATGGACCTTTTATAGTAAAGCGCTGGCGACGAATCGAATGGTCTCGTAACTGACAATGTTTATTGTTTAGTTGAAATAATACAGAAGGATGAAAGGATTATTGCTGCTGTACAATTTGAAATTAAACTGTTTGATTTTTTTCTACCGGTCTAAACAGCTCACTGATTATATTTATACGGACATACTGTAAGCTGTCGAAATGCATTGGACAGACTCCGTGTTCATATGAACATTATCTTGTTAATTAAGTGACCATCATAAAAGTGTCGTCTTTGATTAGTTGTTAGACAAACGGCTGGCAGTCAGGCAAACAGCCGACCAGCCGTGCACTGCAATACTTCAGAGTCTATCATATGCCACCGGTCCGTCAGATTCTAGAACAATCTAGATTCAATTACGCCGGTCTGGCATCAGATTCGGCATTATGCAGTAGAATGCTGATTAACCGATCAGCATGCAGATCACGGTTAACGTCGTCAGCATCACTAACGAGCTCTCTGTGTGTTTGATACTACTGTGCGTTGATGACCAGCTTAGTATAATCCGCAGCGCACACTCGGCCGAGCAAAAGATCCAATAATTCTCTGTCAGTCTCTTGACGTGAAACCCCAACAATCGCAATATAGCCATACGGATTTGCTGCGACAGCAGCTCGAGTAACGCTATTTTGTAGTGCCTCAGCAAACATTGTGCGAGCTTGAGTACAACAGTATAGTCAGAGCATATAGCATCGATTTTGCACATTAGTTTTATTATCTCTGCCAATGGAACGAAATGAATTGGAGGAGATTATGAGATTGCTTTTGTCCGTGTGTGTGTCTGTCTGTGTACACTTCGCTTGGCGGAGATATGCACTCTTACGAGCGCCTTTTAGTTTATGCAATCAGTTACTGTTAACATTATTATAGCACGAAATGACCTCTTGTAGGTCTCTACAGGAAATTTTTTCGAACCATAATAATGATAACAGTAATTGGTTGCATAAATAAAACTAATAAGCAAAATCGACGCTGTTTATAGCTGCAATAAAACAAAGATGATTACCGTAGGCCTAAGTAAAACTTCTAATAAACGCCGGGTCTCTAATAATTGTCTAGTGTTCAGTATATACGTCGAGGGCATTTCTCAAATGTTAGGTTGTAGAAATAAGACTGAGAAAAAAAATAAAATTAATGTAATAACTTTAAAACCAGCGCTGTAGACATATATTCACATTATTCAGTCACAATCAAAGGTGTAATGTGAAAGGCTTATAGCACAGCATAGGTTATATATGCTGTGCTGCGTAGGCTAAATGCAAAAGACTACCGCTGAGTGTTCAAGTCTACAGTGTTGAACAACTAGGTTAAAACTGCTGAGAAGTGTCATATTATTTGCTTAGACCACTCCTGAGTATATTACTCACTTCAGCACGCTTGTGTCAATGTTTGTGACTGGAATTATGTGCTTATCATCAGCATATACTTGCAGTGGCGTATTTAGAATTTGGCAAGGAGGGCATGGCGAGCGCGCAGAGCGCGAGCCTATAACGGAGGTCTGGGGCCGAGCCCCAGCGGGGTCCCGGGGCAGAGCCCCTGGTTAGGGGGTCAGGAGGACAAAGCCCTCCTGAAACTGAAACACTTTTTGCTTTTGAACGTTCAATGGAAGCCGCAAATTCGACCATTTTTCTGAAATTTGGAAACGCAGAAAATCACAAATATTTGCGTTGTTTCAGCAAAAAAATAAAGTTTAGCAAGCTGCAAAACGTCGTTATACACGGATTAATGTAAATTATTACAAAGCAATAAACTTTACAATAGGCACAGTAGGCCTACAGTACAATAATAAATGGGCTGTGTGTGTCAAACCCGGTCTGTCGTCGTCAGAATGCTTGATCCGTTGATTGTCGCCGATGTCGTTGCTCGTACGCGGTGCGCCGTGTCTTTGGCGTTTGACGTCGTAAAACGTAGGTTTATGCGATATGACGCTTTGCCATTGTCGTCTCTACTTGCTAGTGACAAAGCTGAGCTCATAGTTTTGTCTATCTCTTCTTTTTTGACTTCTAGCTGTTTCGTGTGCGAGTGGTGGGCTGGCAGCAAATGCTGTACATCCATGTAAGACAGCGGGCGGGCGAGCGTGTCCAAACTGTCCATCTCTCCAGTGAAATAGAGCACCCCGTCGCCTAATGACATTATGATATCATGCCACTGGCATACGGAGCTTGGTTTCTGGGATTCTCGTATTGATGAGTTCTAATAGCGTCGCGCATATACTGTATCCATGATCACTGCGATGCTGCTGCAGCTTGTGTTATCTGAGAATAAGGCGTGTCACAGTCTCAGAACAAAGGAACGCATCTTAACGAGCTCTGCCATAGTCGTGTTACATGCAATAATAGTCATATCTCATTTGGATAGGCTTATATCTCATTTGCTGTAGCCTATGGAAGTTGTGGGCGGGTTCATCTCGGGTTGAACTCAAATCTGACATTTTGAAATATTAATTAACCACCGCCCATGGCGTGCGCCAGCCAGACGCCGACTGCCTTGCTGTTGGTTTCATGTCAGTGCCGTGTCACTCACCCATGGACACTAAACCTGGCTGTTGCGAAATATTATAGGCCTATACGGCTTGCAGCTGGTTTTCAAAGCGCTCGGCGACGTCGGCGGACTCAGCGCGTCATATCCGATGCAATCTCACATAGTGATTTTAGTCGCATACGGTATCGGTATGAAAAAAAACCATCGAACATTGTTGAATTTTGCAGTTGTTGCTGGAAAATGGCAAAAAAACCCGCACCCTTTAATATAAAGTCGCCTGTAAAAAATTTTCGTGGTCGGGCCAAAGGGGAGGGGCATCGCACCGTACCCCCCTAAATACGTCACTGTATACTTGCACAGCAAACAGTGCAAACTTGCAGTGCATATACGATTATACGACCGCTAATCTATTGTGCCGGTACTAGCCAAGATGTCCTGTGGTTAAAAACAGCTAATTGTGCGTATAGTTTTTTACAGCCGTCGTGGCAAGCACTTTAAGGCAATATTATATCATCACCTGCTATATGTGGTCACACGATGTTACGTGACACCCAACACAAGTGAACGCGTCCATCTTAACTGCAGCCAGGTAAACCGGTATTCGATTTAAAAGGTAAAGGTTTGGGTACAGTCCAGTACTTGGTATAGGCCTAACGCTTATTTCATAAGACGAACTCTTGGCCAAAAGCGCTTTGACAATCTCAGGCAGGTGATTGCCATGAGCTAATAATACCGCAGCGCACTATGCGGCCATCCATGGTTCGCGTTAACGAACAACTGGACCCGTGGTTTGCAGCTAGCAGACATAGGCTACATCGTCCCAATCAGCCATACTAGGTTTTCACCCCGAAGCCCGTAAGCTACTACTCATTTCTTATCTTACAGAGAGTAGGAGGCTGAGTTTGCCTGAGCACGCAGTAAGTTAGCAACTTGCTCAAGATTGCTTGCAAATGACCGGCAGTGAGAATCGAACCGCAATCTGAAAGTTACGAGTCGACACCAACCACTAGACCACTTGCACCTATACAGGCACATAGATGTGAACAACTTGCCCAGAGTTTTTGCTTGATAATGCACCGGCTGGGAATTGAACCGTGAACCATTTGATCTTATATCCAACGCCCTAATCACTTAGTTCGCACGTAACCGTGACATTTTGAGGGAAAAAACTATAATCATAGGATTAAGATAATATTGTGTTTTGACACCGTCTCCGATTAAGACGGACAGCCGGGCAAGCAAATGAAGAAACATAGCATAATAACTAGTTTTTGCGTTCAATGGATGGCGATATAGAACAAAAATAAATGCAACCACATCAACATGAAGCAAATATTAAATTATAATATTAAAGAAAAATTTACGACGTTATTGATGATGACTGATGAATAGCTTAAACGTGCGTGATGTGTTAAGCTTCGAGATTTAATAGTAGGCTTTAAATGCGCAAAAACATTTGCAATTTTATAAAATAGTCGTAACTTGATTCGACGTGTCACATTTCCGGAAATAAATTTATGCATCTTTAATCTTAAGATACTTGATGTGCCGTGTTGATTGATGCGAGACTTGGCGATTGCTGACGGCAAACGACGTCACTGCTAAAACCACATCTGACGCAGACGCGGATTTTTTAAAATCCTGCCGTCACGCGATGTTTTTCCCACGCTGCAGGTGCCTGCATGCTGATGACCACAGCGGGCGCAGTATCGAGATAATGGATTGAAAATGCGCCTTTTGATATACGTTGCCGTCTTCTCGAGCTAAAAAGGAGTACATCTTGGGGCAGTAATGGAGCCGCGAGCACGAAAGTGAACAGCATAGCACATCGCGGGCTAATGGTGAAAACATACGACAGTGCGAAAGTGCCATTGCATATATCTGTGACTGACAGTGTCAACATAAACATTCGAAAAGTCACGTAAATACAGAGAACATCGAGAACCAAGGCACCGTGAAGAACGGTAACAATCGTTAGACATTAGAGCAACTTGTGCACGATGCAGCTTCTGTGCTCGATGTACAGGGTGGGCCGCAAAAATGGCACCATTTTGTATACGCTTTAACTTTGCCAAATAGAGTACACGCATTAACAATTTTCAATTTTTTACTGCCAGAAGCATGCAGGTCCTGAAGAGAACGTGACCACTGTGGATAAACTGGTAGGCCTACTAAACCACGAAGACCAGAAACAAACACACAATTTAACATGCCAGATATTTACAAAGACAGGTCTAGTACAGTGTAGCATTGTACAGGTAATTCGGAGTCGACGGCTTGAATCGTTTATGACTGACGCCAACATTATTCGACTGACTTGTCGACGCGTTGCATTTATTCGACAGCGGCCACGCGACATTTTTTCTTGTGGCCCAAAGTAACACAAGGCCCAGGAATTCGAAAACTGCAGTCAAAAATCCAAATATTTAGGCCAGCAAAATTGCGGCAAAACAGTTAGTTTACAGGTATAGCAAAATGATTATCGTGGACAACAACATTATGACTTCTCTATCTTTAAAAATAACTTGCTCGCATCGGATGGCGCTAGCGTTGTTTGGAATTCACTGTCGTAGCCTAAATGTTCGACGTTGTTTATGTTGAACGTGAAAACTTTCTGCAATATGCACTTCGCTCGATATTATGATATAGCGCTATAAGCGATAAATGCGTTTTGACTGATTGGCTGATTTATCGATGCCATCTAATAGTGCCAGATAATTGACCACGTCTTGATCTGTTTCTTCTTTATTCATCACTCCTTTGCGATCATCTCACTTCGTTATTGTCATTATCAATCGCCACTCTTGCTATCCATCCACTATCTATTCATTCACTTCATTGTTCCATTCCAATTTAAGATCATTTTTCCTTGTTTTCAAATGCTACTCTCTATAGACATGGGGCAAAATTCGGACTGATTTTACAAATAGGGCTGTCTAAACTGCTGACGATTTTTTTGCTTATCGTTTTTTTTGTTTTTGTTTTGTTTTTTAGTAATAGTTTTTGTTATTTATTTTCTTTTTTTTGATTTTATAGCCTAGTTATATTTTTTCAATATTAAACTTGTCTATTTCTGAGTTGTTTTTTTTTGTTTTTTTACATAAGAACACTTGTTTTATTTTATTTTATTTCTTTCGTTTGAAGCAGTTTTAGTTTTTTTTTAGTTTACGATCTTGTCTGCAGTGGCGTAACTACGGCAGGCAAAGCGATGCACTGCTTCCGGGCGCCGGCTCAAAGGGGCGCAAGGGGGCGTCAAGGGCGCCAGATTTCAAGGCTGTATTTTTGAAATTTTTAATAAATCCCACCAAGTACAATGCAGTAAGATTAGTGGATAAACTTAACGGATATGTTTTCACTTATGTCTGTCGTTCTGTGTGTGCTCAGCGCCGTATATACGTTGCATCATTAGTGCAAAATATTGTCAAATACTGAGTCAAATCCTGAGGAAATTCTTTACGGATGCCATATTTTAAGGCTAAAATGCAGCAAGTTCAATTTCAGCCGGGGCTACGCTCCAGACCCTGGCTCCGCTTCAGACCCCGCTGGGGAAGCGCTGTCCCGAATTCCATAGCTTTGAGGGGCTTACTTCTGAGGAAAAAAACGTGATGGGACAAGAAGAAAAAATGGAAAAGAAAATGGGAGAGAAAAGTGAAAAGGGAGGAAGGGGAGAAGAGAAATTGAGCAGTAAGAATTTTTAATTATTTTAAGTTCTAGTCATCGAAGCAGAATAGCATCACAGCAACTGACGGCATTGATTGAGACGAGTAAGCTTGTTGTCACGCCACATTTCAGGACTTCCGCGTTACGTCACAACCGGAACTTTAAATATTTCAAAATAGTATTTCTTTAGCTACACAATAAAATTCGCGTAAATTGGTCATCATTCGACTAAATTATAAAACAAAGAAGAAGCCTGCCTTATATAAAATAAGAATACATAGGCTGTAACAGCGTAACATTTAATACAAATGCTGGGTCGGGGGAACGCCATGCGTTGTCTTGCCTCCGGGCGCCGACGACGAAGTTACGCCACTGCTTGCCTGGATGTTTTCTAGTGCAAATTATTCATCATTACCATCAGTTCATCGCTCTTGTTCTTATCATCATTATTAGCATTGTTAGTAACGTCGTGATCGTCATCTCGATAGTCGTCGTATAATGATCATCACTGCCGCTGTGGCCGTAGAGCCTCGAAATTTTCCGCTGTCAGAAAATTGTCAGAACATTTTTATGTCTGAGAATTTTTGTCCAATAGTGCAAAATTTGGGGCCAAAAATTTCGATTTTAGGAAAATTTAGTGGCTAGAGTACTCTGTCAGAAATGTGCAGTGCAGCTGTTTGTCGGTGACTTCCTGCCGCGCTTACTTTTTTAACGCACGTCGTCGCTGACGATCATCAATGTCTAGCCGAGCGATGCGTGTGGCATGATGCAGACACTTGGAGGAGGACGATGGTGCAGGATGCGTGCTTGAACGTCGCCCGGTGTTCCAGCGACACTTGGACCTCTACTTCAACGCCTACTACTGGTTCCGCATCGTGTTCATCACGCTGCTGCCTTGCGTCGTTCTGACCGTCATCACGTCGCTGCTCGTTGGCGCCATCAGAACGGCGAATGTCAGGCGCCAGCAGTTGCTCAGGACGCAGCGTGCGGTTGCCGTGGCAACGGAGAACGATCGTACGACGCGCATGCTCATCGTCGTCGTCGCAGTCATGTTGGTGGTCGAGTTCCCGACGGTCGTCGTCTTTCTGCTTGTATTAGGTACACACAGTCTGCTTTGTCATTCTCCACTTTTGTCATCCATCGCCCTGTCATTCTTTCTTTCCAATTTAAAAAAAAGCTTTTCTCAAATCCTAGTCTTCATCGACTTCTGGCACCCCTTCAAACTGATTTGGCGTATATCTGAACTTGCCTACAATTTTTCTCGTTTGTTTTTTTCTAGTTTTAATTATTGCTATTTTTTTCTTTTGGCACAGTATATTTGACAGGCAGCCGGTCAAATAGCCTATAGGGTATATGACCGGTCAAATTTTGTCCAGAGCAAAAAGTCCGTTTTTAAAGCTGCTCAACTGTCCGCTACATCTCATAATGGTCCCGCCTGTAATTGCTGCATGCGTCCTCCCATAGCTATGAGAGTTACAGGTATTTATACAGAGTAAACCAAAAGGGATATTTAATAATCAATTGATTGCTAATTTCCACAGATTGTGACAGTGAAAGAATTGTGAAAATCTGTCAGTATTTGATGAAGATGTGGACAAGATTTTGCAGCTTACTTTTTGGCCCACTCTACGTACAGGTTTTCTTTCAGTCAGCTTGGGGTGCTGATTTGTAATCATCATCATAGAGAGGTAACGCGTTCACTTTATTCTTGCTGGTTCTCGCACACTTTTGCTCGGTTTAGTAGCTCATAACCAAAGTAAGAGAAAAAACGACCTTGTTTTAAGATCTCCTTTATTTTTGTTAATATCAGTGGCGTAGCCAAGGGGGGGGCAGGGAGCCCAGGCACCCCCAATCAGCCAGACAAAACATAAGCATACGTTTAAACTGCTC
>Ga0209671_1006392_pt1 | contig 12089 bp, 7 predicted proteins | sample WorMetHERISLAND2_2_FD_187401 | JGI IMG/M metagenome (GOLD analysis project Ga0209671, IMG submission 187401) | Marine gutless worms symbiont microbial communities from Max Planck institute for Marine Microbiology, Germany - Olavius geniculatus... | ecosystem: Host-associated > Annelida >...
GCCAACTAGGTCGACTCAGCCTTCTACCCTCCGTAGGATGGTAAAATGAGTACTGGCGGTGGTCAAGGCCATCGCTAGGGAAGAAACGGCGAGTTCTGCGCAACAGTAGGCCCTGTGGCCAGGACTGTAAGTATACCGATCCAGTCGGTTAACCCGGCCGACTTGTGCTGTATGCTAGCTTAATTTGGCTTCGCCCTCGCCGGCTCAAAGTGCCGTCAAGGGGATGAGCTCCCTCGCAATGGACCTAGATGTCTATGAGGAATCTTCTTCTTCTTCTTCTTCTTCTTCTTCTTCTTCTTCTTCTTCTTGCAGAGGAGTGCAGATTGGTCCAAGGTCCCGAGGACCAACAAATCAGATATCACTGGCAATCCGGTTCAGCATCCTAATCCAGGGCACCCGGTGTAGTGGAAAATTCGTCGCACTGGAAAATTATTCCCACACGCAGCAGTACGGGTTATGGTTAAGATTAAGGATAGGGTTAAATTTAGGGTTAGGGTTAGCGTTAGTTACATTATGACAATATGGAGGTGGGAAGAATTTTCCAGGTGCGACAAATTTCCCACGACACCGGCTTTATCTAGCTCTGTGCATCAGCTGTACTGATCCGTTGTGTTCGCCAAGTGACACCGTATAGCAGCATGCACTAATCTTGGCGAATGTTTGTGCTGTCCCGGCACTGCTGATTCTCCGGTTGTGATTTCTTGGCATGTCGCGTAATGGCCGTGCCGCGCTGCGCCGGTTGTAGGTAGGCCCCATAGGTCTTGTAATGAAACGCACTGCGTGACGCAATGTCGTTATGACGGGCGCTGAAATGCAATATTCTTGCATGCGGACTTCGTCGTTGTGGGCTATTCGACGGACAGCCGCCTCGTCTATCCGTCAGCCCCAGTATCATTACGTTAGTTATGCTGTCTTTCTTGTCCGTTCAGCAACTTCATTTGTCAACCTCCAGCTATCGATCAGCTCAGCAGATTGTGCATAGCGCTACACTAAGAGTCAATAAAAACACGCCACTGAACTTTTGTTCACCTCTTTGCAGGACAGTGAGCGATTTTCAGATTTTCTTCTCTGACAAACTCGAGAAAATATTTGGAGCAAAACTGACAGTGGGTTGAATTTAATGACACTTTACTGCAGATTTTATGCTGAACGTAACAATGAACAAATTGTGCAAATCGGTCAATGTCTTGGCGAAGGCAAGAGGTTGGTGGAAAGTTTTTTTTGACTCGACGTGTAGTAGTAACAGTGACGCCAAGCGTGATGTCAGTCGCTGGCACAGCATTCTCAGTCTCTGTCGCTCAGAAGATTGGGCGCGTCAACAGAATCACCGGAGGTCACAAGGAGCACGCATATTGCATAGACGCCGAGCGCTGACAGCCATTACGGCCGTCCTATAATAGGCCGTAATACGGGTCTAGCCCGTTTGTTTGTCCGTCCGTCCGTCCGTCCGTCCGTCTGTGTGTACCGCAAGGGCTTCTAACTCGAAAACTAAAAGGCGCATGCAGAAAACTCCAAATTTTTGTACGAACAGTCGTCCTCCGGGCAGAAAAAAAGTGTGTCAATTTTCAGCTCCATTTAACTGCTCACATTTTAACCAATAAAACTATCAAGATCAAAAATGCGTTTATCCATAGAGCCAGTAGATGAGATTGACACGTAAACAGACAAAATGTTGTCTAATTTCTAAAGCTGCGCAAATTAATTATTAAAGACACGAGTAACCGTTGAAACATTTTTAATGATTAACAAAATGTTAATCTTGAAAATTTCGATTAAAGTTACACGAATAAAAAATTACAACATCATGACCAGCATCTGAAATTATCTCAGTCTTTCGTTTTTCCAGAAAAAAATCAACATTTTAGTCTGTCCACAACACCGAGTTCAGAAAACTGTGTCTCTCAGTCTCACTCAATAACTGTATCTCATGCAGTGCATCTGTGAGAACTTAAAATTTAATAACTAAAAAATTGCTAAGCAAGAAAAAACATTTCGGCGATTACCAATGTTAATTTTCAATCAAAGTTATTGATTAACTTATTTATATTATTTATATTTAAAAAAGTAAACTAGTAAAAATTTAATCGTCACCATACAGCTTTACGAATATCTAACACAATACAGTTACTTCACCAAAACACTAATGCGTGCTGTGATTGTGCAGTACACATAATAATTATTACGAATATTCTGTCTCGTCAAACTCACTGAGCAGCGAGACTACATGAGTGGAGTCTAGTAGTAGATTGGTGAATAGTCGTGGCGGTCCATGACATCGGTGATCTGATGCGGCCAGCTCACAGCCAGACCGTGTCCAGTACGAAACTCAATCAATGACAATGTCTGAGTATCTCTAAGCTAAGGGCGTGTTCAAAACGACATAACTTAACTGAACGGAAATGAAGTTGCACGGACTGTAGGCTACAAAGCGAACGAACTGGCAACTCAGTTTATTCTATTTCAATTCATTTTGCAAAGTGTACAAAGATATAACTATTCAGATATAACTCAGTTCAGTTCAGTTTATTTCGTTCGCTTTGGACGCGCCTACAGACCGTGTCCAGTGCGAAACACTTTGTCGACGAAGTACTGACGACACTGGTCGTAGCGACGTAGCAGACGACAGCGCAGTAGCTCGGAGCTTGATGACGTCATGAGCGGCAGGTGCGCTCGCAGCTGATTGGTCAGCCGAGCGGTCTCGTCGTCCCAGCAGTAAAACGCCTGCATGATGGCGGCCACGCGCTCCACGTCAACATGGCGTCCGCCGCAGCTGCTGCCCACGGCCGTTCGTCTGTGGTGCTTCTTCCGGCTGTGAATGCGTTTCCGGTCTCTGGGCTGATGACGTCGACGATGACGTAGATGATGAATGGTTCCAGACCGCAACTGTTTTGCCGCATTTTCCGCTTTCTTCTCGACGGAATTTCCTCCATTTCCGTTCAAAATGCTCGTCGCTTGATCTGCGGCATCCTGCGGAAGTCGTGTTTCAGTCGGTTGTTGTTTCTTCGTCAATATATAATGATGGCCCTGAGCCGTCGAACTGGACGCCGGCGCAAGGGACGAAGCAGTTTGTGGTGACGCTGCTGTGCTTCTGCCCGGAGGGACGGCTCTACACAGCACGATCGTGCGCGTGGCGAGACGCTGCCCGAGGTCCGTTAGGTGGCAGCACGACGTGGTGGAAGGAAATTTGAAATCTGTGGTCGCTGCAAACAGGCAGGCCGAGGTCGGTTAGGTAGCGCTGTAGATCGCTGTGAGGCGCCGGTGATTGAGATGAGGTCGAGCGCGCTAGCAGCGCCGCAGCATCACTCAGTGACAACACCCGACATTCGCCGCTAGATGGCCTTCCGCCATCTCTCTCTGTGACGTCACTTCCGCTCGACGACTTTCCGTCGCCGACTTCTATGTCTATGCCCGCTTCATCTGAAAGTACAGGCCAAATTATTTTGCACACATACACATTAGAATAATGCAAAAAAATCTGAATCGCCACCAAAAGTAGCCTACAACACTTACTAATCAGTTTTTTCTTTGAAAGCTCCGATCGACCACTTCACGAAATTTCATCGAAATTATTTAATTATTTTTTATTGTTCGAACTTTTTGAGTAATCTAACTAACAAGCCGTAGCTTACCTTGTCACGTAACTTTTAGCTTCAGATGAGATACTACTAATTTCATTCAATTTAATGCGGTAGCTTATACCGCAGACGACTTTTCGTTGAATGAAAATTCGACGAGTTGCCAATCACGTTTTTATTAGTTTTCTATTAAGCCATTAGTTTCGTTTATTAGTTTTATCCACGGCGATATTTAACGCGTTTAACACGAAATAATTGTAAAAGCGAAAGCTGATGTGTCGTCGACGTTTACCGACCTCGTTGGGCGTAGCCGGGCTCGTGATTTGGCGTACTTTCTTCAGTAGCATCATACGTCAAGCCACGATCATTGTTAGAACTAGCTGCGGTAAACACTGCTGGGTTGATCGCTAATCCTAATACCTGCCAGCAGAAAAAAAAACACAAACTGTTTTAGCAAACTTTCAGAATGCTATCAACGATTGTAAGCATTGGCGTCGTGGGCGGGCAAGCACGGTGGCAGCTGCCCCCTCCCCTCAAATTTTGGGCTATTAAAAATTGTCCGGAAGTCAGAAGAATGTTGTTCATAAATGCAAAATTTTTGACAAAAACTCAATTTTAAAAAACTGGAGAAATAAAGTTTAAAAATTGAAATTTTCAGCACCCATAATAGGCGCGTTGGGTAACTTAGCGGCTAAAAGATTTTGGCTGCGATACGCTGCGAGCCGATACAATTTTTCGTCAGACAACAATCTACGTTAGCGGCTAGCGCACGTGACGTCGTCGTCATATGGCTGTTGGTGGTTGTAATAAGTGAATTTCGAGTAAAATAGTAATTACGCAAACGATTTAGTATTAATGTTATTTTATTCCGTATTATTATTTTATTCTGTACGGTGACACATTTAGAGTGATTTTTCAACTAGAAAAGCACTCGGAGCTCTGCCAAGCCCATTTAAAGCAATGTTAAGGAAAATTTCAAAATCTAGGATTCCTTCCGGATCACCCCCAAAATTGAATCGCTTGTAGTTTTTGCCATTCCCGACATTCCCTGAAAATTTCAGAAAGATCCTTCCATAACTGTTTGAGTTATCTTGCTAACACACAGACAAACAAACTCCGGCAAAAACATAACCTCCTTGGCGGAGGTAACTATCATCCAAAAATTGATACATTCAGATGCCCTGATGTTGGCCTAGGGCCTAAACGTTGCGGAAAATTTTTACGCTACAATACGCTCGTAGCGGCTGGTAGCTATCTTGCCGTAACCGTGCGTCCAGTAGCACAGCGGCTATGAGCCGCTCGTACGTAGCCGCTAAGTTACCGGACGTGCCTAATGTTTTCTGTCGGAAACTTACAGCTGCAGTTGAAAAATTGCTACTTTCTGCCTCGCCAATTATTTTGACCCCCGACGCCGCTGATCGAAAGCACTGAAAATGACTGTTTTCAACGACCTCAAACTATTAACAATCAAAGTTGTCTTCACGCCTTGTGCCAACATGTATGCGGCCGTACGTCTAATTGTGCGTACGCGCTCAGTTTGCGGTGTGCTTGACGCGTTTGCATCTGGCAGCCGTAAGTGAGCATTTACGTATATGTGTCATTTCTAACAGTTGTGTGGCGTTTAGCGACATTGGTCTTTGACTTTTTAGCTGAAATTTAGCACGCTAGTTAATAATTTTTCCTGGGGAACGTTCGCAGCAATTTTGGTTTTTTTCTAGACTTTTTTGTTTTCCAGTTAAGATTAGGAGCGCGTATACGGGCGGACACACAGACAAACAGACGGGCAAACGGACAGACAAGACATGTAATGCGGCATATACAACGGTCTAACGTAGCCTCGCCTAAGTAGTGAAAATGTGTCTCAATATATTTAATTTGCGTTTAGGCTACCTACTCCGACATTTCAACTTACGCATTTATTACCATTTAATACGCATAATTGACACACAACGCACTTACGTTGTTCGAGGATGTAACCGAGATGACGTAGAAAGCAAAGAAAACGACAAAGTACTTTTCGACAGCATGACGAGCGTACACCACTACATGATTCCTGCTTCTGTCTTTTATGTCCATGGTTCGCACTTCGTAGTTATTTAATAGAGACAGCATCGCAGAAACGTCATCCGTTACCGAAACAGTCTGTCATATTAATTCTGTTGGCGAAGCGAGACAACTGTCACGTGTCCACTGCAACGTTCGTAAGCCATAGCAACCAAACTGTAACATATTGCGTGAACTGCGCTGGTGGAAACTGGAGAGCAGCTGCGGAGACAGCAAAATGACACAACGCAGCAGCAGCAGCAGTAAACTGCTGCAGCACAGCATCGATGCCAAGCCTGAACTGTGCAAACGCGGTGATGTCAAAACGTGAGCACTACGTTTTCACGTGGTCATATTGTTTCACTTTTCACACGCATGCTTTCTTTACGTTCGTCAGCAGAAAAGACGCGCGCCAACAACATGCTGGGTGGACTGACGTATGTGATTGAAATAGGACAATAATCGCACAATCATGGCAAACGATGCCACTTTGTTCGTGTACCGGTGTAGCCTAATTGGGGGCCTACGTTTGAAGTTGTCAACGGTACCATGCACGGTACTTTCTTCGGCAGAGACCAACGAACGAGCCAGCGGACGGACAGACGACTTCATGATGGCAACCGCGCCATGCGTGCGTAAGATAAAATCAGAAGCTCAACTGTCGCTAAGGTGGACCGACCGTACCGTCTATAGATCCGAAAACCAACGTCCGACTTCCGGTCGCCGAAAGAAAGCGATTTCCCAGAGTGACTGCCGTCCCGTACACGCTATGGTGACGCTACTACGAGTATATCGAACGCTACAATGAGTTACGTCGCTAGGATATATAATAAGCCTATAGCAATTGAGCGCACATGGATGATGGCTGCAGGCAGCAACTTTACATTTAAAATTGCGGCCAAACATGGTTAGGCCTACTACTGTCAGCTTATTGTCGTATCTAGTTTTTGAACAGCTAAGTCATAACCCGGTGGCCGGGTTACCCGGTTCGAGTTTATGAACCCACTTAAAATAGCACACAGAATAAAGCGGGGCTTCCATCAAACGCAACGCACGCAACGTACGCAGCGCACGCAACAAAGTATAGGGCCTATAGCCAGTATCGTAGCCAAGGGGGGCCCAGGGGACCCAACCCCCTAATCCTCCAGACGAAACATAAGCATATACGTTTAAACTGCACGAAATTGGCCAATTTGGTCAGTTTAAAATAATTAAAATCGTTGACACCAGATCTCATTTTTAAAGCTAAAATGCACCACATTCGATTTGGCCCCGCTCCGCTGGGGGAGTGCTGAGCTCACAGACCTTTTAACTGGATTTTAGGTGGTCCTACTTCTAAAGGGGGAGAAGGGAGGGGAAAAAGAAGAACAGGGGAAGAAAGGGAGGGTTAAAAGAGAAAGGCAAAAGGGAGGGAAAGGACAAATTGGGAAGGAAGAGGAGGGCAAGGGAGACGAGGCCCCCAATTAAAATTTCTGGCTACGCCACTGCCTATAGCGAATGCAATGAACGCAAGAACAACACGCAACTACTTAGAGACATCTGACGAAACTGACGCAGAGGCCAAACACAAGAATGGAAGCGGTCGTTGCGTCAGCTGTCGGACAAAATGTGAGTATCCGGAACACCGTAGATTCAAGTTGCGTTCGAATGTTACTGCCATGTGACACATAAATATTTACTTATTTAACGTCCTAATCACAAATTCTGTCTGTGGGAATTTCCCAGTTTGTTTTCGATTATGGAAGTGACTTTCGGTGACGAGTGGACGACCGTTTCGTTAATTGTAGTTTGTTTATAGCTTTATAACGTTTATTTGTATGATATTATGTTTAATGGTAGTTTGAGTGATCTTGTTAACCGCATGGCGAACCGTCGTGACATCGTCGATTCCGAGCAACGAAGTTTCCGTGAAATGCTGATCGATATTTCTCAAGGTCTGACGCAGAGAGAGCTCGATACATTGAAGTTCTACTGCGCCGACTTCATACCGTTAGCTCGTCGCGAGGATATTGATACGGCAGTGCAACTGTGGGAAGCTGTTATGGAGAATGGACGCATGTCTTCTGCTGACACAGCATTTCTGCAAGAGTTAATGGAGAGAGCCGTGCACAGACTTGACTTGCTTGACAGAGTCATGCAATACACAAACTGTGTTCACCTACCGCCCCAGACAGGTGAATAGTTTGTTTTACATTCCTGGTACTTGATAATTGTGTTAAGTTGACTGTGAGATCCGCGTCCCAATCTCATTTTACATCATTATAGGTAGTCTTGCAGTTTGGTGCTCATTGTTCCGAAGTTAGCTATTGGGTGCGACGAAACACCGCACTGGCCTCACCGACCGCACCGGCAGGAAATTACCGCACCGGCGCCTAAAACGACCACTAACCCTAACCCTAAGACAGCGTCCAATCGTCTGCAGCTGCCGCCATGCTCGAAGTGGTCGTTTTAGGCACCGATGCAGTGATCTGATGCCGGTGCAGTAGGAATTGCTGCCGGTGCGGTTGGTGCAGTATTTCGTCACACCGGTTAGCTATTATAGCTGGAATGCTGGATAATGGTGTTTACCGTGAATACAGATATTAACGTAAGAATAGCACTAGCCATATGTAATAATACGAGGGTCGTTCGATAAATAAGTTTACAAAGTAACGCCATTCCGTTAATTCATAAAATGGGAAAAATCCAAAATATGAACAAAAATGAAAAAAATTTTTGATGCTGATGTTATATTATGACGTTATCAGTTAATATAACAAGTCTATTTGTGCATGATTTTCTTCACCAGTAATCTAGCATAACTCAGTGACAACCAGCATAGGAGTGATAAAACGAATAAGCTAATATGTTAATGTCACCTATTTAAATGTTAAACATTAATGTTTTATTTTTCAACATATCATCCAAGTTCATTCAAACATTCTGTCCCGTCTGTCAACAAACTTCTGAATGCCTGATGCAAAGAACGATGCCGGCAGCTGTCCAAGCAGCTGACGAACGACTGATTGCACCTGTGTATCTGATGCAAATTTCTGCCCACCTAACATTTTCCTACACCAAACTTGTACTGTTGGCTTCGTAAAACACTTGTCACCATACACTGGATGCATCGCAAAGTGAATCTGATTTGCATTAAGTCTTTTTGCCCGCAAAAAAAACAATAACAGCATACTGTTCATTACGGGACAATTTCAGTGCAAACGTCGCCGAATTTAATGCTTATAAATGATGTCACAGTGATGTCATTTCCATAAAACTAACAAATTGTACTCAGAATTAAATTCCCTACAAAACATATATTTCAGATTTTTCCTATTTTAAAAATTAATGGAATGGCGCCATTTTGTAAACTTATTTATCGAATGACCCTCGTACATATTAATATACATAATAAATATCCTAGTTTGCTACATTTTAACTTTCTGTGCTATAACTACATAATCTTTGTTTAGCGCCAGATTTACCATATATTCTTTTATCTGTACCATGCCATGTCTGTTTCTGTATGGTTAGAATAGAACCAAGATGTCTTTTTTCGATTGCTTGCTGATCTACTTGATGATGTGTAAATATGTTTTGAAGCACTAGTCCGCGAGTTTGAGTTTGTTGCTGAAAACGTCAACCTACGGAAGTGGCGACATCTTGTGCGTACACTTGGAGTTACGGACGCAGAAATTGACCATCTTGCTGAACAGTATCGGACAAACATTCGCGAACAGGTTCACCGCGCACTGCTGCTATGGGCAGCTCGATCTGGCACACAAGCCACACGCGCTGTACTAATAGATGCACTTGTAAACTGTGATCTTCGCCTGTTAGCCGATAAGCTTGAAGGTTTAGAATTGCACTGACAGAGTGCTGTTGGCAGGATGGCCAATTTTGGGGCAAAAAATTGGGACTTTTCAAGGACTATCCAAAGACTTTCAAGCAGTGTTTGAATTGCCAGGGGGGGTTGAACCCCCCAATTTTCTCAACCTCAGACTCGGACCCCCGGCTTGTATTAGAGACCTGGCTACTACAGGGTGCGGCAAAAAAGTGAACCCCTAAAGTTTTTCGCCGTTTTCTCAGCAACCGTTTGGGATTTTAATATGAAATCTTACAGCTTTATTTGGAGAAACCTTCTACATATAACTGCCAAGTAAAATGTGATTTTGTTGAGAAACAACAAAGTTGTAGACTTTTTAACATGACCGCCTACCGAATTTTCAGCATTAAAAATGTTCAAGCTAAAAATGCTATTTAATTTTCAAAAACTTGTTACACGTTACTGCCGATGACGTCACTGTGACGTTTTGATAAACAGTAATTTATGTTTTATAAATTATCACCAAATTATCGTTCCTTTAGAGCAACTGCCGGCTGCCCACCGGATTCATCTTCCAGCAGGACGGCGCATCAGCATACGCAACGCGCAACGCCGCACAGCGCACAGAACTGGCTGCGGGCCAGCTGTCCAGATATCATCACAAAAGACCAATGGCCTCCAAATTCGTCGAATATAAACCCAGTGGACTATCGCGTATGGGGTGCAATGTTGGAGGCTTACCACAAGCTTAAAACAAAGCCGAAAACAAGCGCCAAACTCGAGGAAGTGCTTCAGGTTATCTGGGGCAATCTGCCACAGGGATCGATTGACGAGGCTGTAAAGGATTTCTCGAATAAGGCAACTGGAGGCTGGTGTTGTAACTTGGAGCTGGCGATGAATACTTTGAACATTCGCAGTGACAGTGGAATTCTGGCATGTGATCATTATTTAACTGTATTGTTCAACGATGTTATTAAATTGGTGCTGTAGCCTGAACATTTTTGAATGGTGAAAAATCGGTAGGCGGTCATGTTAAAAATCTGTAACTTCGGCGTTTTTCAACAGAATTATATCTTACTTGGCAGTTAGATTTATACGGTTTTAGTAAATAAATCTGTAAAATTTCAAATTAAAATTCCAAAGGGCTGCTGAGAAAACAGCAAAAAACTTTAGAGGTCCACTTTTTTGCCCCACCCTGTATATGAGACCCGGCTTGTACTATAAGTTTTACGGTATATTTTTTGACAGTTTAATCTGCATAATGATATTCATTTTTTAGACTTAACCTTGCGTAAGTTGTATTTGTCAGATTATTAATGAACAAACGTCATGATGATTAATAGTGCAGTACACCCTAGCAAATCTGAGTTTGTGATAATTCCTCTGAGTACAGGGTTCCTAAAGATCTTCTGTAGCAAAATTTCTCGACTTTTCCAGTCATGGAATGACAATTTCCCTGATCTTATCGAAACAATAACCATACCGCACAAATGCCATAAATGCTATTAAGTAATGAAACGGTATTAATAGAGCATAGCAATATGCAAACGATAGAGGCCCTGGTCCGGGAGTCAGGGGGGCAAAGTCGCCCTGAAGCTGTAACATTTCTAACTATTGGACGTTCAATGGAAGCCGCAAATTTGCCTGCTTTTTAATATTTGGAGATGCCAAAAATCACAGTTGCCTGCAGTCTGCATGATCCAAGATAATTTTCCCAGACTTTTCAAAAGTAATATTTTCCCCTGACAACACAAATTCCCCGACTTTTGCCAGTTTTCCCTGGCTTGTAGGAACCCTGTGAGTACAGTGATGTGCAATCCACGTCTACAGTGTATTCGAAGAAACGTTACCCTATCCCCCATGCGAAAAAGTCTCTGCTGGCATAACTTTATCAAAGTTAGGGATAATTAAATGAAACTTTGTAGTTTGGCATAGAATACATGTAAAATACCACTTTTGAAATTTTTTAATCTAAATTTCAGAACACATCAGGTGGGAGTTGGTAATTTTTTAAGCCAAACCACACGCAGTGTCTCAAAAAGCACCAAGTATTAATTTGATATAACTATGACTTTGCTGTCAATAATTTTCACAATATTTAGCAGACGTACATTACAAGCAATTTGCAAAAACAGGATATGTAATTAACCCACCTAATGAAAATGTATGTACATATATTTTTGTTCATAAATCTGCCATGAAATATTGTCAGGTTTAGTATATACTCTAATTCTGCGACTTTCAGAATTTGTTTTTGCTGCACTCATTTGCGAACTAAAACACTGTGTTTGTGGTATGAAAGCAAAGCAAAGACATATGTTGTATTATACACTTTAATGTAACAAACTGTATAGGCATTCACCACTACATATAACAACAAGTAGGACTGTATTGAAGTTATTTCCAGAAATATGTATATTATAATGGATCAGAATTAATACTGTATTTCTAAATTCCAGCTCTAAATATTCACGTACCCAACAGCCGCTACAGAACTGTCAAAAATCATCCAAAGTTTACAAAGACCACTGCTAATCCCTGAAAGCATGTATATACGCAAATATTCTACACTGAAGTCTTTTTGTTAAACAAGTCACTAAAACCGTACTGTTTGAGCAGGCTTTATGGTATATTATACTGTGCAAGAAATGACTAATTAACAGTAA